>OKUV01000688.1_pt1 | contig 12501 bp, 10 predicted proteins | sample 1606661 | NCBI WGS metagenome assembly OKUV01 (sample SAMEA3882521, study PRJEB24775) | human gut metagenome | biome: human-associated habitat; feature: intestine environment; material: feces | place: Netherlands | collected 2009/2010
TGTGCGGCAACGGCATACGCTGCGTAGGCAAATACATTTACGATAACGGAATTGCACGCAAAAAAACGCTTACCGTTGAAACCCTAAGCGGCATTAAAACCCTTTACGTTACTGAAGAAAACGGCAAAGCGGTAAGCCTTACCGTTGATATGGGCGAGCCGCAGTTGGCTGTGTCTTCGCAGTTGGCATCGCCCGACGGCAGTATGCGCGAGGGCGTCGTGACGAGCACAGACGGCAAGCGGTACGTGGGAACTTTCGTCTCTATGGGCAATCCCCATTTCGTTATCTTCACGGATGACGTTGAAAACATAGACCTCGAGAAAGTAGGCCCAACCTTAGAGTTCGCTTCGCTGTTTCCCGAGCGTTGCAACATCGAGTTTGCCGAAGTGAAGCCCGATGGCAGCATCCGCATGCGCGTGTGGGAACGCGGTTCCGGCATCACCCTGGCCTGTGGCACTGGAGCCTGTGCAACGGCCGTTGCGGCCTCATTGACAGGTCGCCGACCTCGCAAGAGCGTCGTCGCGATGGACGACATCCGCGCGCTGATCGGCATTCAGCACGAGACCTACGATCTGCCGACCGCTTATCACTACTTCTGCGAGGAATTTGAAAATCTCATCCGCTATGTCTTCGGCGCGAGCGACCATCTTGCAAGCGTCGGACAGGACGAGTCGGATGAAAAGGAACTGCTGCGCTCGGCACTTTTAAGCGTGACGCACAAGCTCTATCTCGACGCCTATCTGCGGCTGCTGAGGCAAGACGCGGAGCGCGCACAAAAGGAAACAGAGGAAGCGCAATGACCATTGAACAGTTTGTCATGGCCTACGGCGCGGAGCAGGACCGTCTGCGCGCCCTGCTGCCGGAGGGCTTTGCCTCGCTGCGGCCGGTGCTGCGCATCAACGCGGAGGTGCGCGACGGCAAAACGGGGGCTCTCGAGTTCAACACTGCCGCGGAAAAAGACGACAATCGCGGCTGGGTCAACATCGGCCGCTGGGACGATGTTCCCTTTACGAAGGACGGCAAAAAGACGACCTTCACGCTGCCGGAGCTGACGATCTCGTTCACCGGCGTCGGCATCGAGGGCGACTGCCCTGCGGAAAAGGACAACGTAGGCTGCTATTACTTGAAAGACGGTACGTTTACGCTCGTGCCCGCGGAGAAGATCACAGCAAACAAGAAATTCTGCGACTGTGAATTCGCCTGGCGCTTTGCAGGCGGCGCGCATGGTGTCAGCCTTGGCAAAACGCTGCCCGTCATCCCCGAAGAGGAGACGACGCACTATGAAAAGGCGGCTTTCACGGTCGAAAATGCCGCCGTCATCCCCTGCACGCAGGTGTTGGGGGCCTATCAGGTGACGTTCGAGCGCTGATTTTTGAAAAGGGCTTGCATTTTTGCCCGCGCTTTGCTATACTGCGCAATCGGGAATGAGGTTCTCCCACGGCACTGCCGAAACCGCTTTTTTGAGCTGATGACTTCTGTGATTTTGAACGGTCACAGGGGGCATCAGCTTTTTTGTGTCCGGAGGAGGAAAATTATGTTAACTTCACTCGCACTCATCTTTTTGGTCGGCCTTGCGCTGGCCGCGCTCTGCCAAAAGTTGAAGCTGCCGCGCATCATCGGCATGCTGGCGACGGGCATCCTGCTGGGGCCGTGCGTGCTCAACGTGCTGGACGGCTCGATTTTGTCGATCTCAGCCGACCTGCGCAAGCTCGCGCTCGTTATTATCCTGCTCAAGGCGGGACTGTCGCTCGATTTGGGCGACCTCAAAAAGGTCGGCCGTCCGGCAATCCTGATGTCGTGCCTGCCCGCAACGTGCGAGATCATCGGCTATGTGCTGCTCGCGCCGTGCTTCCTTGGCATCACGCGCGTGGAGGAGGCGGTCATGGGCGCGGTGCTCGCGGCGGTGTCGCCCGCGGTCGTCGTGCCGCGCATGGTGCAGCTGATGGAAAGCGGCCGCGGAACGGACAAGAGCATCCCGCAGATGATCCTGGCTGGCGCATCGTGCGACGATATCTTCGTCATTGTGCTGTTTACAACGTTTCTGCACACGGCGCAGGGCGGCAGCGCCAACGCCGCGGACTTTTTGAGCATCCCTGCGTCGATCGTGCTCGGCGTTGCGCTGGGTGCGCTTGTCGGGTGGTTGCTCAGCCGCTTTTTCGAGACTGCCTATGCCCGATCGCACTGCATCCGCAACAGCATGAAGGTCATCATCGTGCTGGGGGTCTCGCTGCTGCTCGTCGCGGCGGAGGGCTGGCTCGAGGGCATCGTGCCGGTGTCGGGCCTGCTCGCGGTCGTCAGCATGGCGTGCTTACTTAAGATGAAGTGCACGCCGTTCGTTGCCAAGCGGCTCTCTGAAAAATTCGGCAAGCTCTGGCTGGCGGCGGAGGTCATTTTGTTCGTCCTCGTCGGAGCGGCGGTCGATATCCGCTATATGGCGGGCGTGGGCCTTGCGGCGGTCGGCATGATCTTCTCGGCGCTCATTTTCCGCGCCGTGGGTGTGTGCCTTTGCCTTGTCAGAACGCCGCTCACGGCGAAAGAGAGGCTTTACTGCGTGTTTGCCTATCTTCCCAAGGCGACGGTGCAGGCGGCCATCGGCTCGGTGCCGCTTGCGGCGGGGCTGCCCTGCGGCAGCATCGTGCTGTCAGTCGCGGTGCTCGGCATCGTCATCACCGCGCCGCTCGGGGCATTTTTGATGGATGCGAGCGCGCCGAAGCTGCTGAGGAAAGCGGAGGAATAAAGAAAAGGACTTGGACGCTTTCGTCCAAGTCCTTTTCTGTTTTTATCAAGTGCTCACACGTCGAGCGCCATATTTGTGCGCTCCATTACCACCACAAGGATGGGAATGAGGATGAGCTGCAAGATGATGCCGGGGATGGCCGTCGTCACCGCGCCGGAGAGGAAGAGGGCGAGGCTGAACTCCGTGCCCTGAAGGCCCGCGAGCAGGAACTTCACAAGGCCCCACACAAGGCGGCCCGCGACCATCGCGGAGATGAGCGAGGCATAGATGCGCCAGCCTGTTTTCGGCAGCTTGCGGTACAGAAGACCGGCGATGGCGCCGTAGGTCGCCATTTCAAACGCCATGGGAATAGCGATCCAGATCGGCGGCATGCCGGACATCGAGCGCAGCAGCGGGGAGATAAAGCCGACCGCGAGTCCCCACGGCCAGCCGCACATGAAGCCGCACAGCAGCGCGGGAATGTGCATGGGACAGAGCATGGAGCCAATCTCGGGGATCTGACCGGTCAAAAACGGCAGGACCATCGCCAAGGCGAGGAAGAGCGCGGAATAGGTGAGTTTTCTCACCGGGGAAGCGGTACGGGCAGTTGCAGTGGCAGCGTTGTTCATGGTTTGTTCTCCATTCCTTCGAGCAGCGAACGGATGTGCGCCATGGCGTCGTCCAGAATGGCGGAGGACTTTTTGTCCACGCCCGCGACATACGTGCTGCATAGATTCATCGGGATGAGCACACGGTAGGCGTTGCTTGACGCGACGGCGTTTGCCATGGCGGGGGAGATCTCGCCCATCAGCGCATCGGCGATCGCGATGCCGATGGGGCCGACGATGATCTGCGCGCTGCGGCAGGCCACGATGACGGGGTTTTCGCCCGTGGCCACGCGGTCAGCGCCCGCGCGGCGCATCACGTCGGAAGCGGCGCTGTTCGTACCGACCGCCATGATCTCGAGGTGCGGGAAGGACTTTTTGATGTTCTCGACCAAAGTTTTGCCGAGCTTTCCGCCCTGGCCGTCGATGACAAGGATCGTCACGGTGTTCTCATCCTCTCTTGCGTCTTGTTTTCTGCGCGAAAACCCTTGAAAAGACAAAGAAAAGGCATCAATATTCCCCTTGCAGGGAGATTGATACCTTGGTGATACCTCGTTTGCTTTCAGGGAACGCGCGGAAGAAAAGTCAGCTTGTGCCAACGCTGCCGGCTTGTGCCGACGCGGGAATTTTATCAAAAAAGCGCAGGGCTGTCAATCCCTTGCCCCTTGCGAAAGGGGCGAAAAAGCGCTATGATAAACGAAACTTTTTGGTAAAGGAACCCCGCCGCTATGACGAATTTTACCGATATTCGCGACTTTCTGCGCGCCCACTGCGCGCGCTATCCAGAGCTGGCGCTTCAGGACGTCTTCAAGGCGCTCTATCAGAGCACCTTCGGCTGCGAGCATCTGATCGCCGACCCGTCCGCCGCCGCAGACTACATCCGCGCCGAAGCGGCGCGAAGCGGTGACCGTATCTCCGAGCTCGTCGAGCTGCTCAGCGGCGACTACTGCCGTGTGCACCTCGGCGTTTTGCGGGACGGCTTGAGCGCGGAGACGTTTGCGCGGCTCTTCGCCCTCTCTGCGCGGCACGAGGAGTGCGGGCGCGAAAAGCTCGAAGCGATGCTCACCGCCTTGCAGACAATGGCCGACGCGGGCGAGCTGCCGTTTTCTGCGCAGGAGACGGCGGAAGCTGTTGAGAGGTGGCGCAAGGACGGCTTTCCGCCGCTGCACCACTCCGAGATATTTCGGCAGAATTACGCGCCCGCGTACCGCGTCCTGCGGCGCGACTTCGCCCGCGCGCTGCCGCTGTTTGCGCGCATCGACTGCCTGACGGCGGAAAAGGACCGCGTGCTCGTCGCCATCGAGGGCGGCAGCGCCAGCGGCAAGACGACGCTCGGCGAGCTGCTGCAAAATGTTTACGGCTGCCCTGTCTTCCACATGGACGACTTTTTCCTCCGCCCTGAGCAGCGCACAGAGGCGCGCTTCGCGCAGCCCGGCGGCAACGTCGACCGCGAGCGCTTTTTGGAAGAGGTGCTGATCCCTCTGCGCGAGGGAAGACCCGTCGACTACCGACGCTTCGACTGCGCGACGTTCACCATTGCCCCGCCGCAGCGGATTAAGGCGGGAACGCTCAACATCGTCGAGGGCGCGTATTCCATGCACCCCGACCTCGCGCCGTACTACGATCTATCCGTTTTTCTGCCGATTTCGGCAGAAAAACAGCGCGAGCGCATCCTCAAACGGAATGCGCCCGCGCATGCAAAGCAGTTTTTCGACCGCTGGATCCCTTTCGAGCAGCGCTATTTCGACGCGCTCGATGTGCGGAACCGCTGCGATCTCATCCTTTCGGCGGACGATTAAATGAGCGTGCCGCTCGGCGCGATGCCGAGCACATATTCGACCGCAATCGCCACAAGAACGACCAGCAGCGAAATGATGAAGCCGTGGAGCATCGGCTTTGCGCCGGATTTGCACAGCGCCGCGAAGTTCGTATTGAGGCCGATGGCGGCGAGCGCCGCGACAACGCCGTCCTGTAAAAGCCGCATATCATCACCTCGCGCCATTCTACGGCGCGGACGGGCGATGGGTGAATCTTAACGCAGCATTTTCCTGAGATACTGGCCCGTATAGGACTGTTCACACGCGGCAACCTCCTCGGGCGTGCCGCAGGTGACGAGCGTTCCGCCGCCGCTGCCCCCCTCGGGGCCGAGGTCGAGGAGGAAGTCCGCGCACTTGATGACGTCCAGATTGTGCTCGATGACGAGCACGGTATTGCCCGCGTCGACAAGGCGCTGCAAAACCTCAAGGAGCTTTTTCACATCGTCCGTGTGGAGACCCGTGGTCGGCTCGTCGAGGATATAGATGGTGCGCCCCGTGGAGCGCTTAGAAAGCTCGGTCGCGAGCTTGACGCGCTGGGCTTCGCCGCCGGAGAGCGTCGTAGACGACTGGCCGAGGCGGATATAGCCGAGGCCGACCTCGCTGAGCGTGCGGAGCTTGGCTTCGAGCTTCGGGAGGTCGCGGAAGAATTCAAGCGCCTCCTCCACGGTCATTTCCAGCACGTCCGCGATGCTCTTGCCCTTGTAGTGGACCTCGAGCGTTTCGCGGTTGTAGCGCTTGCCCTTGCAGACCTCGCAGGGCACGTAGATATCGGGCAGGAAGTGCATCTCGATCTTGAGCTGACCGTCGCCCGAGCAGGCCTCGCACCGGCCGCCGCGGACATTGAAGCTGAAGCGGCCCGCACTGTAGCCGCGCGCTTTTGCATCGGGCGTCGAGGCGAAGAGGTCGCGGATATCGTTGAAGAGATTTGTATACGTTGCGGGGTTGGAGCGCGGCGTGCGGCCGATGGGGCTCTGGTCGATGCAGATGACCTTGTCGAGGAATTCCTCGCCCTCGATAGCCTTACAGCGGCCGGGGTGGACCTTCATGCGGTTTAAGTCCGCGCCGAGCTTTTTATAGATGATCTCGTTGACGAGCGACGATTTGCCGCTGCCGGACACGCCCGTGACGCACGTGAACGTGCCGAGCGGGATCGAGACGTCGAGGTTTTTGAGGTTATTTTCCTGCGCGCCGCGCACGGTGAGGAAATTGCCGTTGCCTTTTCGGCGCTCTTTCGGCACTTCGATCTTTTTCTTTCCGCTCAAATACTGGCCGGTCAGGGAATTCGGGTTCGCCATGACCTCTGCCGGCGTACCGCAGGCCACGACCTGACCGCCGTGCGCGCCCGCGCCGGGGCCGATGTCGATGAGGTAGTCCGCCGCGCGCATCGTGTCCTCATCGTGCTCGACGACGATGAGCGTGTTGCCGAGGTCGCGCAGGCGTTTCAAGGTGGCGAGCAGCTTGTCGTTGTCGCGCTGGTGCAGTCCGATGGACGGCTCGTCGAGGATATACAGCACCCCCATCAGGCTGCTGCCGATCTGCGTGGCAAGCCGGATGCGCTGGCTCTCGCCGCCGGAGAGCGTCGCGCTCGCGCGCGAGAGCGTCAGGTATTCGAGTCCTACCGAGCGCAGGAAGCCGAGGCGGTTTTTGATCTCCTTCAAAATACGCTCGCCGATGCGCATTTGCTGCTCGGTCAGCGTCAGCTTATCCACAAAGTCGAGCGCGTCGACGACGGATTTTTCGCAGTAGTCGCTGATGCTAAGTCCGCCGACCGTGACGGCGAGGGATTCGCGGCGCAGCCTCTTGCCGCCGCAGGTGGGACAGGGACACTCGCTCATGCAGGACTCTAACTCCTCGCGCACGCCGTCGCTCTGCGTCTCCTTGTAGCGGCGCTCCAGGTTGGGGATGATACCCTCGAACGCCTGATACAATACCCCCTTGCCGCGCGGCTGGTCATACTGGAGCTCCAGCTTTTCGCCCTTCGTGCCGTAGAGAATGACGTCCATGACCTCTTTGGAGAGCTTTTCCACAGGGTCGCGGAGGGAAAAATGGTACTTTTTCGACAGCGCTTCAAAGTACATGCGCGAGATGCCGTCGCCGCGCACGTTGTTCCAGCCCGAGGCGCAGATCGCGCCGTCGAGCAGGGAAACGCTCTTATTCGGGATGACGAGCTCGGGGTCGACCTTGAGCTGCGTGCCGAGGCCTGTGCACGTCGGGCATGCGCCGAATGGGTTGTTGAACGAGAACATGCGCGGCGTCAGCTCTTCGATGGAGATGCCGCAGTCCTCGCAGGCGTAATTCTGCGAGAAGAGGATATCGCGGTCGTCGGGCAGGATATTTGCGAGAATGAGGCCGCCCGAAAGCGCCGCCGCGGTCTCGCACGAGTCCGTCAGGCGGTGGACGACGTCGGGGCGGAGGATGAGGCGGTCGACGACGACCTCGATATTGTGCTTTTTGTTCTTTTCGAGAGAAATTTCCTCGCTGAGGTCATACATGTTCCCGTCGGCGCGGACGCGGACATAGCCCGAGCGGCGCGCGTCCTCGAAAATTTTTACATGCTCGCCCTTTTTCCCGCGAATGACCGGCGCCATGATCTGCACGCGCGTGCCCTCGCCCAGCGCCATGAGCTGGTCGATGATCTGGTCGATGGACTGCTGGCGAATTTCTTTTCCGCAGTTCGGGCAGTGCGGCGTGCCGACGCGCGCCCAGAGCAGGCGCAGATAGTCGTACACCTCCGTCACCGTGCCGACGGTGGATCGTGGGTTCTGCGAGGTGGTCTTCTGGTCGATGGAAATGGCGGGGGAAAGGCCCTCGATATAGTCGACGTCGGGCTTTTCCTTCTGCCCAAGGAACATACGGGCGTAGGACGACAGGCTCTCCACATAGCGGCGCTGGCCCTCGGCATAGATGGTGTCGAACGCGAGCGACGATTTTCCGCTGCCGGACAGGCCCGTGATGACGGTCAGCGCGTCGCGTGGGATCTCAACGTCGATGTTCTTGAGATTATTTTCTCTTGCGCCTTTGACAAAAATCTTACTTGGCATGAATCGATAACTCCTGTTGCTGGATTCGCAGCTGCGAGACCAGCGTACTCTTCTGAATTTTTTATGTCAACCTCATTCAACAATGATATCCGCAAATTTTGCGCGCACGAGCGCGGCAAGGTCGTGGGGCGCAAGCTCGACCTGATAGCCGATCTTGCCCGCCGAGACGATCATCGCTGCAAGGTTTTCTGCCGAACTGTGGAACACCGTGGGGAAGAGTTTCTTCATTCCCACGGGCGAGCAGCCGCCGTGGACGTAGCCCGTGAGCGGCAGCAGCTCTTTCTGGTGGATCATTTCGATGGACTTTTCGCCCACAGCCTTCGCGGCCTTTTTGAGGTCAAGATTCTCCGCGACCGGCACGTCGAAGACGTAATACTGTTTGCTCGCGCCGCGCGCGACAAGGGTCTTGAAGACGATGGCGGGGTCAAAGCCCATGGACTGCGCCACCGTGACGCCGTCGACGGCAACGCCCTCCTCGTGCGGATAGGTGTGCGCGCTGTAGGCGATCTTCTTCTGCTCCAAAACGCGCATGACGTTGGTTTTTTCTTCTTTATTCTTTGCCATAAGGGACCTCCTATGTGGAAAACGGGGATAAAATCACCGCAGAATGTACACGCAGGCTAAAATGCAGGCAAGGCCTAAGAACACGCCCGCGCTGATGGGCTCGCCGAAGACGAGGGTGCCGACGAGCGTGCCGACGACCGGCTCGATGCTCGCCATGATGCTGGCCTTGCCGCTCTCGACGTTGGCGAGGCCCTTGGTGTAGAGGATATACGGCGCGACGGTGGAAAGAAGCACCAGCCCCGCAGCGAGGAGGGCGTTTTGCGGCACGCTCAGAACCGTCATAAGGTTGCCCCAGTCGGCGACGAACAGCGCGCCGAGCGCGGCGAACACGAACGTCCAGAACACGACGGCGAGCGGGCTGTAATGCCGCAGGCCGAAGGGTGCGAAAATCGAATAGAGCGCGTAGAAAAATGCCGCACCGAGGCCGAAGAGCAACCCCTTCGTCGTCAGCGACAGTCCGCCCGTGAAAACGCCCGTCACGAGCGCGCAGCCGAGCAGTGCCAGCGCGAGGGCAAGGAGCTTTTTGCCCGTGATCTTCTCTTTGAAGACGAGCGCGCTCATCAAAACCACCATCGCGGGCGCGGTGTAGAGCAAAATTGCGCTGACCGAGAGCGAGCAAAGCTTCTGCGCGTTGAAGTAGCAGAGCGTGAAGAGCACGACGCTGATGATGCCCGTCGCAATAAAGATCGGCAGGTGCTTTGCTCGCATCTTAAAGACGCTGCGGTCGGTGCAGAGGAAGAAGAACGCCATCACCGCAAGACCGCCCAGGTTGCGGACGACGACAAGGTTTTCCGGCGCGATGCCGGCATTGAGCAGCGGGCGGTTGAATAGGCCGATGCAGCCCCAGCAGGCGGCGGCCGCTAAAATGCAGGCGTAGGAAGCGTATTTTTTCACAGGTTTTGTCTCTTTCTTGCTATTTCGTGTTTTCCTTGCGCAGCTCGATGATGCGGTCGCGCAGGATGGCGGCGTACTCGAATTCGAGCATTTTGCTCGCCTCCTGCATCTGCTTTTCGAGCTTTCTGATCTCTTCGTCCCGCTCGCGCTCGGAGAGCTTGCGCTTGCCGCGGCGGCGGGTGGATTCCTCGTCCTTCTTGGAAATTTCGATGATCTCGCGCACGTCCTTTCGGATGGTCTGCGGAATGATGCCGTGCGCCTTGTTGTAGTCGTCCTGAATCTGGCGGCGGCGCTCAGTCTCGTCCATGGCGCGGCGCATCGAGGGGGTGATGGTGTCGGCGTAGAGCACGACAAGGCCGTCGGCGTTTCGCGCGGCGCGGCCGATGGTCTGGATCAGGCTCGTCTCGCTGCGCAGGAAGCCCTCCTTATCCGCATCCAAAATCGCGACCATCGAGACCTCGGGGATGTCAAGGCCCTCGCGCAGGAGGTTGATGCCGACGAGCACGTCGAACTCGCCGAGGCGCAGGCCGCGGATGAGCTCCATGCGCTCGATGGTCTCGACGTCCGCGTGCATGTAGCGCACGCGGATGCCGACGCCGGTTAAATACTGCGTCAGGTCCTCGGCCATCTTTTTCGTCAGCGTGGTGACGAGCACGCGCTCATTGCGCGCCGCGCGGGCGTTGATCTCGCCGACGAGATCATCGATCTGGTTTTCGACAGGGCGCACCTCGACCTTCGGGTCGAGTAAGCCCGTCGGGCGGATGACCTGCTCGACGATCTGGCCCGCGCGGTCCTTTTCATAGTCGCCGGGCGTGGCTGAAACGTAGATGCGCTGGTGGACGCGCTGCTCAAATTCGTCGAATTTGAGCGGGCGGTTGTCAAACGCGCAGGGCAGGCGAAAGCCGTATTCGACAAGGCTCTCTTTTCTGGCGCGGTCGCCGTTGTACATCGCGCGCACCTGCGGCAGCGTGACGTGCGATTCATCCACAAAAAGCAGGAAATCCTTGGGGAAGTAGTCGATGAGCGTCAGCGGCGGCGAGCCGACGGGCCGCCCGCTGATGACGCGGGAATAGTTCTCGATGCCCGTGCAGTAGCCCAGCTCGCGCAGCATCTCGATATCGTAGCGCGTGCGCTGGCGGATGCGCTGGGCCTCGACGGCCTTGCCCTCAGCCAAAAACTGCGCCTCGCGCTCGTCAAGCTCCTTGTCGATCTCGACGATGGCGCGCTCCAATTTGTCCTTCGTTGTGACATAGTGCGACGCGGGGTAGATGGCGATGTGCTGGAGCGTGCGCGTCACCTGACCGTTGACGGGGTTGAATTCGCTGATCCGGTCGATCTCGTCGCCGAAGAACTCGACGCGCACGGCCTTGTCGCGGTAGTAGGCGGGGTAGAGCTCCACCGTGTCGCCGCGCACGCGGAAGCGGTTGCGCTCAAAGGCGACGTCGTTGCGCTCGTAGCGAATTTCGATGAGCCGCTTTAAGAGGAAGTCGCGCTCCATCGTCATGCCGGGGCGGAGCGAGATCATCAGCTTTTCAAAGTCCTCCGGCTCGCCGAGACCGTAAATGCACGAGACGGACGAGACGACGATGACGTCGCGCCGCTCAAGCAGCGCGCAGGTGGCCGAAAGCCGCAGGCGGTCGATCTCCTCGTTCGTCGAGGCGTCCTTGGCGATATAGGTGTCGGTGTGGGGGATATAGGCCTCGGGCTGATAATAGTCGTAGTACGAAACGAAGTATTCCACCGCGTTTTCGGGAAAAAACTCCTTGAACTCCGCGCAAAGCTGCGCGGCGAGGGTCTTGTTGTGCGCCAGCACGAGCGTCGGCCGCTGGACCTTTTCGATGACGCTTGCCATCGTGAACGTCTTGCCCGAGCCTGTGACGCCGAGCAAGACCTGCTCGTCGAGGCCCATCTTCACGCCCTGTGCCAGCTTTTCGATGGCCTCGGGCTGGTCGCCCGTGGGCTTGAAGGGCGCGTGCAGCTTAAATTCCATATCCGTTTCCCTTTCTTTCGGGCAGAAGTCCGTTGTGCCGCAGCGAGACGAAGTCGTCGTCCGCGACGATGATGTGGTCGGCAAGCTCGACGCCCACGGTGCGCAGCGCGTCGAAGACCGACAGCGTCGTCGCGTTGTCCGCGGGGGAGGGGAGCGCCACGCCGCTCGGGTGGTTGTGGGAAAGAAGCACGCTGCTCGCGCCGCACTTGAGCGCGTTTTCCACAATTTTGCGCATATTGAGCTGGACGCTGTCCGTGTCGCCCTCGGCGACCAAATGGCAATCGAGGAGGCGGCCCTTGGCGTCAAGGCACGCCTCGTAGAGCTTTTCCTCCCGCTCGCCGAAAAAGAGGTCTAAAAAGTACGCGCCCGCCTGCTCGGTATCGCTGAGGATCGTCTCGTGCGCGCCGGAGGACGCGTGGATGCGGCGCATCATCGGGAACATGAGCGAGATGAGCGTCGAGGCGTTCTCGCCGATGCCCTCGACCTCCTCAAGCGCCGCGCGATCGGCGGCAAACACCGCGTCGAGCGAGCCGAATTTTTGCATCAGGCGGTGCGCGATGGGATTGGTGTCCTGCCGCGGCACGGCGTAATAGAGGAGAAGCTCGAGCACCTCATGGTCGGCGAACGCATCGAGTCCGTGGGCGCGAAACTGCTCTTTTTTGCGTGAGCGATGTCCTTCGTGAACCGGCATGGCGGTTCCCCCTTCCGTGGCATTTTTGCCGCAAAACGCGGCCTGCTTCTCCTATTTTTGTCTTAATAGGTTATTTTATCACGGAGAGAAAAATCGTACAAGTGTTTTTTGAATTTTATCCCCCTTAAACCCCCGAGAGAAAGGACGAGGGGTCTTGCCCCTCGACCCCGCTTACATTGGCAG
>OKUV01000701.1_pt1 | contig 12320 bp, 28 predicted proteins | sample 1606661 | NCBI WGS metagenome assembly OKUV01 (sample SAMEA3882521, study PRJEB24775) | human gut metagenome | biome: human-associated habitat; feature: intestine environment; material: feces | place: Netherlands | collected 2009/2010
TAAAAAATCAATTTCTTTCGCGCCGGATGACATGAGAAGGTTAAGGGACGTACTGAACGAATACATACGAGGTTAATGATGCAATACATCAGTCAGATAAACGCCTATTGGAATTGGGTAAAACTAAACGCCCTACCTTCCAGAGCCGGATATTTGTACTTTGCAATTTTAGATTGTGCAAATACGGCAGGCTGGAAGCGGGAGTTTAACGCGCCTAATTCAACGCTGCAAGCGATGGCGGGACTTGATAAGAACGGTTTAACGAGGTATCGCAATATACTGATACAGCAGGGCTTGATTAAATACAAAGCAGGAGACAGGGGGGCTACCGGGAAGTATGAAATCGTCCAGCTATATGACAATGGTATTGATTTAGGTATCAAAAAAAGGAATCAAATTGATACCCAAGTTGATACCCAAACCGAACCCAAGTTGATACCCAAACCGAACCCAAATAGGGTACATACAATAGATAAAGATAAAGATAAAGATAAAGACAAAGATAATATATCCCCCTCTATAATCCCCCCCAAGGGGATACCACCCACACTTGAAGCCGTGAGGGAATACTGCAAGGAACGCAGGAACAGCGTTGATCCGGAGAAGTTTTATGACTTCTACGCTTCTAAAGGTTGGATGGTGGGGAAAAACAAGATGAAGGACTGGAAAGCTGCTGTCAGGACATGGGAACGCAGCAGAAGCGAGATACCCCGCGTCTCGACATGGGATAATCCGGTCTACGAGAAACTGTGCTTGCCGAAAAAGCTGTTTTAGGTTCTGCGCTTCTCAGTCGTGAGGCTTTAGAGAGAATATGCGGGGAATTGAGACCTGACGATTTTGAGAGGCCGGAACACCAAGAGATATTTTCCGCTATCTTTGCCCTTTTCAACGCAAACGAGCCGGTAGACCCCGTAACGGTAGCTGACAAGCTGGGCGGCAGGGCCGGAGGGATACAGTACATCACGGAAATAGTGACCGGCACTGTATCAGCAGCAAATGTGGATTATCACATCAAGGTGGTGCTGGAGGAATCCAGGAAGCGACACGCCATTTCGGGACTGCGGGAAGTGGTCAAGGACATGAAATCGGGAAAGGACGAGGGATACCTTGACCGTATGCAGGGCGTTATAGACGCTGTACGGGCGCGTGGAGGGCGTAAAGTAAGCAGGGTAGGGAAAGACTTTGACGCGGCCCTATATGGGCTTATAAACGGCGCTGAGGGGCTTACAACGGGGTTTCAGGTTCTCGACCAGACGTTAGGCGGGTTGAAAAGAGGGCATTTAACCATCATCGGAGCCAGACCGTCAGTAGGCAAGACCTCACTTGCCATGAATATAGCCGTTAATATGGCTTTGTTCGACAGGACGGTAGCGGTGTTTTCGCTGGAAATGCCGAGGGAGGACGTGCTTCAAAGGGCAATCATCAGCTATGCGAAGTGCAGCCGTGATGAAATGTTCAGCGGCGGTCAGGAAGCGGTTGACAGGATACAGAACGCCGTAAATAAACTGAGCGCGACAAGGTTGTATCTGTCGGATAACGCCTATACCGTGGAGGCAATAAGGTCACAATGCTACGCGATAAAGCAACAGGAACGGGAATTAGACCTGATTGCGATTGACTATTTAGGGCTAATACAATCCAGCCTGAGGAACCGCACGCGGGAAAACGAGGTATCCGACATAAGCCGAAAAATAAAGCTTCTGGCGAAGGAGCTGAATGTCCCTGTCGTTCTTCTGTGCCAGCTCAACAGGGCGATAGAAGGCCGGAACGATGGAAGGCCGAGACTATCGGACTTGCGGGAATCGGGAGCCATAGAGCAGGACGCGGACGAGGTATTACTCCTTCACCGACCCGACCCGCAAAGCGAGAACGCGAGCATCATCGTGGCGAAGAACCGAAACGGGCGAACCGGGGAACTAAGCGTGAAATGGTACGGAAAGTATTTTCTGTACGAGGATGAAATTGTGGAATGGGAGGAACTATGACAGAAGAACTCGCAAAGTGGATAACACAAACCATATTCCAGAGCGTGATGGACAACATGAAGGACGGAAAAGCCGTTGTAAGTGTTAATGGCGTTACCGTGTTGACCTTCACCGACAACGGTAACGACTGGGATATACACTGGGATGAGTAAGGCGCAGAGAGAAAAAGGCAAAGCCGGAGAACGGGAGCTTGCCGCCCTGTTCAGGGAATACGGGTTCAATGCCCGGCGGACTTCCCAATACTGCGGACAAACGGGGGACGCATCGGACGTGATAGGTTTACCTGGTTTTCACGTTGAGTGCAAACGCTGCGAGACGACAAAAATCCATGAATGGATGGCGCAGGCGAAGCGCGACGCAAAGCCGGAGCTTATACCGGCGGTGTTCCACCGAAGGAGCCGCGAAAAGTGGTTAGTAACTATGCAAGCGGAGGATTTTTTGAGGTTGTATGAAGCAAACGCTATGTTGGACGTGCCGGAGAGCGACAAATAAACCCGGTTTAAGGTGCAGTTGGAGCCGCCAAGATGGGATGCCCGTTAAAGGCTGGAACGCAAGACCGACAACGATAAACTGTCACGATAACAGCGGCTGGGATGGTGGAAGCTACCACGTCAGAGAATGCCCATTATACCTGGCGGATGGAAAAAAAGGACGAGACAGGTTGTAAGGTTTATGTACAGCAAGGCGAAGAAAAGTTGACGGTAAGGGAAATGGCTGAGAAGGCCGGAATATCAGAGTTTACAGTACGAAAAAGAATCAAGAGGGGGATTTATGAAACTGCAAGCGTATGAGTTTTACGAAATCCACGATGGAAAAGAGAATTATCGAAAGACCTTTACCACTCTCAAAGCGGCGAAGAAATACTACACCCGAATGACGATGCAGGGCGCACTTTTAAGGGCAAGGGTTGACGGTAAGCAATTACTTATTCACGAAGCGGACGAATTATTCAGGAGCAACGATGAAGTACAGCGAAATAGTAGACCATTACGGCGCAAAGCATCAAGCCATTAAAGCCGTTGAGGAGCTGAACGAGCTTGCCGTTGAACTTAGTAAGTGGGTGAACGGCCAAGGCAGCAGAAAGAAAATCCTCGAAGAGTGCGCGGACGTGGAAATTATGCTGTGGCAGATGCAGACAATATTCGGGGATTGGGACGACTGGAAAGCCTATAAATTAGGCAGAGTAGAGGGGCGGATATGGAAAGAACAAGGATAAACGCAGAAGGAAAAGAATTATTTGCTTCTCTGTACGCCGTTGAAAATATCTTAAAGGTGTACGAAGAAAAGTATCACCGGCTGGTAGACCGTATCCCCAACGGCTGGCGAAATTTCCGATTGGCGCAGAGCAATATTGAGAAAATCAATACTGCGCTGATAGACACGATACCTGTTGAGCAGCTTATCACGCTGAAAAAGCAGTTGGATTTGACCGACATACAGATAGGCATTAAAAGCCCCGCCGGACGGAGTAAAAATTACTGGGTGATGAGCTATGACGATCTGGCCGATCTTGCAGAGTACGCAACCAAAACCGAGTGCTTTACCTGTGACGGCGCGAAACATAATTGCCGACTGCGGCAGATATTAAAGGATTTACCCATACAGGGAGTAAGCAACCTTGTTGTGGGGTGCTGGAGGGACGAATGACATGTCCGGAAGCGGAGGGGGAAATGAGCAGTGAAAATACCTGAGAGCGTACGCATTGGTGGCGTGGAGTATGCTATTTCTTACGTAGAAAATCTACGGCATGGAAACCAACTTGCATATGGACAAATTGATTATGACAACTGCAAGATTGAGCTATCGGCCACAGACGGAATCGGACATCAAAAACGATGTCAAACTCTATTACATGAGATTCTACATGGTGTCCAACAGCACGCAGGGTTGGAGATTGAGAATGAAGAAGCGGTTATAGAAATGTTTGCAAAGGGTATTTATCAGGTGTTACAGGATAACGGCGGCAGATTGTTTGATTTAATGGAAACAGACAAGAAAGAAAAGAGCAATGAAAAAGTACACGCAAGCGGATTTTGACAACTTTGAAGTAGATAAGTATGGTCGCAAGATATGCCCTGCTGGGGATTATACTGCAATGAAAAGCTTTGGTGAGGGGTGCAGCTTTGGCAAGGAGTGCATCTTTGGCAAGGGGTGCGGCTTTGGTGCGGGGTGCAGCTTTGGCGCGCTGTGCATCTTTGGCGAACGGTGCGACTTTGGCGCGCTGTGCAACTTTGGCGAGGGGTGCAGTTACGAAAACGGCGCAGTGAAAAATGGCCGCTATGTCGCTGTGGATAGGATAGGCAGCGCAAACCGAAAAGCCTATTTTTACACAGACGATAACGGCAATATGTTTGTCCGCGCCGGGTGTTGGTTTTCGGACATGGCGGCATTTAAGGAGCGGGTTAAAAAAGTACACGCCGGAACAATCCACGAGAAGACATATCTGGCGGCGTGCGACTTGGCAGAATTGATGTTGAAAGGCGGTAATGAAGTTATGACGCGTGAAGAAGCCGAAAAGGCATTGGAGGGCAACAATGTTCAAAAACGATAACGATTATTATAACTACTTACTTTCATGCGGATTTGATGAACAAGAAGCTCAACAAAAAATGAAAGAAAGGGAGATTATGATTAATTTATATCAAGGCAAAAAAGAGCAGAGAGAAATTACAAGTCAATCATACCAATCGAGCCAAAAGCGATTAACAAAAGAAATTCAAGATTTTTTATGGGGCGGGAGGAGGTGCTGACAATGCCTAAAGAACATATAGAGCGAGAAGCGGCTAAGGCGCGGCTTAGAATGTGGATCACAGATTGCGTATTAGTCGGGGACAATGAGGCGGCAGACTGTTTTAGGGACTGCATAGACCTCCTTGACAGTATTCCTGCCGACGATGTTACCCCGGTGCGGCGCGGACGGTGGATCGAAGAGGATGGCATACAGATTTGCTCAGAATGCGGCGAAGAACATGAATGGGAAGATTACAGAGCGCCGTACTGCGATACCTGCGGAGCAAAAATGAACAAGGAGGAAGCGAATGAGTAAAGAGTATATAGACCGCGAAGAAGTGACAAAAATTCTCGAACATTATGACCTGTCGAGCGGATCGACGCTCGGTTGTCATAGCGGTGCAATAGAGTGTGCAATATCCGCGATAGAGATGTTGCCCGCCGCCGATGTTGCTCCGGCTGTGGAACTTGAAGATTTGAGGGCTAAGTATCAGGCGCTCGTTGCTGAAAAAACCAAGAACAGTGGAGACACGGCCGAAACGTATACAACTGGGTATCGCTATGGTCACAGAAACGGGCAGATTGAATTGCTCCAACAGATTCTGAATATTTGCGATAGTACAAGTGAACCGGAGGAATAAAATGAGTAACTACATCAGCCGGGAGGCAGCGAGTGCGGATGAGTGCAAACACAAGATAAAAACACCATTCGCCAGAATTGTCGTGGAAGGAATACCTGAAAAGCCGTGTTACAACATCTGGTACTTTAACCCAGCGGACGGAGAATGCCACATTGGGTTTGGCTCATACTGCCTTGATAATGTGTTTAATTGGCTTGCAGAGGAATTCGAGATCACAGAACCCCGCACAGACGTGGAGCCGGTGCGGTATGGGAAGTGGATACACTCAGAAATAGAAAACGATGATTGGGGACGGACATTCCATGAATGGACTTGCTCTGTATGCGGTTATTCGGTAGGGCTCAATCCTACTGGAGAAAACTACTGCCCCAACTGCGGGGCGAAAATGGATAAGGAGGAAGCCGATGATAAAAAACAACCTGAAGAAGCTCCGGGGGAATAGGACGCAAGCAGAAGCGGCGGCTGCGCTTGACATGAGCCAGGGCGTGTACAGCATGGTGGAGAGCGGACGGGCGATGCTGAATAAGTGCGAACTGGTCAAGGCTATGACATACTACGATGTGCCCGCCGAAAAGATATACCCGCCTGATATACTGCGTTTATGTTTCGGCATAGACGCGGCAGAAAAGAAACGCAAACCGACCGAGAAAGGAGAAACAATGAGTAAATATGTAAACGTTGATGCTTTTGTAGAAGCACTTTGTAAGACGCTATCCACATTGAGAAAACAAAAAGACAATACGCCCGAATCAATAGCGTTTCTCAAAGGAGCGCAAGTAGTGGCAAAAGAGTTAATGAAATTTCCTGCCGCCGATGTTGCGCCTGTGGTGCATGGACGGTGGATTTGTATAAACAAAAGATATGGAGAATACGAGTGTTCTGTATGTCATGGTGTGGATGCAAATTGTAGTGATTATTACGGAATTCATGCCGTTACAGAACAGGAATTCTGCCCTAACTGCGGCGCGAAAATGGATAAGGAGAAAACTAATGAACTGGATTAAAGTAAGGGACAGACCACCAGAAGAAAAGGAACCGGTGATTATCCTGCTGCAAGATGGACAGATTTTTCGCGGCGAGATACGCATGAGACAATTATTGCCGGAATGGTGGTATTACTACGATGCCGGCAGCAGTGACATCGACATGCTGGGGCTTGTATATCCCATAGAAAAGTTTGAAGGACTATGGTTTAAAGGTAATCCTGTTATTGCGTGGATGCCATTGCCAGAACCACCGAAGGAGGAAACTAATGAATTGGATAAGCGTAAAGGCAAGACTGCCGGAGAATGACGAGCGCGTATTGGCGTATTGCAAAGACCGCTGCATCCACGATATGAAGTGGAGATGGGCGGATAATGCGTGGTACGACAAAGGGAGTAAGGCGGTATACTTAGCGGACTTTGTTACCCACTGGCTACCAATGCCTGAGCCACCAAGGGAGGAAAAATAATGGAAAATGTATATGAAATGGTATACCAGCAAAGCAGATGTGAGCCGCAGGTTTTAGCTCACGACATTTACCACGGACGAAATTATTATGTTGTCAGTTTCGGCACGCACCCGTGCGCATACTTTGATGTGTCCGACCTGTTGAGCATGACGTGGGAAGAACAAAAATATATAGAAAATGCAATAGACTGCCACGGCGGGGTAACATACTCAAGCGTGGAACTTGTGGTAGCGAATAATAAAGGGTGGTATATAGGATGGGATTATGCCCACTGCATGGACTACAGCGGGTATATGCCGTGTGGATCGCTTGCTAAGAAGTGGACGACCCATGAAATGGTGAGTGAGTGCAAAAGGGTGATAGACCAAATCGAAGGGCTTATAAAGGAACCGCTAAAGGAGTAAAAATGAAACGAGTAATAGCAATAACAATATTAACCCTGCTGACCCTCGCCCTGTGCGGGTGCGGAAAGGCTGAGGCTGGCAATCATAGACTGTGGATACTGGATGGGGGTGCGACGTATGGAATATATGTCGATAACCTCACGGGGATACAATACCTGAGCACACACCAAGGCGGCGTGTGTGTAATGGTAGACGCAGAGGGAAGGCCGCTGATATGGGAGGGTGCGGAATGAGCTATGAATTACTGCGGCCTGATATATGGGAGTGTATACGGCGCGGGGGCGGATACTGCCCCTGCGCGATAATCAAGGATGAGGAAAGCAGATGTATCTGCAAGGAGTTCAGAGAAGGTCAGGAAACTAAATGCCATTGCGGCGTATGGAGGAAACATGACGATAGGGCAGAGGATACGAATGTACCGAGAAAAGAAGGGCAAGTCGCGGGCTGCGATGGAGCGCGAAACCGGCATAAGCGCGGCGACCATTTATCACTATGAGATGGACGGCATGGAGCCGACCGCGAGCAGAATCATATGGTTGGCAGATTATTTTAACATAACGGCAGATGAATTGTTAAGGAGGGACTAATGACAAAACGCGAACAAAGGGCATACATCAGGCGGTTGCTTGTTCGTTGGGGGAAAGCCAAGAGAAACGCGAAAGAAATAGATAAAAAAATAGCCAGTATCAAAGAGAAAATGGAAGCGGTAGCGGATATCCGCCCACAGGTTTTATCGGGTATGCCGCACGGCAGCGACATTACCGACCCGACCGCCCGGAGTGCTATAAAGCTCATGGCGGCAAAGGAGCGGTATAATCTGCAAATGGCTGAAATGCTGGAAAGAATAAACGATGATATGTCATTCGTAGCGTTCATGGATGCCGCATTAGATGAGTTCCCCGCGAACCAGAGAAGGGTAATTGAGCTGAAATATAACTTTTACGAACATTTCTATTCGCGGGATATGCCGTCTAATACCAGGGTAGGTGTAAAAATGGATAAATCCCCCAAGGCAATAGAACACCTTGAAGAACGTGCGATAGACAGAATGATGAAATACATAGACATACCGGAGTGAGATATGCTTGATTCAGGCTTTTACAACATGGAAAGGCGGTATAAGGAAAAACAATAGATGTATATATTGATTTTTTGTCCCTCATGAATATACTGTAATTGACGAGGGACAAAAAGAAAGGGGGAAAGAATGAAGTCCCAACCCAAAGTAGGAAGGCCGCCCGTGGAGGAGCCGTTAAACGTTAAGTTTAGTATTCGTCTTACAGAGAAAACAAATGAGCAAGTGCAAGCATATTGCAGGGAAAGAGGAATAACGCGAAATGAGTTTATACGGCAGGCCATAGAAGCAGCACTCCAAAACTAAAAAGACGAGGTTAGCGCCGATGACAAGGGACAAGATTTGTCGCTAACCTCACGTGCCACATCAGGCAGATAAATTGTATCATGTCTGCCTCCTGCGGTCAAGGAAATGGAGGTTTACTATATGGAAAAAGCCCGAATAATCAGCGCATTGGAGAAAGTAACAATGGACTTAGAATTGGCAAGGGATATACAGTCGTCAGTAAATCAAGCGGTATTTGACTACACGGATAATTTCTTGGTATCGGAGTATGTCTCAAATTATTCGATAATGAGCAATGGGGCCTTTGCTATAATCTACAAAAACATAAACGTTCTAAACGCGCTAATAGACCAAATTACAGGTGATGAAAGGAGTTACAATGAACGAATTACAGATATTTAACAACAACCAGTTTGGAGAGATAAGGACTACTATTAAGGATGGCGAACCGTGGTTTGTGGCGGCTGATGTGTGCCGGGCGTTGGAAATCGCAAATAACCGTGATGCATTAACACGCCTTGAACAGGATGAAAAGGGTGTAGCTTTAACCGACACCCCCGGAGGGACGCAGGAAGTAACCATAGTAAATGAGCCGGGATTATATGCCCTTGTGCTCGGCTCCCGCAAGCCGGAGGCAAAAGCCTTCAAGCGGTGGGTAACGCATGAGGTTATACCCTCTATCCGTAAACATGGTATGTACGCCACACCGACCACGATAGAACAGATGATAGCCGACCCCGCCAACGCCATAAAGGTGTTTTCAGCCCTTAAACAAGAGCAGGAGCGGCGGAAGGAGCTTGAAGCGACAGTAGAACACAACGCCCCCAAAGTGCTGTTTGCGGAGGCCGTGCAAGCCTCACACGATAGTTGCTTAGTGGGACAGCTTGCTAAGATGATACGCCAGAACGGGAAGCCTATAGGGGCTAACAGAATGTTCACATGGTTGAGGGATAACGGCTGGTTATGCAAGAAGGGCGAAAACTGGAATATGCCCACCCAAAAGGCTATGGAAGCCGGATATTTTGAGATAAAGGAAACGGTTATAGCCAACCCTGACGGAAGCACCAGAATAACACGCACCCCGAAAGTAACGGGGAAAGGGCAGATTTATTTCATCAACTGTTTTTTGAGGGGAGAAAATGAAAATAGCTGTATATGCCATAGCTAAGGACGAAGAAAAATTCGTTGACAGGTGGTATGAGACGGCAAAAGAGGCTGATTATGTCTGCGTTCTCGATACGGGGAGCGCAGACAAAACCGTTGATAAGCTGAAATCATACAACTGCATCGTAAAAACCAAAATCATACAGCCGTGGAGATTTGATGTAGCGCGAAATGAATCATTGAAAATCATACCGGAAGATGCGGACGTGTTGGTATGCCTCGACCTGGACGAAATCATACAGCCCGGCTGGGCGGAAATCATACGGAAAAACTTTCACGGGACGCGGGGAAGGTATTTATATGTTTGGAGCCATGAATCATACGGCAGGGACGGAGTATCATTCAACGCCGATAAAATTCATACAAAATCATACTACTGGAAGAATCCCGTTCACGAAGTGCTGAAATCATACGGCGAAGAATCATACTGCGATTTGCCGCTGAGGGTTGACCATTGGCCCGATGAGAAGAAAAGCCGCAGCAATTACCTGCCGCTTCTGGAACTGGCGGTTATGGAAGAGCCGGAGAACGACCGAAACATGCATTACTTAGGCCGCGAATATATGTTCCATCGGGAATACGGCAAGGCCATTGAAGCGCTGGAGAAACATCTTGCCCTTAGAAGTGCCGTGTGGCCGCCTGAGCGGGCCGCCAGTATGCGTTTCATTGCCCGGTGTAAAATCATACAGGGGAAACAATTAGAAGCTGAGGCGTGGCTACAGAGGGCTATAATCGAGGCTCCCGAATACCGCGAAGCGTGGTTTGAAATGATGAAAATCATGTATCATGCCAAAAACTGGAAATCATGCATTTGGTACGGTGAATCATGCGTAAACATACGGGAAAGGCCGCTATCATACATTTGTGAGCCTGACCCGTGGGGGCCGCTGCCGTTTGATATGCTGTCCATAGCCTATTGTAACGTAGGCCGCTATAGGGACGCTCTGGAAGCGGCAAATCATGCGTTGATGTACGGCCCTGATGAAAGAATCATGCAGAATGTGAAAATCATGCAATCATATATCGGGAAACCGTCCTAAGGTCTCCCGCACGACCCCAAGCCGGAAATCATATATCCCCACGCCGTCACATTCTCGGCGGTAGATACGGGCGGCGGCGCGAGCTTGGGCGAGGGTACTAAACTCCCGCCGCTCGTCGTGCCCCTCGCCCCTTGTCCATATAATAACCTGATAACGCATCATGCTATGCCCTCCGTGTAAATGCTCGTCCCGTTACGTCTGAAGCACTCATTCCAACAATCCGCCAGCTCTTTAGCGGCTTTTCTTGTTGCGCAGAGGTTAGCGGCCTGCATTCCGGCGATCCTCCGCGAGATGTTCATGATGTTATCATCGCTGCTGACTGTCATAGTCCCTGCCCAATACTTCCCGTTCTGCTGCGCAGAAAACGCGATATAGAAGTTTTTCATATTGTACCTCCTTAAAATCATACTGCGGCTTTACGCCGCCACAACCGTTATATTGCGGTAAAAATTAGTGTCGAAATAATCAACCATGCTGTTACTGTCATCGTAGTGGAATGTATCCAGCACAGCGTTAATCCGGCTCAGTTTAGCGCGAAACGCCTCAGTATAGATTTTACTGTTCTCAATCTTGTAATGGTTAATGTCGTGACTGCCGGAGATGTAAAAATCATACTCGCGGGCGGCATGGCTGCGGAGCGTGCGCTGCTGCTCGTCTCCGTCTAATGCAAACCATTTTTCACGGTGTATCTGTTCGCCGTCCTCAGTATAAAGCCAGTAACCTATATCGTTACAGCTATAATTATTAATATATTCATCACGACCGATGAAGTCAGCGGCCGTGGCCTTGACCTTTATTCTCACTTCTTGTCCGCCGGAGAATGTTTTGCAGCTGACGGAAACGCCCTTAACGCCCTGCCGCTTCAGCTCCTCGCGGATCGCCTTTGACAGCTCGGCACCGTGCAGGTATTTACCGGATTTATTGCCGTCCCAGCGGGTAGCCCCTAAATAACCATCGGAGATCGTGCCGCCCAGCTCGTTATCATGCTCACCGATGGCCGCTAATATGTCATTCTGAGCCGCGAATCCGTACCAGCAACCCTTCTTCGGGTTCCAACGCATTTTCAGACCGCGCAGAGCGGTTAAGACCTCGGCGGCGGGCTTGCTTTCAAAATAAATTTCGTTGCTGTTATATTGTGCGTTCCTCTCGATTCTGTAGCTTGCCATTTTGTAACCTCCATTGTTCGGGGTGTCTCCCCTTTCGATGTCTTTATTATATACTCTATAGAGTATATAGTCAACTGAAATATTAAGGGAAAAGCCTAAAAGGATTAGGTAAATATACTTGATAGAGTATGGCAAAGCTGATATACTTAACACAAAGGAGGCGGAAGCATGAATACTGCAACAAAAGCAAAACGAAAATATAATGACAAAGCGTATGAACGAATTGTAGTTTTTACAAAAACGGGCGAAAAAGAAAAAATAAAACAAAGAGCGGAAGAATTAGGAAAAAGCGTCAACGCCTATATAACCGATCTGATCCACGAGGACATGGAAAAAGAGGGCTGATATAGCCCTCTTATATCATTATTCCAAACTTT
>OKUV01000705.1_pt1 | contig 12218 bp, 14 predicted proteins | sample 1606661 | NCBI WGS metagenome assembly OKUV01 (sample SAMEA3882521, study PRJEB24775) | human gut metagenome | biome: human-associated habitat; feature: intestine environment; material: feces | place: Netherlands | collected 2009/2010
GATGCCGTGCCGCAGCCGCCGGAGCGGTGCTTAAGCCGTAAGGCGGGAATTATGCAGTGTTGCCTTTACAGCGCACAGGGGGTAAAGCCTTCCTTGCCCAGCACCTGCACCTTGGTGTAGCCCAGCTCCTTCAGTTTGGCGGCAACAGCCTCAAAACCGAAGGTCAGCGCCTTGGTATCGTGGGCGTCGGCGGTAATGACGACATTGCCGCTGAGCACCAGCCACTCCTTCAGGATCGCATCGGACGGGAAGAAATCCTTGCGGAAGCCGCGATACACCGCAGAGGTGTTGACCTCGAGCACGCAGCGATTGCGGGCGGCGGCCATCAGGGCAGAGTTTGCAGCGGCAGTGTAGCGGGGGTCATTCTCGTCAAAGAACTTGTTGCCGCTGTTGATCTTCTTGATGAGGTCAAAATGACCCAGAATCGTCGGTTTTTTCTCGGCGACCTTGGCTACGTTGGCAAAGTATGCCTCGGCCACGGCCAGACCGTCGCCGTCAAAATCGTCGTCGATGCAGGCGCGCAGATCCTCCTCGCGCCAGTCGATCTCATAATACTTGCCGGTCTTGGGCCCCTTGACATAGTGCGTGCTGCCGATCCAATAGTCGTACTGGGTCGGGTCATCGTCGCTGAACAGATCCCATTCCAAGCCGCACAGAATGTCCAGCTTGCCGGCGTAGCGCTCCTTCAGCTTAGCGACCTGCGCCTTGTACAGGGCGGTACGGCTCTGGGTCATACAATATTCCAGATCACAGGGGGTGTGGCTGTGCCCGCTGAAGCCCAGCGTTTGCAGACCGTTCCGCCATGCCGTGACCGCAATCTCGTCCAGCGTGTTCTTACCGTCGCACAATTTGGAATGAACGTGTACAGAGCTTTTCAGGTATTCGCCTGCCATAGTTACTGCATCCTTTCCTGCTTGACCTTATGGTCAATTACGTGTCGTTTTTCGAGTTCCTTCGTGATGTCCTCTACGGAAATGCCCAGCTCGATCATCAGCACCATGACGTGGTAAGCCAGGTCGCTGATCTCGTAGATGGTCTCCTCCCTGTCGCGCTTGGAGCCCGCAATGATGACCTCGGTGGATTCCTCGCCGACCTTTTTGAGGATCTTTTCCAGGCCCTTGTCGAACAGATAGGTGGTGTAGCTGCCCTCCTTCGGGTCGGTCTTGCGGCCCTCGATGAGTGCGTACAGGCCCTGCCAGGTGAACTGCTTCAGCTCATCGGAGACATAGACCGGGTTGAAGAAGCAGCTCTCCGCGCCGGTGTGGCAGGCGGGGCCGGATTTGACGACGTCGATGACGAGCGCGTCCTTGTCGCAGTCGGCGGTGATGGAGACGACCCGCTGCACGTTGCCGGAGGTCTCGCCCTTGCACCAGATCTCCCGGCGGCTGCGGGACCAGAATACGGTGCGGCCCTCGGCAATCGTCAGGGCCAGCGTCTCGGCATTCATGTAGGCGAGGGTCAGCACCTCTTTGGTATAATGGTCCTGTACGATGGCCGGGATCAGGCCGTTTGCGTCAAATTTGAGAGTCTTGGAATTTTCGGTGATTTCCATGGTGGACACTCCTAAAGTAATATAGTTTAGTGTACCTCTTTTTGTGGGTTTTGGCAAGAGGTAAAGTGTAGGTTTGCTATTATTACGCAGTAGGGGCCGGGCATGCCCGGCCCGCGGCTTTCCCGCAAGAGGACACTTTTGGGAATGTTGCGGGCCGCACATGTGCGGCCCCTACCGGGTGGCTGTATGGCGAAGGGGCGATCACACCCGCATCTCTACCCCGTTCTCCCGTAAATACCGCTTCAAATCGTTGATTTCCACCTGCTTTGTATGGAAGATCGACGCGGCCAGACCGGCATCTACTGCGGGGTGATTGCGGAACAGCTCAAGGAAATCCTCCTTTTTGCCTGCGCCGCCGGAGGCGATGATGGGCACGGCGCAGCGTGCGGCCACGGCGTCCAGCAGCTCCAGATCAAAGCCGTTCTTCACGCCGTCGGTGTCGATGGAGTTCACGACCAGCTCGCCTGCGCCGTTTTTGACGCCCTGCTCCAGCCAGTCCAGCGCGTCGATGCCGGTGTTCTCGCGCCCGCCCTTGGCGAACAGCATGAATTTGCCGTCCACACGCTTAATATCGGCGGAGAGCACCACGCACTGGTTGCCGTATTTCTGCGCGGCAGCCGGGATGATGCCGGGGTTGCGGATGGCCCCCGAGTTGACGCTGACCTTGTCCGCGCCGCATTTCAGCACGCGGTCAAAGTCGTCCGGCGTGTTGATGCCGCCGCCGACGGTCAGCGGGATAAAAATCTGGCTTGCGACCCGGCGTAAAATATCGGTGAACAGCCCGCGCCCCTCGACGCTGGCGGTAATATCGTAGAACACCAGCTCGTCCGCGCCGGAGGCGTTGTAGTACCGCGCCATCTCGACGGGATCGGCCATGTCCTGCAATCCTTCAAAGTTGACACCCTTGACCACGCGCCCGTTTTTGACGTCCAGACAAGGAATTATGCGTTTGGTTATCATACATTCACTCCCCCTTTTGTCAGAGAGGAGTTAGGAGATGCCTCTGCTACGGAGACTCTCCTCTCTCCTCACTTGCTTTCGTACAGCCTCACGGCCTCGGCCAGATCAATCGCTCCCGTATAAATCGACTTCCCCAAAATGGCTGCGTGGCAGTGCATGGCGGAAAGCTCGGCCAGCTCGGCCATGGCGGCAATGCCGCCGCTGGCCGTGACCTCGATGCCGGGAATCGTCAAAAGCTCACGGTACAGCGCCATATTGGTGCCCTGCATCGTGCCGTCCCGGGAAATATCGGTGGCAATAATGGCCTTGACGCCCGCATTGGCGCAGCGGCGGCAGAATGCTACGCCCGGCTCGGGGGTGACCTCCTTCCAGCCGTTGACAGCGACAGCGCCGTCCTTCATGTCAACGCCGACGGCGATCTGTGCGCCGTATTTCTGTGCCATTTCTGCCGTGAAATCGAAGTTTTTTACGGCCACCGTACCCAGAATGCAGCTGTCCGCGCCGAGGTCAAGATACCGTTGGATGCGCGCCTCGTCGCGGATGCCGCCGCCGACCTCGATTTTGAGGCCGCCCAGCTTGGCAATGGCGGCAATCGTCTGCAAATTGGCCGTGGTGTCGTCCTTGGCGCCGTCCAGATCGACGACATGCAAATACTTCGCACCTGCGTCGATAAATTGCTGCGCTTGGGCGACGGGGTCTGCGTTGTAGACGGTCATCCGGTCGTAATCGCCCTGATAAAGCCGCACGGCCTGGCCGCCGCGCAGGTCAATGGCGGGGTATAGCTTCATGGTACTTCCTCCCTCTCGCTTACAGCTCGGCAAAGGCTTTTAACAGCCGCAGGCCGGTATCACCGGATTTTTCGGGGTGGAACTGGGTGCCGTACACCAGCCCCTGCCGCACCGCGCCCGTGACGGGGATGCTGTAGTCGCTCGTCGCCAGTGTCAATGCAGCGCAGTTTTTGGCGTAATAGCTGTGTACGTAATAGACGTACTCGCCGTTTTTGACGTACTTGAACAGCGGGTCGGCCTCGCGCCCGGGCACAATGTCCATGGCATTCCAGCCGATGTGCGGCACCTTGAGCGCCGGATCGGTCAGGTCGTCCGCCAGCGGGCAGACCTCGCCGGGAATCAGGCCGAGGCCGCGGTGCTCGCCGTACTCGCAGCTTTTTTCAAACAGCAGCTGCATGCCTAAGCAGATGCCCAGCAGCGGCTTTTTCTGCGTTTCCTCGCGCAGAACGGGAACAAGGCCCGTGGCTTCGAGCTTGGCCATTGCGTCGGCGAATGCCCCGACGCCCGGCAGCAGGATATGATCCGCCGCCCGCAGGTCCGCGGCGTCGCGGGTCACCCGCACCTCTGCGCCCAGGCTTCTGACGCTGGACGACAGGCTGAACAGGTTGCCCACGCCGTAGTCAACGATTGCGATCATGTATGGTTCTCCCCCTCTGTATAAAACTTATCCATGGCCCAGCGGGCCGGGTTGGTGAGAATGGAATCATAGCCCTTCAGGCGCGGTGTCTTGCGCTGCGGGAGCGGCATTTATTCACCCAGGATCTCATCCAGCGCCGCAAAGAACCGCTGCATCTGCTCGGGTGTGCCAATCGTGATGCGCAGATAGTCCGAGATGCGCGGCGCGTTGAAGTGGCGGATTAAAATGCCGCGGGCGCGCAGCTTTTCAAAAATTTCCACACAGGGCATACGGTCCGTGGTCGTGAACAAAAAATTTGTGGCCGAGTCAAACACCGTGAACCCGCGGCGGCGCAGCTCGTCGGTGGTGTGGGTGCGCTCGGCAATGACCTTTGCCGTTACATCGGCAAAATAGGCCTCGTCGGAGATCGCCGCCGCGCCCGCGGCCTGGGTCATGGCGTTGACGTTGTAGGGGCTGTAGCTGAACTTGACGCGGTTCATGTCGGCAATCAGCGCGGGCCGCGCAATGCAGAAGCCCAGCCGTGCACCCGCCAGATTGTGCGTTTTGGAGAAGGTATGGGTGATGACGAGGTTGTCATATTTTTCCAAAAGCGGCAGACAGGACGACCCGGCAGGCGCGAACTCGACGTAGGTCTCGTCCACGATCACGATGTTGTCGGGGTTCGTTTGCAGCACCTCCTCGATGGCGTCCACTGGGGCCAGCAGGCTGGTGGGCGCGTTCGGGTTGGCAATGACAATCGTCTCGTGCAGGCCGCAGTATTTTTTCAGGTCGATGGTCAGGTCAGCCTCCAGCGGGATGATGTGCTGCGGGATGTGCAGTAAATCACACAGCACCGTGTAAAAACTGTAGGTCACATCGGCGAAGGCCAGCGGCGTGCTTTCGTCGCAGAACGCGCGCAGGGCCAGCAACAGGTTCTCGTCGCTGCCGTTGCCGCAGAGGATATTCTCCGGGCGCACGCCCCAGTGGCGCGCAATGGCGGCGTTGAGATCGCCGTTGGTCAAATCAGAGTACAGCCGCAGCCCCGGCACCGCCGCGGCCACCGCCGACGCCACGCCGGGCGCGGGCGGGTACGGGTTTTCGTTGGCGTTTAGTTTGACAACGTCAGCGATTTTAAGCTGTTCGCCGGGGGTGTACGGCTCCAGCGAAGCGAGGGTTTTGGTAAAATAACGGCTCATGGGTGTTCCTCCCCGTCCGAAGTGTAGAATTGGTCGTGGGGCCATTTGGCGGGATTGTTTTGGATGTATTGGAAGATTTCATCATAATCCCGCGGCCCGCGTATGACATGATCGTAGTAGGATGTTTGAAAGATGGAATGGCCGAGGTGGCGTGTAGTCCCCGTTTTGATGGCACGAACCATTTGGTGAATCGTAGGGCGGGATGCCCCCATCCCGCCGCCGTTCCCGGGTGCATGGATATGAAAAAGAATGTGCAGATGGTTCGGCATGATAACATACGCATCCACGGTGACATTGTCGTAAACCGTTTCCGTGCGGCGAATTAAATCGTCCACAATTTTCCCGGCAGGCAGCAGTTGAACCCGCGGCGGGATGAGGGCATCCCGCCCTACGGATGACGGAAGGTCAACAACGATCCGGGAAAGAATGTGCGCCTTATTTTTGGTACACACCGTTATAAAATACGTACCCGGTTCACTATAATCATGCTGCTTCAACCTCGGATGCTTTCGCTTTGGCAAGCTCATTCCTCAAACCGGATCGTCACACTCCTGGCATGGGCATGTAACCCCTCGTGCTCGGCAAAATTGGCGATGCGTCCCTGCACCTTGCCGAGGGCTTCGCGGGTGTAATAGATAAAGCTCGACTTCTTCACAAAATCATCGACGCCCAGCGGGCTCGAGAACCGCGCCGTGCCGCTGGTGGGCAGCGTGTGGTTCGGGCCGGCAAAGTAGTCGCCCAGTGCCTCGGGCACGTTTTTGCCCAGGAAGATGCTGCCCGCGTTCTGCACCGAGTTCAGCACCGCGAACGGGTCATCGACGCAGATTTCCAGGTGCTCCGGCGCAATGATGTTCACAGCCTCAATGGCCTTGTTCATGTCGTCGGTGACAATAATTTTGCCGTTCGTGTCCACGCTGGCGCGGGCGATGGCGGCGCGGGGCAGCTGCGGGATCTGCACCTCCAGCTCCGCCTGCACGGCCTTGGCTAAATCCCAGCTGTCGGTGACGAGCACCGGGCTGGCCAGCTTGTCGTGCTCGGCCTGGCTGAGCAGGTCGGCGGCGACCCACGCGGGGTTGCAGGTGCCGTCTGCCAGCACGAGAATTTCCGACGGGCCTGCGATCATATCAATGCCGACCTTGCCGAACACCTTCCGCTTTGCCGTGGCCACGTAGATATTGCCGGGGCCGACGATCTTATCCACGGCGGGGACGCTCTCGGTGCCGTAGGCAAGGGCTGCCACGGCCTGTGCGCCGCCCGTTTTAAAAATCAAATCAATGCCCGCAATGACGGCGGCGGCCAGAATCGCGGGGTTCACCTTGCCGTCCCGTCCCGCGGGGGTCGTCATGACGATCTGCCCGACGCCCGCGACCTTGGCGGGAATGACGTCCATCAGCACGGTGGACGGGTACGCCGCCGTGCCGCCCGGCACGTAGACGCCCGCGCGCTGGATGGGGGTGTACTTCTGCCCCAGCACGATGCCGGGCTTGTCGTTGACCACAAAGTTTTTGTGCAGCTGCTGCTCATGGAAGTGGCGGATGTTCTCGGCGGCCATCTTCAGCGTTGTGATGAACTCGGGATCGGTCTTTTCCAGCTCGGCAAAGGCTTCCTCAATTTCGGCCTGGCTGACCCGCACGTCGGTCAGCTCGGCGTGGTCGAATTTGGCGGCGTACTCGATCAGGGCGGCGTCGCCGCGGGCGCGGACGTCCGCAATAATCGCATCGACGGTGGCCTCCACGTCGGCCTCGGCGCGGATGTCACGGTTCAGAATTTCCTCGGGGCGTACCTCATCAAAGTCATACAGACGGATCATTTTGCAAGGGCCTCCTTCATCTTATTCAGCAGCTCGGTCAGCTGGGCGTATTTGAACTTGTAGCTTGCCTTGTTGGCAATGAACCGCGCCGAGATCGGCATAAACTCCTCGATCACGGTCAGGTCGTTTTCTTTTAAGGTCGTACCGGTCTCGACAATATCGACGATGACGTCGGACAGGCCCAAAATCGGGGCCAGCTCAATGGAGCCGTTCAGCTTGACAATGTCGATGTCGCGTCCGCGGCGCTCGTAGTGGTCGCGGGCAATGTTGACAAATTTTGTGGCTACGCGCAAGGCGCGGCTCTCGTCGTCGGTGAAGCCCGCAGGCCCGGCCACGCACATCCGGCACTTGCCCATGCCGGTATCCAGCAGCTCATACACGTCTGCGCCGGACTCGGTCAGAATGTCCTTGCCGACGATGCCGATGTCCGCCGCGCCGTGCTCGACGTAAATCGCAACGTCGCTGGGCTTGACGAGGAAGTACCGCACACAGGCGTCGGGGTTCTCGACCACGAGCTTGCGGGTGTCGTTGTAGTCCTCGGTGGCGCTGTAGCCCGCGCCCGCCAGCAGCTTGTACGCCTTGTCGCCGAGGCGGCCCTTCGGCAGGGCAATGTTCAGCCAGCTTTTCTCACGGCCCTGCTGCTGCACGGGGGGCAGCGGCGCGGCCAGGCGTTCCAGCTCGTCTAAGTAGATGGCAAAGCCGATGGCGTTCGCCCCCGGCGTGAACCGCTGCATCAGGTAGTCATACCGTCCGCCCTTGAGCACCGCGCACGGGATGCCCGCGACGTAGCCGGTGAACACAAGGCCGTTGTAATACTCCATTTCGTCGGCCATGCTCAGGTCCAGCCGGGTGCCGCGGCCCGCCTCGCCCAGCGCATTCTGCAAAGCCTGCAATTCCTCCAGCGCCGCGCGCTGGGTCTCGCACCGGCAGGCGGCGCGGGCGGCGGTCAGCGTTGCACCCAGCGGGCCGTGCAGGTCGAGCAGGCCGGTCAACGCGGCAGCGGCGGATTCGTCCAGCCCCGCGGCCAGCGCGGCGGTGCGCAGCTCGTGGGCGTTCTTGGCGCGCAGGAAATCGAGCAGCTTCGCGCGTGCCTCGGCGGGGACATGCAGCGCGTCCAGCAGGCCGGTCAGGTAGCCCATGTGGCTGATTTCCAGCACGGTGGGCACATCCAGCGCGGCCAGGCTTTGCAGGGCCAGCCGCACCACGGCGGCCTGCTCGTCGGCGTCCACCGCGCCCATGCTCTCCAATCCCATCTGGTGGATGGTCTGGAAGGTGTGGCTCTCGCGGCTGGGGCGGCAGACCTCTTCATTATAATAAAAGCGCTTGCACTCCCCCGTTGCGGGCTGGGCCGTCTTGGCGATGGACAGCGTTACGTCGGGCTTGATGGCCCGCAGCTTGCCGTCCAGGTCGGTGAAGGTGATGACCTGTGCGTCCGGCAGAAAGCGCTGATACTCCTGATACAGGGCGTATTCCTCAAAGCGGGACGCGCGGTATTTGCGGTAGCCGGCCTGCTCATACAGGGCACGCAGGCGGAAGGTCGCCTGTTCGGCGGGGGTAAAGCGGTTGAGTTCGATCTCCATAACATTCCTACCTCTCTGATCCGATACAAATTCTATTATACTTTAGTGCAGTAAAGTTGTAAAGTGGGTTTGTAGTAATTTCACGGACATTTGTGCGCGGAAAGCCATAGGCGCGGTGTAGGGGTCGGGTATGCCCGGCCCGGAGGTTTCCCATAAAAGGCCGTATGCGGGAAGGCCGCGGGCCGCACATGTGCGGCCCCTACAGGGCGGTGAAAACCGTAGGGGCGCATTCTATATGCGCCCGCACCTTAGCTAAAACAAAAAGGCGCACCTTTGCCTTAAAACAAAGATGCGCCTTGCGCGTTTGGTGTATCAGCCCTTGCAGCCCTGTTCCTCCCAATCGCCGGCCACAGCGGGGTCAACGATCTGGGTGGGGTCGATCTTGCCGTCCGGCGTGCGGGATACCTCAACATGACCCAGCTCCACGGGGTTCACGTTGGGGGCGTCAAAGTCGGGAGTCTTAGCGGCGGGCGTTTCAGCAGCGTCCGCGGGTTCTTCGGGCTTCGGCTCCTCGGCAGGGGCGGCAGGTTCCTCAGGTGCGGCAGCGGGGGCGGGTTCAGCCTCGGCGGACGCATCGTCAGCGGCGGGCTCGGCGGAATCGGTCTCAGGTTCGACCTCGTCCTCCGGGCCCCAAATATGCTCGTACTCGTCGTCGTGATGCTCACGGTTCTGTAAAACATAAGCGACAGCGCCCACAGCAGCGGCACCCACGGCCAGACCGGCCAGCTTTTTCAGTAAAGACATAGTCAAAACCTCTTTTCAAGTGAAAATCATTTATTTTCGGTTAGTATACCACACTCACCCCCAAAATACAAGTGCCGATTCCCACAATGCCGATAGGAAAATGTGGATGGTTTTCATACAATGTACAACTTGCCGAAAGCCGGGCGGCGTGGTATGATGGTACACGAATTTTGTAAAAAAGAGGGTTATTGTGTGAAGTATATTTTCCAGTTTGCCCGCATCACGGCGTTCTGCCTGGCGGGCGAGGTGCTGGCGGCAGTGCTGCCGCTGCCGATCCCGGCCAGCGTGTACGGCCTGCTGCTGCTGGCCGCGGCGCTCAAATTCGGCGTGCTCAAGCTCGATCAGGTGCGGGAGACCGGGCTGTTTCTGACCGGCATCTTCCCGCTGCTGTTCGTGCCCGCGGCGGCGGGCGTCATGGAGCTGGGCAGCCAGCTGATGAATCTTTTACTGCCCGCCGTGCTGGCGATTGTGCCGATCACAGCACTGGTCATGGCGGTCACGGGCATGGTCGCGCAGAAATGCGCGGGCGGAAAGGAGCACAAAAATGGCTGAATTTTTGCAGCAATGCGGCAGCTGGGGCGTGCTGGCCACGCTGGCGGCCTACGCCGCGGGCGTCTGGGTCAACCGCAAGACCGGCAAGGCGCTGTTCAATCCCCTTTTGATGGGCAGCATTTTTATGATCGTGTTTTTGAGCTGCTTCGGCGTGCCCTACGCCGACTACAAGTCCAGCGCCCAGCCCGTGAGCTGGCTTCTGATGCCCGCCACGGTCAGCCTGGCGATCCCGCTGTATGAAAAGTGGGAGCTGCTGGAAAAGAACCTGGCCGCGATTTTTGCGTCGATTGCCGCGGGCGTGCTGACGAGCCTGGGCAGCGTGCTGGCGATGGCCTGGCTGCTCAAGCTGGAGCGCGCCCACGCCGTGAGCTTTTTGCCGAAATCCGTTACGACGGCCATCGGCATGGATGTGGCCGAGACGCTGGGCGGCACGGCGGCGCTGGCCGGTGCGGTCATCATCCTGACCGGTATTGTCGGCAGCCTGCTGGGCGAGACGGTCTGCAAGATCTGCCGCATCACCGATCCGCTGGCGAAGGGTTTGGCGCTCGGCACATCGGCGCACGCGATCGGCACGAGCAAGGCCCTGCAGATGGGTGAGATCGAGGGCGCCATGAGCGGCCTTGCGATTGCCGTAGCGGGCATCATGACCGCGATTTTGGCACCTGTGGCGGCGAATTTTTTGCCGTAAAAGGACGGCAGCGGTAAGGCTCGGCGTCCCCGACGCCCCGCGAAGGGGTCAAGACCCCTCCCTACAAAGCGACTATTAAAGAGGGGTGCATTGGCAAGGCTGCGGGCCGGGCGTGCCCGGCCCCTACAAAGCAGCTGCTCAAAAGTACCCCGTATTCGTATGCACATCCTGGCTTTCCAGCCCCATAGAGACCCCCAGCGCCTCATCGACGCGGCGCATATCGTCGGGCGGGATGACACCGGCGCGCTCCCGCAGACGGCGCTTATCCAGCGTGCGGATCTGCTCGGTCAAAATGATGCTGTCCTTGGCCAGCCCGCAGCGGTCCGCCCGCACGCTGATGTGCGTCGGCAGGCGGTTCTTGTCCTGGCGGCTTGTGATGGCTGCCGCAATGACCGTGGGGCTGTGTCGGTTGCCGATCTCATTCTGAATGATAAGTACCGGACGTATGCCCCCCTGCTCGGACCCCACGACGGGGCTTAGATCGGCGTAAAAAACCTCTCCGCGGTGCACTTCCATAGAAAAGACCTCCCTTTGCTTGTTACTGAAAGTATAAGCAGAGGGAGGTCTTTTTAATCATCCGCTGTGATTTTTGCGGCGAGCGCGTCGCCTTTTTCGCACAGCGCTTTAAACAGGCGGGTATTTTCCAGAGGGCGCATCACAAGCGCCGTGCGCAGGGCGTCCACCGCCGCACAGCCGAGGAACACGGCCAAAATCGCAAGCAGCGTATACCCCACCGACCCGTGGTGCGCCTCTGCCTGCAGCAGGCCGTTCCATAAAAAGCCGCGGAACGCGGGCACCTGATGCAGGATGTAGACGCCCAGCGTTGTGCCGGCCAGGGCATTGACCCACCGCACGCAGCCGAGGTCCAGCCCCTTGAACAGGTAGAACAGCGCCAGCGCGGCCAGCAGGTTGGGCAGTGCGCCCAGCGCCGTGCGATAGTAGGCCATGTACTGGAACGCCTTGCCGTCGGTCAGGCCGCGTGTCTCGAGCACAGCGCGCAGAATCGTGTTGAGAAGCGGCAGCCCCAGCCCGAGCCCGAGCGCCGCCGCGCGGTGCTGCAAAAGGTGCGCCAGCCGGTTGTCCGGCCAGCGGCGCAGGTAGGCGATGAGCAGGTACTTATACAAAAACATCCATGCGGTGTCGCTGACCGCGCCGTTCTCGCCAAACAGCGTCGGGTAGACGATAAGCGGCACAGCCAGCACAGCCAGCAGACCGCGGTGCGCCGGGCGGGACAGCCCACGCAGCAGGCGGTTGAGCAGCGGCACACAGAGCAAGAGCAGCAGATAGTCCGAGATGAACCACAGCTGCCGCGTGGACGCCGGGAACGCCGCCCAGCGCAGTGCGCCCCACGAGACATCCAGCCCGGCGAGCTTGCACAGCAGCGTCACAGGCACGGTATAGAGCCACAGCGACAGCCACAGCGAGAGCGGGCGGCGGGTCTTATACGGCTGCTCACACAGGAACCAGCCGCCGATCAGCACAAAGACGCTGCACGCAATCCGCGACCCGCAGCCGATCAGGCAGAACGCGAAGGACGACGGCAGGGTGGTGTAGTCCGCAATGCCGCTCTGCCCGGTCAGATGGTCGCCGATGATGAGCAGCATGCACAGAATGCGCAGCAGCTCCAGATTGCTGCTGCGTGTCGTTTTGCCGGGCATAGGTCACCTCCGTGACATACTTGCCTCCCTCTGCGAGGGAGGTGGCCCGTAGGGCCGGAGGGAGAGAACCTTGC
>OKUV01000711.1_pt1 | contig 12154 bp, 9 predicted proteins | sample 1606661 | NCBI WGS metagenome assembly OKUV01 (sample SAMEA3882521, study PRJEB24775) | human gut metagenome | biome: human-associated habitat; feature: intestine environment; material: feces | place: Netherlands | collected 2009/2010
CCGGTATGCAGAGCGCGTACCACCGCGGGGTAACACCAGTTAGGGGGCGGCCTATCCTATCATAAAAATTGCCGCGCTGGATGGGGAGCACGGTTTCGCTGACGGTCTGTGCCGCCGCGCTGGCGGCATAGCTTTGGTCCGCCGCGATCCAGAACACACGGCAGAGCACCAGCATCCCTGCACAGAGCATGGCGGTGCAGAGGACGTTGAAGACCGAGTGCGTGACGGCGATGCCCGCCATGGTGGCGGATTCATTGAGCAGCGCGGGTGCAAAGGCCGCGCGCACAATGCAGAAGACCGTCAGCAGCACGACAACGCCGATGACATTGAAGAGAAGGTGAACGACCGCGGCGCGGCGGGCGTTTTTGTTCGTGCCGATGGACGACAGCATGGCCGTGACGGTCGTGCCGATGTTCTGGCCCATGATGATGGGAATGGCCGCAGCATAGCTCACAGAACCCGTGACAGCGAGCGCCTGCAAAATACCGACGGACGCAGAGCTCGACTGGATGATGGCCGTGAGCAGCGCGCCGGCAAGCACGCCGAGGATGGGATTCTGAAAGGCAACAAAGAGATTCGTGAATGCGGGGACATCCTTGAGGCCCGCGACTGCGCCGCTCATCGTCTCCATGCCGAACATGAGCGTGGCAAAGCCGAGCAGGATCATGCCGGTGTCCTTTTTCTTGTTATCCTTGCAGAACATGTAGTAGATGATGCCGATGAGCGCAAGGACGGGAGTGAAGGATGAGGGCTTTAAGAGCTTGATCCAGAAGTTGCCGGAGTCGATGCCGCCAAGGCTCAAAAGCCAGGCCGTGACGGTCGTGCCGACGTTGGCGCCCATGATGACGTTGATGGCCTGGCGCAGCGTCATCAGGCCCGAGTTGACAAAGCCGACCACCATGACCGTGGTGGCGGACGAGCTCTGGATGATGGCCGTGATGCCAAGGCCCGTTAAAAATCCGGCGAATACGCTGCCGGTCATCTTGTCGAGAAGAGAGCGGAGCTTGCCGCCCGCGCGGCGCTCGAGCGCCTGGCCCATCAGGTTCATGCCGAAGAGGAACAGGCACAGCCCGCCGATCATCGTGAGCACATTGAAAATATCCATATTTTCTATCTTTCCTTTTTTCTTTTTTGAGACTCTATTTATAACCAAGTAATAGTTTACGCGCCAAATGTCAAAACTGCCAGAGGAGAATTGTAAAATCTATGTAAAATACACAGCAGCGACGGAATACGGCACGATTTGTGTCATGTTGCACAGCTTTTTTTCGCATGAACTGGAAAAAAGTGCAGACACTAAGCGCAGCATTCGCCGCGGCGGTTTCATCCGCGGCAAAAAGCAACTTGAAATGTCGGAGGAATCGTATGAAAAAAGACTTTATCGACACCAATGAATTCACAAAGCAGGAACTGCTCGACATCATCGACTTGTCGCTCGCCATCAAAAAGGCCATTAAGGCGGGCTACTATCCGCCCCTGATGCGCAACATGACGCTCGGCATGATCTTCCAGCAGTCCTCTACGCGCACGCGCGTCTCGTTTGAGACCGCGATGAGCCAGATGGGCGGGCACGCGCAGTATTTAGGCCCCGGTATGATCCAGCTCGGCGGGCATGAGACCATCGGCGACACGGGCAAGGTACTCTCAAAGCTTGTCGATGTCGTGATGGCGCGCGTCATCGAGCACAAGACGATCGAAGAGCTCGCAAAAAGCTGCACCATCCCCGTCATCAACGGCATGTCGGACTACAACCACCCCACGCAGGAGATCGGCGACCTCTGCACGATCGTGGAGAACCTTCCGCAGGGGAAGAAGTTAGAGGACTGCAAAGTCGTGTTCGTGGGCGACGCGACGCAGGTGTGCGCGTCGCTCGGCTTCATCACGACGAAGCTCGGCATGCACTTTGTCCAGTACGGCCCCCAGGGCCACCAGCTGAATGAGCAGCACAAGGAGATCATGAAGAAGAACTGCGCGCTCTCCGGCGGCAGCTACCTTGTCACCGATGACCGCGAGAGCGTACGCGGCGCGGACTTCATCTATACCGATGTGTGGTACGGTCTCTACGAAAACGAGATGCCGAAGGAAGAGCGTGTGCGCGTCTTCCACGACTATCAGGTCAACCGCGAGCTGATGCAGCTGGGGAACCTCGGCTGCAAATTCATGCACTGCCTGCCCGCGACGCGCGGCGAGGACGTGACCGACGAGGTCGCCGACAGCGACGCCTCCCTCTGCTGGGAGGAGGCAGGCAACCGCCTGACGGCCATGCGCGGCCTTCTTGTCTACTTTACACGCTGCCGCAAGGAGCCGAGCGGTCTTCGGATCGCGGCGGCGAAAGAGGAGCTTGACAAAGTGCTCTGCGACAAGCTCGGCTGCGTCGAGGCCTACTGCGGCGTTTCGAAAGCGGAAAAGAGCTGAGAAAAACCATGGAGAAGAATCAATTCCGGCTCGCAGACGTCATTTTGTCGGTCATCTGCGTGGTGTTTGTCGCCGAGGCGGCGGCGCCGGTCGCATCGATCGGCAACAGCCAGTATTTCTGGTGGATCTTTATGATATTGGCGTTTCTGCTGCCCTACGGCCTCATCGCCGCCGAGCTCGGCACAGCCTACGCGGGCGACGGCGGGCTCTATGACTGGATCCACGCGGCGTATCCGAACGGCAAGTGGGCGGCGCGTGCCTCGTGGTACTACTGGATCAACTTCCCGCTGTGGATGGCATCGCTCGCGGTGATGTGTCCCGAGCTCATCACGTTCATCACGGGACGGAGCCTCGGGACGTTCGGCTCGCTCGTGGTCGAGCTGCTGTTCATCTGGATCGTCACGCTCATCGCGTGCTATCCCGTGTGCGACAGCATCATTATCCTGAACGTGAGCGCTGTCATCAAGATCGTGCTGGCGCTGCTGGTCGGCGGGCTCGGCGTGTGGTATATCAGCCGTTACGGCTTTGTCAACGACATGTCGGCGCGGACGTTTCTGCCGTCGTTCGACTTAAACAGCCTCTCGTATATCTCCGTCATCATCTTCAATTTCCTCGGCTTTGAGGTCGTGTGCACGTACGCAAACAACATGAGCGACCCGAAAAAGCAGATCCCGCAGTCCATCGTGACCGGCGGCATCGTCATCGCGGCCATCTACCTCTTCTCGGCGTTCGGCATCGGCGCGGCAGTGGATGTGCGTGAGATCAGCGTGGATTCGGGGCTTATCGACGCGGTGTCGCTCATTCTGGGCGGCAGCGGCGGCGTGCTCGTGGGCGTGGTGGCGCTTTTGTTCCTCGTGACGCTGTTCGGCAACATGATCTCGTGGTCGATGGGCGTCAATTCGACGGCGGCGCTGGCGGCGGACCACAACGACATGCCGCGGGTGTTCGCCAAGCGCTGGGCAAAGAACGACATGCCCGTCGGCGCGGCGGTCACGTCGGGCGTCGTCGCCTCGTGCGTGTGTGTTTTGGGCGTGCTCATCGAGATGGCGTCGCCGGACTCGTCACTCTTCTGGAGCTTTTTCGCGCTGAATCTCGTGATGCTGCTTTTGAGCTATCTTCCCGTGTTTCCGGCATTTTTGAAGCTGCGGCGCGAGGATGCGAAGACGCCGCGCCCGTTCCGCGTGCCGGGGTCTGACACGGCGCTCAAATGGATCGCCTACGTGCCGATGGTGCTCATCGTCATTTCGATCATTTTCACTGCGGTCCCGCTCTCGTTTGACGCAGAGACGCTTGCGAGCTTTCTGCCCATTACGATCGGGTCGATCCTCAGCGTGGCGATCGGCGAGGTGCTGATCGCGCTGCGCGGAAAAAACGCGCGCAGCTAAGTATGGTTTCATCATAAGGAGACAAAGCTATGGCAAAACGAATCATCGGCACAACGCCGAAGCAGGACGGGTATCGCATGCCCGCCGAATTTGAGCCCCAGCAGGGCGTGTGGATGCTCTGGCCCGAGCGAAACGACAACTGGCGCGACGGCGGCAAGCCCGCGCAGAAGGCCTTTGCGGATGTTGCCAAGGCCATCGCAAAATTTGAAAAGGTCACGGTCGGCGCATCCGTGCGCCAGTATCAGAACGCGCGCGCCAAGCTCCCCGAAAATATCCGCGTCGTGGAGCTCGAGAGCGACGACGCGTGGGTGCGCGACTGCGGGCCGACTTTCCTTGTGAACGACCGGGGCGGCCTTCGCGCGGTGGACTGGGCGTTCAACGCCTGGGGCGGGCTCGTCGACGGGCTGTATTTCCCCTGGGACAAGGACGACCAGATCGCGCGCAAGATCTGCGAGATCGCAGATGTGGACAGCTACCGCACAGAGGGCTTCGTGCTCGAGGGCGGTTCTATCCACGTCGACGGCGAGGGCACGGTGCTGACGACCGAGATGTGCCTGCTCTCCGAGGGGCGCAACCCCGACAAGTCGAAAGAAGAGATCGAGCAGATGCTTTGCAACTATCTTGGCTGTGAGAAGGTGCTGTGGATCAAGGACGGCATCGACCCCGATGAGACGAACGGGCACATTGACGATGTCGCGTGCTTCATCGCGCCCGGCGAGGTCGCGTGCATCTGGACGGAGGATAAGAACCATCCGTTCTACGAACAGGCGCAGGCAGCGTACAAATTCCTGAGCGAGGCGACGGACGCCAAGGGTCGCAAATTAAAGGTTCACAAGCTCTGTCTGACGAAAAAGCCGTGCTTACTCGAGGGCGCGGACACCATCGACGCCGTGGAGGGCACCATCCCGCGTGAGGACGGCGAGGTCAGCATCGCGTCGTATATGAACTTTTTGATCGTCAACGGCGCGGTCATCTTGCCGCAGTACGGCGACGAAAACGACGCAGTCGCCATCGAACAGGTGCAGAAAATGTTCCCCGACCGCGAGGTCGTGGGTGTGCAGACGAAGGAGGTCGCCTTCGGCGGCGGCAATATCCACTGCATCACCCAGCAGCAGCCTGCGGTGAAGAAGTAAAAAAGAGTGCCGTCCGTGCAATAAATGTACGGGCGGCGTTTTTATGGTGCTTATGCAGTTTGCTCGCGGGCGATGCGGATGAATTCCGAGAGCACGCTCCACGGATACGAGCGGCTCAAGTACCCAAAGCAGATGGGATAGGACGCCTCGGGGCAGAGCGGGAGAATATGCAGGTGCGTGAGCTGCGCGGGCGAGAGCGCTGTGTGCAGCAGATTTTCCGGGCAGAAGCATGCGCCGACGCCCTGCTCGCAGAGCGCGAGCAGCGTTTCAACGTTTTCCGACGTCGCTTTGCTGACGGGCGAGACGCCCGAGGAGCGCAAAAGTCCGCGCCCGATGCGCCCGCCGATGTCTTCCGCGGAGCCGAGGACAAAGGGGCAGTCACACAGGGCACTTAGGTTTCCCGCGGCGATCTCGCCGCGGTGCGTGTCGAGGTCGATGCCGCACTGCGCGAGCAGCCCATCGGACAGGCACAGCACGATGTGCTCCAGATAGTAATCCTCAAGCACCACGCCGGGGATCGGGTGTGGAAAGCCGGCGATGGCGAGGTCAATGCCGCCGCTGAGCAGCGCCTTCTGGATCGCGTCGTTCGAGCCTTCGAGCAGCGTGATCTCGACATTCGGATACTGACGCTGAAAAGCGGGGATCAGGCGCGGCATGATGGCGCGGCCGCGCGTATAGGCGATGCCGACGCGCAGCTCGCCCTTCTGATTTTCGGAGATGTCGCAGAATTCGCGCTCCATGGCCTGTCGCGTCTGCCCGATGGATTCGGCATAGCGCAGAAACGTGCGGCCCGCATAGGTGAGCTCAAGCGGCGTGCGGCGCACAAGGAGCGTGCAGCCAAGCTCCTTTTCAAGTCCCGCAATGTGGGACGAGAGCGACTGCTGCGTGATGTGCAGCGCTTCAGCGGCGCGGGTGAAGTTTTTCTCCCGCGCGAGCACGAGAAAATAGTCAAGAGAATGGAAATTCATGGGAACGCTCCTTTTACAGTTGTTTCTTGTAGAATATATCAATTTTAACAGTTTTACAAGATGAAAATCCGCGCTTATACTAAAGACAACGAAAGGCTGAACGAACGGCAAAGCGCACGGGTTTTCTTTTTCACCGCGCCTCCATCCACACACGTTCGTTCGCCTTGCGTGGGGGAACCTGACAGCCGGATCACCGGCAGGAGATTTTGCAATTTCCGCCTGCTGCACTCCGGCTTGCAGGGCATATCGGAAAGGATGGTGGGAGAGGAACATGAGCATTTTAGAGCTGGGGAGCTTGCAGCTCACGCTTTTTGCGATGATGCTGATCGGCGCGCTGCTCAAAAAGAAGGACATCATCGACGAAAACGGCAAAAAGTGCCTGTCCGACCTGTGCATCAATGTAGTCATCCCGTGCAACATCTTTAAATCCTGCCTTATTGAGCTGGATGCGGGTGTGCTCAAATCCTGCGAGATGCTGCTTGTGAGCGCAGTCGTGATGCAGCTATTGTGCCTCGCCTTGAACCGGTTCCTTTTTGACCGCTATGATCCGCAGCGGAAAAAGGTGCTGCAATACTGTACCATCGTGCCGATGAGCGACTTTCTCGGCAATCCCATCGCCGAGGGCATCTACAACGAGGTCGGCGTGCTCTATACCTCGATTTTTCTCATTCCGATGCGCATTGTGATGTGGTCGGTCGGCACGACGTACTTTGTCGCGGGCGAGACGGTGGAAAAGAAAAAGCTCATCAAAAACGTGCTGACGCACCCCTGCCTTGTCGCCATCTACTTGGGACTTCTCTGCATGGTGACGCAGGTGCAGTTGCCATCCGTGATCCTGAACACCGTGAAGTACATCGGGAACTGCAACTCCGCACTGACGATGTTTATTGTCGGCACGATTCTGACGGATGCGCCGCTCAAGAGCATCGTGAGCCGCGACACGGTAAAGTTCAGCTTGCTACGGCTCGCGCTGCTGCCCGCGGCAGCGCTGGGCGTCGGGCTGCTGCTGCACCTTGAACCGACGGCGCTTGGCGTGAGTGTCCTGATGACGGGCATGCCCGCGGGTGCGACGGCGGCCATCTTTGCCGCCAAATACGGCAGCGACGCGCCGTTCGCCGCGCGAAATGTCGTGTTCACAACGCTTTTATCCATGCTGACGCTGCCGCTGTGGGCGTATGCGGTGGGATAAAAACGAGTTTTCTTTTTGATCGCTTCGTGCTAAGATAGCGATACTGTGTTAAAATGGATAGGGAGGACTTGGATGGCTGCGATCGTTTTATTCTGCCTTGCGCTGCTCGTGTGCATCGTGCTGGGGACGAATATCCTCTACGCGCTCCTGGCGGGGCTTGTGATCTTCACGCTGTACGGCAAAAAGCAGGGCTTTTCGTGGAAAGAACTCGGGAAGATGATCTGCTCGGGCGTGAAGACGTCGGCAAGCGTGCTGCTCGTCTTTCCGCTGATCGGAATTCTGACGGCGTTCTGGCGCGCGTGCGGCACGCTGCCGTTCATCATCTGCTGCGCCATCGACCTCATTCGGCCGGAGATCTTGCTGCTGATGACGTTTCTCCTAAACTGCGGCGTCTCGATGCTGACAGGCACGGCGTTCGGCACGGCGGCGACAATGGGCACCATCTGCGTGAGCGTCGGCATTTCGATGGGCATGGACCCCGTGCTGCTTGGCGGCGCGATGCTTTCGGGCGTATACTTCGGCGACCGCTGCTCGCCGGTCTCGACGAGCGCGCTGCTCGTGAGCGAGCTGACGGAGACGAACATTTACGACAACATCAAGCGCATGCTCAAGACGGCGCTCGTGCCGTTTCTTCTGAGCTGCGGCGTCTATGCGGCACTCGGCATGGTGAAAAGCGGCAGCGGCGCGGCGGGCGAGCTGTGGTCGCTCTACGGGCGCGAGATGACGCTTCACTGGGTCATGTGCCTGCCGGCGGTGCTCATTCTGGCGCTGTCGCTCCTGCGCGTGAAGGTCAAGCGGGCGATGGCGGCGAGCATTTTGGCATCGGTCGTGCTGTGCGTTTTTCTGCGCCGCCTGGACGCGGTGACGATCCTCAAGACCGCAATCTTAGGCTATACGGCGTCGGACGCCGAGGTCGGCGCGATGCTCAACGGCGGCGGCATCATTTCAATGGTGCGCGTGGCGCTGATCGTGATGATCTCGTCGGCGTATTCCGGCATTTTTCGCAAGACGGGGCTGCTCGACGGGCTGTGCGGGCGCGTGACGGCGCTGAGTGAGAGGACCTCGCCCTATGCCTCAATGCTGCTGACGGCGGTTCTGGCGAGCCTTCTCGCCTGCAACCAGACGCTGACGATCATTCTGACGCATCAGCTCTGTGCGCCGTCACAGAGGAACAAGGAGCAGTTTGCCATCAACCTTGAAAACAGCGCCGTGGTCGTTGCGCCGCTCATTCCGTGGTCGATCGCGGGAGCAACGCCGCTGTCAGCGGTCGGCGCGCCGTTGACAGGCATGGCGCTGGCATGCTTTTTATACATTCTGCCCCTGTGCGAACTTGTGCGGCACGCTGCCTCGTCCCGCCGGTAAGAAATGAGAAGGCCCGCTTACAGCAGTGCTGTAAGCGGGCTTTTTGTGATCGTTTTTAGGTGAGATCAGCCGACAAGCATCTCGGTATCCATGGCGATCATCAGTTCCTCATTCGTGGGAATGAGAAGGACGGTGACCTTGGAATCGGGGGCGGAGATGACGCGCTCTTCGCCGCGGACCTTGTTGGCGTCCTCGTCCATCTTAACACCCATGAACTCGAGGCCGGAGGCGATGGCCATGCGCTGGGAAGCGCTGTTCTCGCCGACACCTGCGGTGAAGATGATGGCGTCCACGCCGCCCATCGCGGCGGCATACGCACCGATGAGCTTCTTCACGCCGTAGTTGAACATATCGACGGCAAGGCCGGCGCGCTCATTGCCCTGCTCGAAGGCCTCTTCGAGATCGCGGAAGTCGGAGCTGACGCCGCTGACGCCCATGACGCCGGACTTCTTGTTGAGGACATTGACCATCTCCTTGATGTCCATGCCGTACTTGTTCATCAGGTACTCGAGGATACCGGCGTCAATGTCGCCGGAGCGGGTACCCATGGGAAGACCGGCGAGCGGGGTGAAGCCCATGGAGGTGTCGACGCTCTTGCCGCCGTCGATCGCGGTGACGGAGGAGCCGTTGCCGAGGTGGCAGGAGATCAGCTTGAGCTGCTCGATGGGCTTGCCGAGCATATCGGCCGCGCGCTGGGAAACATACTTGTGAGAGGTGCCGTGGAAGCCGTAGCGGCGGACCTTGTCCTTCTCATAGTACTCATAGGGAAGAGCGTAGGTGTAGGCCACGGGGGGCATGGTCTGGTGGAAGGCGGTGTCGAACACGGCGACCATGGGCACGCCGGGCATGAGCTCCTGGCAGGCCTTGATGCCGATGATGTTGGCGGGGTTGTGGAGCGGGGCGAGGGGAGTGCACTCCTCGATTGCCTGCATGACCTCGTCGGTGATGACGACGGACTTGGCAAACTTTTCGCCGCCGTGGACGACGCGGTGGCCGACAGCGTCGATCTCCTTCATGGAGCCGATGACGCCGTTCTTCTCGTCGACGAGCGCGTTCAGCACGGCCTGGATGGCCTCGCTGTGGGTGGGCATGGAGACGGAAGCGGCCTTGACAGCTTCCTTGCCGGGCAGCTGGGGCTTGTAGGTGAACAGACCGTCGATGCCGATGCGCTCGCACAGACCCTTCGCCAGCAGCTCGCCTGTGGTGGGGTTGAGCAGCTGATACTTCAGGGAAGAAGAACCTGCGTTGATGACCAGAACATTCATAAGTATACTCCTTTTTCCGAGGGCGCTTGCATTGCGCCCGAATTTCCGATAAAATAAGAATCAAATTGATCGGATGTACAATTCAATACAGAATATATTATAACAACTTTTTTCGCAAAGACAAGTAAATTTAACAAAACGTAACTCTTTTGTAACCGCTTTGAGAGGACTTCCATGAGGGTATTTGGTATAATATGCGAATATAATCCCTTCCACCGCGGCCACAAGTGGCAAATTGATGAATTGCGCCGTCTGGTAGGCGAGGAAGAGTGCGCCGTCGTGTGCGCGATGAGCGGCGATTTTGTCCAGCGGGGCGATTTTGCCATTGAACGCGCGCATGCGCGCGCCGAGGCTGCCGTGCGCGGCGGGGCAGATTTAGTCCTTGAGCTGCCGCTGCCGTGGGCCATTTCGTCGGCGGAGGGTTTTGCCCGCGGCGGCGTGAGCATTTTGGCGGCGACGGGCGTGGTCGACACGCTGGTCTTTGGCAGCGAATGCGGTAACGCGGCAAAATTGCAGCGCGCGGCAAAGGCGCTGCTGCGGGAGGATTTTCCCGACGCGCTGCGAGAGGAGCTTGCCAAGGGCCTGTCCTTTGCCGCGGCGAGGGAGAGCGCCGCGAGGGCGCTCATCGGCGAGGATGCCGCGGTGCTCCGGGAGCCGAACGATATCCTCGGCGTAGAATACTGCAAGGCGCTGCTGCAAAGCGGCAGTACCATCGCGCCGCTGGCAATATTGCGAAAGGTCGTCGGGCACAACGGGGGTGCGGCGAAGGGCTTCGCCTCGGCGAGCCACATCCGCGAGCTGCTCACGAACGGAGAGGACGCCTCCGCGTATCTGACGGCGGAGAGCGCCGCCATCTATGCGCGCGAATGCGCGGCGGGCCGCGCGCCGGTGACGATGCAGAATGCGGAGCGAGCGGTGCTTTCCCGGCTGCGCGCGATGTGCGAGGAGGACTTCGCCCGCTATGACAGCGGGAATGAAGGCCTTTATCGCCGGTTTTATGACGCAGCGCGGACGGTAGCGTCCGTCGACGAGCTGCTCTCCGCGGTGAAGACGAAGCGCTATGCCTATGCGCGGCTGCGGCGGATGCTGCTTGCGGCGTATCTGGACGTGACGGCGGCGGATGTGCCGCCGGAGGTCCCCTATCTGCGCGTGCTGGCGTGCAATGAGCGGGGACGAAAGCTGCTCAAAACGATCAAAAAAACGGGAAGCGCACCGGTGCTGACCAAGAGCGCCGATGTGCGCGCGTTGAGCGAGGAGGCGCAGAAGCTCTTCGCTCTGACGGCGCGCGCGGCGGATCAATACGTGCTCGCCTATCCCGAGCTGCGCGCGGGCAGAGGCAGCAGCGCGTGGACGGAGGGGCCTGTGATCGTTTGAGCAAGGAACCGAGACCTCGAAAGGAGAACAGAATGAAAAAATGGATGACGCTGCTGCTTTGCTGCGTGCTGGCGCTGAATTTGACCGCCTGCGGCGCAGGAGCGCCCGGCGGGCCGGAGGACAACGCGCCGCCGCAGGCGAGCGCGCTGCACTTTGAAGTCGCGACGCAGATCTACGAAAACGAGTACAAGGCCGACGACGGCACGGTGCTTCTGGCGGAGCGCTACGAACTGCCGGTGCTCGAACTGCGCATGGAGGACGGCGAGCTCTACACGCTGGCTGAAAACGTGACGGCGAACGGCGGCGCGGGTATTCCCGCACAGGTCACGGCGCAGAACACCTTCAACACGGAGATGAACAATGTGCTCGCGGGTCTTGAGTCCGAGGCGGCGCAGATGGCCGCGGAGGCCAAGGAGCTCTATGCGGAAAACTGCACATCGGTCTTTTTGAACGGAAGCTACTGGACGAACGAGCTGAGCCTGACGCAGACCTACATGACCGAGGGGAAGCTCCTGAGCATCGCGGCGGAGAACTACACCTACTACGGCGGCGTGCATCCGAATTCCGCCACCCGCGCGTGGAGCTTTGATCTGACGACGGGCGAATTCCTGACGCTGGACGCGCTGGCCTCGGAGGAGGGCGATTTGCAGGGAAACTCGCTGCAGGAGAGCATTTATTGGAATATCTACGAGCAGATCGCGCAAAAGAGCCTCAGCGAAGGATATTTTGACGATTATGACTCTTATTTGCAGGATTTCCCCACGCTCGCGACGCTGAACTTTACGGAAAACGGCCTGACGGTCACGTTCGACCAGTACGTCATCGCGCCGTATGCGGCGGGGCCGCAGGTGTTCTCGGTGCCGTACAGCGAATTCTACAACGCGCTCAGTGAGCACGCGAAGACGATCCTGAGCGTGTCGCAGGAGCAGACTGTGACAGCGGATTTCAAGGCGGCGGCGATACTGTGGTCATGGTTTTATATGGACGATCCGCCGATGGACTACAATGTGACAGCCGAGATCGACGGCGATCTTTATGATCTGGCGGACATCAAGGGCGTGGA
>OKUV01000719.1_pt1 | contig 11993 bp, 9 predicted proteins | sample 1606661 | NCBI WGS metagenome assembly OKUV01 (sample SAMEA3882521, study PRJEB24775) | human gut metagenome | biome: human-associated habitat; feature: intestine environment; material: feces | place: Netherlands | collected 2009/2010
AGTAATTATTTTGTTAATGATGATATTTACCGGTTGTGGTATGCAGCCTCAATCAGATAATAAGCCAAATGATACTTATAGCGTTGTAGATGATTACGGCAATGTGTTGCGGTTTGACAGCAAGCCGAAAAAGATTTATGCCGGAACATTGAGTATTGAAGAGCTTTTAGTGGATTTAGTTGCTGCGGATCGTTTTGCTGCAATTTCTGAAGATGCTTTGGATGGTAATACATCGTTAATTAAGAAAAAAGCAGAGCATGTTAAAAAGGTTGTTCCCGCTTATATAGGTGTAGAAACTATTTTAGCCCTGCAACCGGACCTGGTTATTGTACAAGAAAACCATAATAAGGCCTTTATAGATGCTTTAAAGGATACCGGCTTAAAGGTTATGGTAACAAAGGTGCCGACGAATCTTGATATGGTGCAAAAGCGTATAGCTCTTATTGCTAGAGCTGTTGGCGAAGAAGAACGTGGCAAGCAAATTATAAACGATATGGATAAGAAACTTGCAGTTGTGCAAAGTAAAGTAGGAAAAATACCTGAAGAAAAGCGTAAAATTACTATTGCTTATTCTTTGATGGGTGCTTTTGGCAGTAAAAATGGCTTGTTTCATGATATTTGCATACGTTCAGGTTTGCGCAACGGCGCTGCTATAGCCGGATTGAAGCGGGGAGAGCATCTGAGTAAAGAAAAAATTGTCAGCACTGATCCGGATTTGTTTATTTTCCCTAGGTACAGTGCCACGAAAAAAGGCGATGTAGATAAGCTGCGTGAGGATGTTTTAAATGACCAATCATTGCAGACGGTTAAGGCTGTAAAAAATAAGAGTTATTTTATTATTGCAGACAGATATCGCTACAGTGCTTCGCAGTATATGGCTGATGCTATTTTGTTCATGTCAGAACAGGCTTATCCGGAGCTTTACAGTGATGTGAATGCGGGCAAGTGATTTGATGGTATAAGAGTAAAAGGCGTTCTACCACGAAATGCGGTAGAATGCCTTTTAAATTTTTCTCTGCTTTAATTATACACTGAATTAATAAAAATAACACATGAAGCAAGAAAGTTTTCGGGTTTTAATGGTATAATATAGACGATAAAAATGAATTGTCGTGCTATGATGGTGTGGAGAGATTGGAAGAGGGATGAAGTGTGATGAAAAAATACTCTGTGTTGACAAAATATATCAATCTTTTGGAAAATGATAATGCTGGAGAATGGATTTGTGATAAGGAAAATGATGGTTCTGCGGAAAGACCGATACACGTTCCTTTCGTCAGTTATTCTATAGCGGTTAATAACTTGGCAGATGATATCTATAAATTTGCCAAAGAAAGTTATGAAATAGTACCGAGTAAATATGCAGAAATTCTTCAGGCTAATGGCATAGAATGGGGTTATGATTCCATGATGAAAGCCGATGCTTCTGAATTAGATGCTCAATGTATATTGGCTTTACTGATAGCTTCTCTTAGGGCAGAGCGCTTTTGTGATGGTGCGTTATTAGGCTTTATCGAAAGTGGCGCTGTTACAAGATGGCTGAAACGCTTGCAGAAGCTTGATGAGGCATAAAAATATATCCTTCTTTCCCCCGAATCCCTCTCGCCCTACCCGAATTCACTCTTTCGGGTGGGGCGCTTTTCTTATTTTCAAGTTAAAATATAATCAGGAAAACAACTGCCCGTAACGCAGATGGCAGGAATAGGAGGGATGGATATGCAAAAGAAAATATTCTTAAGCGCAGCGCTTGGTCTGGCAATGTTTGCCAACACTGCCTTTGCCGAGGTCAACACAGCTTATTTGGCCAACGAGCTCAGGTCTTATCCCGGCTGGCCGCTGGAGGTATATTGCAACGCAACCGATGTTAATGTCAGAACACAGCCTAATACCGACTGTGATGTTATCACCATGCTGCAAAGGGGAGATAAATTTTATGTAAGCAGAGTTGTAGATGTAGTAAACAGTGAATACAAATGGCTTCTTGGTACTACTGAAAAGGGCTATGTTGGTTTTATGGCAAGCAAATATCTTGATACAACCCCGAGAGCTGCCAGTGCAGCAGGACGCTTTAATGCTGCCCTCGAAGCAGATTGGATTATGGATCCGGAAATTTTTGCTTCAGGTGCTTATTACCCGGGGCCTGTGGAGCAGAATACTGATGATACTATCACCTATGCCGATAAGAAGCTGCAGGTCGGACCGCGCTTGTTCTATATAGATTCGGCAAAAAACAGAGTTAGTGATGTGAAAATCAATAAGCTTCATGGCATGATGGCAGGCTATGCTGTCGGCCAGTTGCTTAATACTGACAGCCAGATTCGTTTGGACGGTTACCTGAAAATGAACGGCTGGGAGGATGATTATATGGGCGGAGGCCGTTCTGATACGCATTATATGATCGGTTGGGTGAAATATGCCTATAACGCAAGAGGGCAAAAATTCCTGCACAAGAGCTTTTATGTGAAATTGGATTCTAAAGATGTGATTTCGGAAATTATTTACTGCGAGCATGACGTTCATTAAGCAAAGTAAAGGACAAAGCAAATTTTGCTGAAACATCTTTTGACAGGAGGTGGCGTAATGAAGCGGAAGCTGTTTAAGAGCATGTGCCTGGCAATGCTTCTGGTAGCATTTGCCGGTTACGGCACAGAGCAAAATGCCGTATTACCGCAGATGGATTTGCCTAAGGCTGAGGCCGCTGCTAAAGTAGCGCCGGCCTATGAGCAGGAATATGCAAAGGTTGTGGACAGCGTTTATGAATTTATTGCTGACGGTACGAGTGATAACCTGCCGGAGCAGGGAAGAACAGGCATCTGTGAGGTGCGGGATTTCGCCAAGCGGGAGGCGGCCCTGCAGCAGCTTGGCTACACGCTGCAGGACATCAGCGGCGACGGTGTTCCGGAGCTGCTTATCGGTTGGATTAGCCAAAAACGCGGCGCGGGGCATTACGGTAAGGAGATTTATGCGATTTACACCTTTGCGGACGACAGCGTGAAATACGTTGCGGAGGGCTGGAGCCGCAGCAGTCTGCAGCTTATGGCAAATGACAATCTGGTGACACGAGGCGGCACCGGCATTTCGCATCAGGTGCTTGCTGTTGAGCATTTGCAGCCTGACGGCAACCTCGGGTGCTATGAGCTTTATTTTACCTGGCCGAAGGATGACGGCCTTGGCGTTTACCGCAACATGAGCTGCAGAAGTGAGGCAGATGCTGCGCAGGAAACAGATATGACTGTGGAAGAGTTCAATGAAATGAGGTCTGAATACGCTAATCACAGTGTTGAAATTGAATTCTTGCAGTTGAAGGACTTCAAAAAGCAGGGCTTTAAGGGCCTGATGAGGCAGTATCTTTCTGCAGGAGGGTGAATAAAAGGGCTGATGTGATGAGCCTGAAATATGATGGCAGTCGGAATTTAACCGGCTGCCGTTTTTTTGAGGTGAAATAAGGCGAAATTTATAGTATAATATACATAACTGTGACTGATATACGCTTATACCGGCTTTATATCAAATATTTTTTTGAGGTGAATTAATAATGAGCAATGAATTAACCGGACGTAATGTAGGAAAAACCTGTCGCGTACACTATAAAGGTACCTTTAATGACGGCAAGCAATTTGATTCTTCTTATGACCGCGGCGAGCCGCTGAAATTTGTTTGCGGCGCAGGCCAGATGATTAAAGGCTTTGATGCAGCTGTTGCAGACCTGGAGGTCGGCGCTGAGGTTGACATCCATCTGCTGCCGGCAGAAGCATATGGCGAGGCTGACCCGAAGGCTATTTTCACCATGCCGATTGCCCAGTTGCCGGGTTCCGAAAACCTGACCGTTGGCCAGAGAGTTTACCTGCAGAACCAATTTGGTCAGCCCGTACCTGTACTGGTAACCGAAAAGGATGATACCAATATTACCTTTGATGCTAACCATGAAATGGCTGGTAAGGAACTGAACTTCCATATCGAGCTGGTAGAGGTAAAATAAAGCTTCAGTCTTGTTTGCGATAAAATATTACTTGCTCTTATAGTCTATGGAATTTGCTGTATGAATATGTTATAATAACACATTATAGGTGCAACTAATATTTGGGAGTGTATATTTTGGAATATAAAATTGTTATGCCCAGTGGTATTGTTTTTGACTTCAGCAATATGGTTGGAGCGGGCAGACTGCAAGCGCAGGAAGTGGAGCAGGCACTGCAGCAGCAGGGAGCGGCAGCAGATAAGGCTGTGTGCGAGCTGCGCCGCAGCGGCTTTGCCAAGAAGCATTTATCTAAGGACGGCACGCCTGAACATGTTTACTTTCCACGCATGCCATATATTGCCGACGGCAATCCCAATACGGAGCAGTCGATTATCAAGCTGATGCGCTACAGCAAGCATCTTCGCAGTAAAGATGTCGTAATCTTTTTGGGTGTAGGCGGTTCCTACTTGGGCAACAAGGTGCTGTTTGATGCCTTTGGCGGTTATCATTGGAATACCAGTGCAACACTGCGCCAAGGCCAGCCCTGCATTTATTTTTCCGGCAACAATCTTGACCCGGTGGACTGCAATTCACTGCTGTTCAAGATGCGCCGTATGGCTGGAGTAAGTGCGCAAGAAGGCAAGAAGCTGAAGATTATGCTAGTGCCGATTTCTAAATCCGGTACTACGCTGGAAACAATTTCTGCCTTTACGTATTTCTATGCTAATCTGTCTCAAAACGCAGATATCGACCTTGACTGCACGGTAGTTACTGATTTAAAGGCCCCGGTGGAAAATGCGCCGCTTTTGCAACTGGCGGAAAAATTTGGCTGGGAGCGCTTTGACATCAAGGAGGGCATTGGCGGACGCTTCTGCATTATGACTGACCCGGGACTCGTAACGATGGCCGCTCTTGGCGGTGATATCGAAGAGTTTCTGCGTGGTGCGCGTGATATGGATATCTATTGCCAGCAGGCGGAGCTTGCGGAAAACCCGGCGCTGCTCAACGCTTTACTGAAATTCATGGCCTATGAGCGAGGACGCGATATTGAAGTGTTCATGCCGTACAGCATGCGCCTGAAATCGTTGAGCGAATGGTATGTGCAGCTGTTGGCGGAATCGCTTGGCAAGCGGTGCAATCGTGAGGGTGCAACTGTTCACTACGGCAGAACGCCGATTGTTGCTGTCGGTACGACGGATATGCATGCGCAGACGCAGCAGCATCAGGACGGCCGTCTGAATAAGGTGGTGCAGTTCCTAGAGGTTGCCAATCCTGAAGTTGAGGCAGTTTTGCATAATCCCTTTGCCGATGTACCGTTCTTTGATAAGTACGAGGGAATGGATATGGCGAAGGCTCTTAAAGCGGCGCTGAATGCCAATGAAGCGGCGCTGACGGGTGATAACCGTTACAATGCGCGCTTTACGCTGCCGAAGCTGAATGAGTATTATCTTGGCCAGCTGATGTACTTTTTGATGCTGACGATTGCCTATGAGGGCGAGCTGGCGGATGTAGATGCATTTGACCAGCCCGGCGTTGAGGTTTATAAGAAATTAATGAAGGCTCAACTGTAAATGTTAAAAGAAAAAAATTAGACGTTGTGTGCTTGAAAAAGCACGCAACGTCTTTTTTGCTATGTATTGAATTCAGCGTTTACCTGTAAACAGCAGCTTTGCCGTACTGCATTTTGCAAATGCCTTCGTCAGCAGGATGCTGAGGACCAGCGAGCCGAGCACCAGCAGCACGTAGGAAAGGGCTACCTTTTTGACGGTCATGATGATGCCAAAATGGTTATAGGCGCTGCTGAGCCAGTCCAAAAGCAGCGGATGCACAAAGTAGATGAGCATGGAGTAGGCGGAAAGAATGCTGATGGCTTTATAGAGGAGGTTGGCGAGGGAACCCCTCTCAGTCACCTTGCGGTGACAGCTCCCCCCAAGGGGAGCCTCTGGGGTTGTTGCTGCTTGAGGGATAGATTGCAGTGCATTGGAAGCTTCTGTATGTGCTTTTGCCTGCGCCTTGCGCTCCAGCCAATCCAGTGCCAGGCAGAAGAAGAGCAGCGAGCCTACGGTGTAGCAGAGTCCCTGCGGGCTGAGCTGGTGATAGGTGTTGGCCAGATCAATCAGCGTGTAGCCTTTGACAGTAACTGCTTCGTAGCAGCTTTGCACGTCCCATGCAACGCTTGCAGCAAAAATTATGCATACCATGGCGCTGTATCTGCGCAGGAGGGCGATGAATTTTTCCCAATAGCAGGCTGCCAGGCCGCCGCTTATAAAAATAAGCAAATAATGCAAGGGAAGATAGTTGAGGCGATAATCAAAGAAATTTTTAGCCAAGACGCTCCAATCCGCTGTATTCAAGCCCGGATGCGTTGTCCACCAGTTGAAAGCAAGCTGGAAAATGAATAAAAGCACTAGCATAAACGGTATGCTTTGATGTATAATTATACGAAGAAGCTGGCGCCAGAGCGGATAGCTTGCATAAAACCACAGCAGGATGACCATAAAATACAAATGGTAGCAGCCCAGGCCGAAGAATAAAACATAGGCCACATGCAGCGGATTCCAGCTGACGAAGCCCGGTGGCAGAATCAGCCAGAAGTAAAGCATGTAAAAAAGCGACCAGCTGAGATAGGGCAGGCCTGCTCCCCGCAGACGCTTCTTCATAAAGTCGATATAGTTCAGCTGGCTGCCGCTTAATAGGCCTTTATCCGTACAGGCCAGGCCGTAGCCGGAGATAAAGAAAAAGGAGGGGACACTGTAACGGCTTAAAATCTCCAGTAATAAGTAAAGAGTAAAGTTGTTGGGGGCAAGTGCCAGGCTGCCGATATGAATACCGATGACGCCAAGCATGCAGATGCCACGCAGATTATCTATAATAGTGTTTCGCATAATTACCTCGCTAATTTTTAATCTTCTTTATTATACTATAAGTAAAAAAATCCTGCCAAGATTTTACCTCGAAATATTTGACGTATTCTTCATTAAGGTGTAAAATATATACAATCAATTTGCACCTTTAAATTGGTCCTGTGAGACTGCAAGGTATAAGTTATTATGAAACCTAAGGCCTTTTTGCACCATCATGGGATGAGAAGGCCTTTTATTATGCAATTTTATTATAAAAAACAGGAGGTAAAGCTAATGGCTAAATCAAATGTATCTCTGGGTGGCAGAGATATACTGGATCTGGAAAGCCTCAGCGTTGAGGAAATCGAGCTGGTTTTAAAAACAGCTGAGGAAATGAAGAAGATTATGAAGAGGGATATCAAAAAGGTGCCCTCACTGCGCGGTAAATCTATCATCAATCTGTTCTATGAGCCCAGTACACGTACCCGTACATCCTTCGAGCTGGCAGGCAAATATCTGGGTGCCGATGTAGTAAACATCACTACATCCTCTTCCAGTGTTGTCAAAGGTGAATGCCTGCGCGACACCATCCTGACTGTACAATCCATGGCTTGTGATGCGATTGTTATGCGTCACCCCATTGAAGGCGCTGCAGCATATGCTGCTAAGGTTGCAGACCCTGTAATCATCAACGCCGGCGATGGCGCACACGCACATCCTTCTCAAGGCTTCCTGGATATGTTTACTATCCGTGAGCAGGGCAAAAACCTGAAGGGCTTGAAAATGGCAATTATCGGCGATATTCTCTACAGCCGTGTTGCCCGCACCAATATTGCTGCCTGGACCAAAATGGGCGCTGAGGTACATGTTGCAGGTCCTATGACTCTGCTGCCGCATGACATCGCTTCTCTGGGCGTTACCGTACACAAACGCGTTGAAGAAGCAATCGAAGGCGCTGACGTAATCGATATCCTGCGTATTCAGCTGGAGCGTCAGCAAAAAGGCCTGTTCCCGTCTCCGCGTGAATATGCACGTATCTTCGGTATTAACGAAAACCGCCTGAAGCTGGCTAAGCCTGACGTAACCGTGCTACATCCCGGCCCGATGAACCGTGGTCTGGAAATCTCCTGGGAGGTTGGTTACTGCGATAACGCCGCAATCCGTACTGAGGTACAAAACGGCGTAGCTGTACGTATGGCACTCTTATTCTTGACTTTGACAGGAGGTAAACACATTGAAAACATTGATTAAAAACGGCAGGGTAGTAGACCCCAGCCAAAAATTAGATGCTGTAATGGATATCCTCGTTGAGGATGGCAAAATTAAAGCTTTGGGCAAGGATATTGCCGAAGCAGCTGACGAGGTTTTTGATGCAACCGGCCTCGTAGTAACTCCTGGTCTGATTGACGTACACACTCATATGCGTGAGCCTGGCCTGGAAGCTAAGGAAGATATTATCAGCGGTACCAAGGCTGCTGCTGCCGGCGGTGTAACCACCGTTGCCTGCATGCCGAATACCAAGCCTGTTATCGATACCTCCATCGTAGTAAGCGGTATCAAAGAACGCGCTCGCGAGGAAAGCTACGCTAACGTCGAAGTTATCGGCGCAATCAGCAAGGGCGAAAAGGGCGAAGAGCTGGCAGAGATGGGCGACATGGCAGAAAAAGGCGCTATGGGCTTCTCCGATGACGGCCACTATGTAAAGAGCTCCCGTCTGATGGTGCTGGCTGCCAAATATGTAACTGCTTTCGACAAACCGCTGCTGTGCCATGCGATTGATCCTGAGCTGGATTCCGAAGGCTACATGCATGAAGGCGCTGTTTCCGCACGTATCGGCGTACCGGGCGTACCGGCAATCAGCGAAGATATCGCTGTTGCACGTGACTGCATCATCGCTGAATACACAGGCGCACATGTACACATCTGCCACGTTGCCTCCAAGGGTGCTATCGATATCATCCGCCAGGCTAAAAAACGCGGCGTAAATGTTACCAGTGAAGTAACCGTACATCATCTGACTCTGACCGATGAGGCTTGCGCAGATTACAATTCCGCAACCCGCGTTAACCCGCCGCTGCGCAGTGCAGACCATGTACAGGCTATGCGTGAGGCTGTTCTGGACGGCACTGTTGATGCAATCGTTACCGACCACTCCCCGCATGCTCCGGAAGAAAAGGATGTTGAATTCCGTTATGCTCCGAACGGCTTCTGCGGTCTGGAAACTTCTCTGGCAGTAATGCTGACTGACTTATATCACACCCATGTATTTGACCTGAATACTATCATCAGCAAAATGAGCTGCGAGCCTGCTAAGCTGTTCAAGCTGGCCGGCGGTACTTTGAAAGAGGGCAGCGTTGCTGATATCACTATTATGGACCTGAATAAAAAATGGACTGTTGACAGCTCCAAATTCTATACCCGCGGCAAATTCACCCCGTACGAAGGCAAGGCTTGCACCGGTAAGGCAGTTGCCACTATGCTGCACGGTAATTTTGTAATGAGGGATGGTGTAGTATGCACGAAAAAGTGAGAAAAGGAAAATTAGTTTTAAAAGACGGCAGCGTTTTTGAAGGCACTCTGTATGGCGGCAAACGCAATGCTGTAGGTGAGGTTGTATTCACCACCGGCATGAGCGGTTACCAGGAGACCTTGACCGACCCGTCCTTCTGCGGGCAGATTGTAGTAATGACCTATCCGCTGGTAGGCAACTATGGCTGCAACCCGCTGTTTAACCAAGGCAAAAAATGCTTCTTCCAGGGCTTTGTAATCGGCGAGCTGTGCGATTGCCCCAGCAACTGGCGCAATGAGCAGAGCCTGGAGAACTTCCTGACTGAACAGGATATCCCGACCTTAGCAGGTGTAGATACACGTGCTATCACCCGTAAAATCCGTAATCACGGCGTACTGCAGGGCGTAATCGTTCCGGCAGAAATGCCTGATGATGAAGTACAGAAGCTGCTGGCTTTACCGGCAGTACACAACCAGGTTGAGGAGGTTACCACTCCCGAGGTTTACACCATGGGCGAGGGCAAGCTGCATGTAGCTGTTATGGACTTCGGTATTAAACGCAATATCCTGAAATCTATTGAGGCCTTTGGCTGCCACCTGACAGTATTTCCTGCTTCCGCAACTGCAGAAGAGGTACTGGCATGCGATCCGGACGGCATCTTCCTGTCCAACGGCCCTGGCGACCCGAAGGATTTGCCCGAGGTTATTGAAAACATTAAGAAATTAATCGGCAAGAAACCGATTTTCGGTATCTGCCTCGGTCATCAGCTCATGGCTTTGGCTAATGGCGCTGATACCTATAAAATGAAATTCGGCCATCGCGGTATCAACCAACCGGTAAAATACCTGACAACCGGCCGCATCTACATCAGCGCCCAAAACCACGGTTATGCTGTAGATGAAAAATCTCTGGAAGGCAAGGGCATCAACATCAGCCACATTTCCATGAACGACGGTACTATCGAAGGCCTGGAATACACCAAGCATCCTACATTCACCGTTCAATATCATCCGGAAGCCTGCCCCGGCCCTGGTGATCATGATTATTTGTTTAAACATTTTGTTGATATGATGGAGGGTCGTTAATTATGCCGAAGCTTAAAGATATTAAAAAGGTTCTCGTTATCGGCTCCGGCCCTATTATTATCGGTCAGGCAGCAGAGTTTGACTATGCAGGCACCCAGGCTTGCCGTGCTCTGAAGGAGGAAGGCCTGGAGGTTGTACTGATTAACAGTAACCCTGCAACCATTATGACTGATGTGCATGTGGCTGACCGTGTATATGTTGAACCTATCAGCGTTGAATTCATTGAAAAAATTATCAAACGTGAGCATCCTGATTCCCTGTTGGCAACACTTGGCGGTCAGGTTGGCCTGAACATGGCTATGAAACTGGAAGAGCAAGGCATTCTGAGCAGATACAACGTTCGTCTGCTGGGCACTCAGATCAGCGCTATCAAACGTGGTGAAGACCGCGAAATGTTCAAGGAAACTATGGAGAAAATCCATCAGCCGATTCCTGAAAGCACTATCGTAGAAACCATTGAGGCTGCTTGCGACTTCGGCAAGGAAATCGGTTATCCGCTGATTGTCCGTCCTGCGTATACCCTCGGCGGTACCGGCGGCGGCATTGCTGAAAACGAGGAAGAGCTGATTGACATCGTGCAAAAGGGCCTGGGCTACAGCCCTATCGGTCAATGCCTGATTGAACGCAGCATCGCCGGCTGGAAGGAAATCGAATACGAAGTAATCCGCGACGCTGCTGATAACTGCATCACTGTCTGCTCTATGGAAAACCTGGATCCTGTTGGCGTACACACCGGTGACTCCATCGTTGTGGCTCCGGCACAGACTCTGAGCGATAAAGAAGTACAGCTGCTGCGTCAGGCTTCTATCGATATCGTACGTGAGCTGGGCGTAGTTGGCGGCTGTAACGTACAGCTGGCTCTCGACCCGTACTCCGAAAACTACTATGTAATCGAAGTTAACCCGCGTGTAAGCCGTTCTTCCGCACTTGCATCCAAAGCGAGCGGTTATCCGCTGGCATTCGTGGCTGCCAAGCTGGCATTAGGTTAATATAAAAGATTGGAGAGTAAGAAGCTTATGGATAACAATGAGCTGTTAGATAATCTTAAATTAATTGTGGGTGACACACAGGTAAGAACTGGTGAACCTATGAATATTCATACTACATTTAGAATCGGAGGCTGTGCAGATTATTATGTACAGCCATCTTCTATTGAGGAGTTACAATCATTAATTCGATTTTTGAATAAATCGGACATAGAATACTGCGTTATAGGTAACGGAAGCAACCTTTTAGTATCAGATAAAGGAATAAGAGGAGTTGTAATACAGCTTTCAGATACATTTGACGAGGTAGAATATATTGATGATGTTACTGTAAAGGTTATGTCAGGAATGATGTTGTCAAGACTTGGTAACAAGCTGGCAGATAAGGGACTTGCAGGCTTTGAATTCGCAACGGGAATACCGGGAAGCGTAGGCGGTGCAGTTAGAATGAATGCAGGTGCATATGGTGGAGAGATTAAAGACATAATAGTTAGTGCCGATGTACTCGACCGAAGCGGCAGGCTTATAAGCCTTAGCAGGGACGAACTTGAGTTAGGTTATAGAACAAGCTGTATAGCGGCTATGGATTATATAGTTGTCAGTGCTGTGTTC
>OKUV01000720.1_pt1 | contig 11991 bp, 10 predicted proteins | sample 1606661 | NCBI WGS metagenome assembly OKUV01 (sample SAMEA3882521, study PRJEB24775) | human gut metagenome | biome: human-associated habitat; feature: intestine environment; material: feces | place: Netherlands | collected 2009/2010
GGCTTCGGGGGATTGGGATCGTCCTTCAGCGGGAACAGGATAATGTGCTTGGGGCACTTCTGGGCGCACATACCGCAGCCCTTGCACTTGTCGTAATCAATGCGTGCCACGCCGTCCACAACATGGATAGCGTCGAACTTACAGGTGCGCTCGCACATACCGCAGGCGATGCAGGAGGTGGTGCACAGCTTGTTTGCCACAGCACCCTTATCCTTGTTGGAGCACATGACCACCGGCTTGCGGGGGCCGCCAGCGTCGATCATGATGACCTTCTTGGGGCAGATGTTGGCGCAGGCACCGCAGCCGGTGCACTTGTCCTTGTCCACCTTTGCCACGCCGTCCACGATGTGGATGGCGTCGAACTTACAGACCTTGGTGCAGTCGCCCAGACCGATACAGGCGAAGGTGCAGGTCTTGGGGCCGCCGTACAGAGCCGCAGCCGCAGCGCAGCTCTGGATGCCGGTGTAATCGTAGCTGGGCTTGCAGTGCTCGGAGTTGCCCTGGCACTGAACCACAGCCTTCTTTTCGACCGCACTGGCCTCACCGCCCATGATCTTGGCGATGGCAGCCGCTGCCTTGGGGCCGCCGGGTGCGCACTTGTCGCAGGCTACGCCGTCCATGACGACGGCCTTGGCGTAGTCTGCGCAGCCTGCGTAGCCGCAGCCGCCGCAGTTTGCGCCAGCCAGACAGGAGGCAACTTCTTCAATGCGGGGATCTTCCTCCACGGCCATGAACTTGGCGGCAGCGACCAGAATGATCGCGCCCACCGCGCCCACGATGGTGCAGAGGATAACAGCCGATGCAATATTCATAGTTCTGTTTCCTCCTTTACAGTGTCACGTTGAACAGGTTCTCGACCAGACCGCCAAAGCCCATGAAGGACAGGCTGGTGATGGCCGCTGCGATCAGCGTGATGGGCAGGCCCTTGAAGGGTGCCGGGGGATCGCAGGCTTCCACGCGCTTGCGCACACCGCTGAACATGACCATGGCCAGCATGAAGCCGACGCCTGCGCCCACAGCGCAGACCAGAGCCTCAACGTAGGCGGCTGCAAAGCCCAGGGTGGCAACGTCAGCACCGTAGTCGTCCACGACCAGGATGGTGACAGCCAGCACGCAGCAGTTGGTGGTGATCAGGGGCAGGTAAACGCCCAGAGAGTTGTACAGAGCGACAACGTACTTTTTCAGGAAGATCTCGATGAACTGGACCAGAACGGCGATGACCAGGATGAAGACGATGGTCTGCAGGTAGCTCAGGCCAGCGGGGTCCAGAATGAAGATCTGCAGCGGGAAGGTGACAGCCGTTGCCACCAGCATGACGAAGATAACAGCACCGGACATGCCCAGCGAGGAGTCCAGCTTTTTGGAAACGCCCAGGAACGGGCAGATGCCATAGAACTTCACCAGCACGTAGTTGTTGACCAGGATCATGCTGAAGAAGATCGCAGCGAGTTTGACGAGCATCTTATTCCGCCTCCTTCTTCAGATTGTCAAGGTCACAGCAGCTCTTGCGCTCAATGCGGGCGTCCAGCTTGCCTTCCAGCCAGATGCAGCCGGCCATCAGGACACCGTAGCAGAAGAATGCGCCGGGGGCCTGGGTCATGATGCTCATCTTGGCCATGCTCTCCGGCAGGACGGTGAAGCCCAGCCAGGTGCCGCTGCCCAGGATCTCACGGATGGAGGCCATCAGCACCACGGTGAGGGTGTAGCCGATGCCCATGCCGATGCCGTCCAGAGCGGAATCGACCACGCTGTTCTTGCAGGCGAACATCTCGGCACGGCCGAGGATGATGCAGTTGACGACGATCAGGGGCAGGAAGACGCCCAGTGCGGTGTACAGGCTCTCCATGTAGGCGTGCATCACCATCTGAACGATGGTCACGAAGCCTGCGATGATGACGATGTAGCAGGGCAGATGGACCTTTGCGGGGATCACGTTGCGCAGCAGCGAGATCAGGATGTTGGAGCAGACCAGCACGAAGGTGAAGGCCGCGCCCATGCCCAGTGCGCTGGAAACAGCCGTGGTAACGGCCAGGCACGAGCAGGTGCCCAGGACCAGACGCAGAACGGGGTTCTCTTTGATGATGCCGTTGGTAAGGATGCTTACCTTGGACTTATTTTCTTGTGCCATTTCTTACCAACCTCCTTTTATGCCAGCTCGTTGAAGCAGTTGATACAATCATTGATGGCAGCAAACAGAGCGGTGGACGAAATGGTTGCGCCACTGTACGCATCGAAATCCTGATTCATCACAATGTTCTTGGTGCCGTCCATGCCGTTGAACTGTGCCAGGAAGTCATCGGTGGACACATTGGAGCCGATGCCCTTGGTCTCGGAGTTGTTGACGATGGAAACGCCCGTGACGGTGAGGTCGGTGTCCACGCCGACGATCATCACGATGTTGCCCTGAGAGCCGCTCGCGGTGACCTTGAAGGCATAGCCGATGGTGTCGCCGCCGGACTTCACCTCATAGACCTCGCTCAGCTTGCCGCCCTGTTCGTTGGCAGCGTCGATCATGGCCTGCGGGATCTCCTCCATCGGGGGGAACTCGCAGTCGGCCGCGGAGACGACCTTGGCGAGCGCCTCTTCGGTCTTTTGCTTGTTGATGGCCGCGATCTTGTCCGCGGTCAGCATGTTGGTCAGGCCCAGCAGCAGCGCGACGACCAGCGAGATCGCCGTCAGCGTACCGGCTACCTTGAAAATGAATTTACCTTCGATCTTCATTTCTTTGCCGCCTCCTTCGCTGCTTTCTTATCTACGCCGAAGCGGGTGGGCTTGGTGTACTTGTCAATGATCCAGGTGCAGCAGTTCATCACAAGGATGGAATAGCAAACGCCCTCGGGATAGGAGCCAAAGTAGCGGATGAACACCGTGATGAGACCGCAGCCGATGCCGAAGATCAGCTGGCCCTTCTTCGTAACGGGGGAGGTGACATAGTCAGTGGCCATGAAGAACGCGCCGAGGAACAGGCCGCCGCCGAGCACGTTGTAGAGCATCCAGCTCATCGCATCGTTGCCCTGGGGGAAGAGGAACGTGAGGACTGCCACCGTGCCGATGTAGGCAACGGGGATCTGCCAGGAGATGACCTTGCGGAAGATTAAGTACAATCCGCCGATGAGCAGCATCATCGCGGAGATCTCACCGAGAGAGCCGCCGATGTTGCCGATGAACATGTCGGAAAGGCTGTACTGTGCCGTCACCTCGGCAAACTCGCCGCCCTTCATCATGGCGAGCGGAGTGGCCGCGGTCACGACGTCAGCGCCGCCGAAGAGCGGTGCCTTGCCGGAGGCCGGGTCGATCCAGGAGGTCATCTGGCTCGTGTAGCACGCGACGAGCGCGGCACGGCCGGCCAGCGCGGGGTTCAGGAAGTTCTTGCCAAGGCCGCCGTAGAGCTGCTTGACAAGGAAGATCGCGAAGAAGTTGCCGACGATCAGCATCCAGTAGGGAAGCGTCACGGGGCAGACGAACGCGAGCAGGATACCGGTGACGGCGGCGGACAGGTCGCCGAGCGTCTGCGTCTTGTTCATCAGCTTACGGTAGAGCCACTCGAAAAACATCGCGGAAACCACGCTCACGAGCACGGAGATCAGCGCGCGGAAGCCGAAACGGATGACGCTCATGATGAGCGCGGGGCACAGCGCGATGATCACGTCGAGCATGATCGAGCGCGTGTCTTCATTGTTGCGGATATGGGGGTTGGAGGAAGCGATGAGCTTCAGACCCTTATAATCATTCAGCATCTCTTAAGCCTCCTTCTTTGCTTCTTCAGCAGCCTTGGCAGCCTCAGCCGCGGCCTTGGCCTTGGCGGCGGCTTCCTTGACCTTCTGCTTGCCGACCTTGAACGAATGCGTCAGGTGCAGGCGGCCCGGGCAGATGTAAGAGCACGCACCGCACTCGATGCAGTCCATGACGTGGGCCGCCTCGAGATCCTCGATGCGGTTCTTCTGCACATATAAATAGAGGTACAGAGGCTCGAGGTGCATGGGGCACGCCTCAACGCAGCGGCCGCAGCGGATGCAGGTCGGGTCCTCGGAGACCTTGTTCTCATTCGCGGCGAACGCCAGCACCGCGCCCGTGCCCTTGGCCACGGGGAAGTCGGCGGAGGCCTGCGCCATACCCATCATCGGGCCGCCGGCGATGAGCTTGAACGTCTCGTCCTTCAGGCCGCCGCAGGCGTCGAACAGGAGCGAAACGGGCGTGCCGATCGGGCACTCGAGGTTCTTCGGCTCCACAACGCCGCTGCCGGACACGGTGACGACCTTGCGCACCACGGGCATGCCGTCCTTGATGGCATGGTAGATGGCGATGGTGGTGTTGATGTTGAACACGGCGCAGCCGATGTTCGCGGGAAGACCGCCGGGGGGCACCTGCTTGCCGGTGATGGCCTGGCAGAGCTGCTTTTCGCCGCCCTGCGGGTAGCGGCAGCGCAGCGCCTCGACCACGACGGGAGCCTTCTGCTCCTCGATGACCTTGTTGAGGGACTCGATGCCGTTTTTCTTGTTGTCCTCCACGCCGATGACGACCTTGCTCACGCCGAACATCTTGGCGAGGTAGCAGCAGCCGCCGATGATCTCAGCGGGACGCTCGAGCATCGCGCGATGGTCGCCGGTGATGTAGGGCTCGCACTCCGCGCCGTTGATGATGACGGTATCGACCTTGCCGATGCCGCTGGAGATCTTCGTGTGCGTGGGGAACGTTGCGCCGCCCATACCGACGATACCGGCCTGCTTGACCATTTCGACCATTTCCTCCACGCTCAGCGCGTCGGGGTCGGCCGGAGCATGGACTTCCTCGCTCAAGTCGTCCTTGAAGTCATTGTCGATGACAACGGACATGACCTTGCCGCCCATGGAATAGGGACGGGGCTCCACCGCGGCAACCGTACCGGATACGCTTGCGTGAATGGGAGCGCCGAGACCTTTGAATTCGCCGATCTTCTGTCCAAGCTTGACATAGTCGCCCTTGGAGACCGTCGGGGTGCAGGGTGCGCCGAAGTGCATCGACATGGGGATCACCACCTGAGCAGGGGCTTGTAACTGCTCGATGGCCTTTTCATTGGTAGCAGCCTTCATATCATTGGGATGAACGCCGCCAAAGAAAGCTTGTGCCATAGTCTTCACCTCATCTTTATACTGCCAGAGCAGCGGAAACACTGCTCCATAGTCGGATAGATTATATCCCCTTTCTTTTCTCTTGTCCAGAAAATATTCTTCATGACCATCATTTTCCTACATAATTTATCAGATTTCGCCGTCATTTTTTCGCAAAAACAGCATTTTGCCAAACAATTCGCCTTTCGGCGGCCCGCGGAGGGAATAACCCATTTTTCCGCTTCTTGACGTGTCCCGGGCGCGATGCTATAATTATGTATTACTATTTTTATGAATTTCGTGCATTTTCCGCACTTTGCCGTCCGTTTTTCCCCGTTCCGGCAAGAAAGGAGCTTCTTTATGCCCATGCAGCTCGATACCGGCGCGATCAAGGCAGAATCGCGCTCACTGCTGCGCACCGGTGAGGTCAATCCCTTCCGGATGACGCTTTTCTATCTTCTCATCACCCTTGTGCTCGATATGATCAACTCGGGCGTGAGCTATATGATCGACTCTGCCGGCGGCTTCACAGTGCTCTCGTTCAGCTTTGTGAGCATCCTCGTCGGCCTTGTCGCGCTCGTTCTGAACGCGGGGTATTACTGCTACTGCTTCGGCATCCTGCGCCGCGAGGAAATGCCGTATGAGAGCCTTTTTGACGCGTTCCCCTTTGCCGGAAAGGTCATCCTGCTTTCCATCGTCGAGGGCGTTTTCATCTTCCTGTGGTCGATGCTTTTCGTCATCCCCGGCATCATCGCGGCCTACCGCTACTCGTTCGCCATGCTGAACCTGTGTGAAAATCCCGAGCTCGGCGTGATGGAGGCATTGAACCTGAGCAAGCGGCAGACAAATGGCTACAAAATGCAGCTCTTCCTGCTCCAGCTCAGCTTCATCGGCTATCAGATCGCCGCGGTGCTTATCGCGCTGCTCTACGAATACGTCATCATCAGCTACCTGCCCGACTCGCTCTCCGGTGCGGTGCTCGGTGCTCTGATCTACGGCGTGCTCTCGGCGGTCGTGGGCGTCTACCTGACGCCGTATCTGAACCTTTCGACCTGCCGCTTCTACCAGCTCGCCACCGCGCCGCAGGTAAACGAGCCGCCGCACTTCGACTCCTGGAACGACAACTTCTGAACGCAGCAAAAAAGAGGGATATCTCGCATGAGATATCCCTCTGTCATTTTTTGTTTCACTTCAGCACGTAGACGTTCTTGATGCCGAGCAGCGCGCAGAGCTCGGTCTTTTCGGCGATGTCCGCCTCGCTCTCGTACCAGACGACGATCGTGGAGCCGTCCTTTTCCTTACAGAGAAGGTACGAGCTGTCGAAGCGGTTCGAGCGCGCTTTCTGCACGGCGCTGTCGTTCAAATACGCGCTCAGCTCGTCCTGCGTCAGCTCGCGCAGCGCGCCCACCTTGCCGCCTTTCACGTTCTGCGCCGCGGGGACAGCGTTGATGACCACGCTGCCGCCCTTGCCGGCCTTGACCGCCGCGTCGTAGACCTGCTCCACCGCCGCGCGCGGGGACAGCGGCACCGCGCCGCTCGTGCCCGTCAGGCTCTCAACCGGCACCGCGCCGGAGGGCGCCGCGCTCACGCTCGTCACGCTGACTTTGGCCTTGAGGCCGTTGTAGGCGCGCAGCAGCACTGCCGCGGCCTGCTCGCGCGTCGTGTCATTTTTCGGCGCGAACGTCGTTAAGTTCATACCCACCACAAGGCCCATGCGCCAGGCGAGCGTGATATAGCCGGGATTCGTCGAAACATCGGTGAATGGGCACTCATCCTGCACCGTGCCGGAAAGCGTGCTGTACCCCAGTGCGCGGACGGTCATCGCGGCCATCTCCTCACGCGTGATGGGGTCGTTCGGTCGGCAGGTCGTGCTGTGGCCGGAGAACACGTCGTGCGCGCTCGCGGTCTCAATGGCGCTATAATACCACTTTTTCGCATCCTGATTGTCGGTATAGCTGCCCTTTTCGGGCGTTACGGTCTTCCAGCCCATCAGGCGGCAGAGCGCCACGGCATAGGCTGCGCGCGTCATCTTCTGCCCGAGGCCGAACTTGCCGTTTCCGATGCCCTGCAATAAGTTGTACTGCTTGCACTGCGCGATGCTTTGGCTCGCCCAATTCTTGTCCGGCACGTCGGAATAGCCTGACTTGTTGGCGGCGAGCGCGAGCGTCGTGGTCATCACGAGCGCAAGAAGAAGCGCCGTCAGGCGTGTCATGATCTGTTTCATTGGTATTTTCCCCCTTTTGGGTGATCTTTCTGCCGTATTGTAGCACAAAGTCGCGTGAATAGTCAAATTCCCTCTTTACCTTTGCAGAGGACTTTGTTAAAATAATAGATTGTATTAGTATGATGAGGCAGTATTGCCTGAGATAGTATGTCCAAAAGTTCTCAAAAGAAAGAAGGTGAGCCGAAACATGAAGTACGAGCACTGGCAGATCCCCGCCGCGCCGGAGGATGCCATCAAGACGCTGATGGACGCGGGATACCCCTATCTTGTCTCGTCGGTGCTGGCCGCACGCGGCGTTCAAACGAGCGAGCAGGCCGCCGAAGCGCTCGAGCGCGAGAAGACGCTCGCCCACTCCCCGTTTTTGATGAAGGACATGGACAAGGCCGTCGCGCGCATATCGAGAGCGCTTGAAAACGGCGAAAAGCTGGCGGTCTTCGGCGACTACGACGTGGACGGTATCACCTCGACCTGCCTTCTGACCGATTATCTCCGCTCGCGCGGGGCGGATGTGACGATGCACATCCCCCGCCGCATCGAGGAGGGCTACGGTCTCGGCTGCGACGCCATCCGCGCACTTTCCGAGTCCGGCGTGACGCTGATCGTCACGGTCGACTGCGGCATCACGGGCGTGGACGAGACGGCCTACGCCGCGACGCTCGGCGTCGATCTTGTCATCACCGACCACCACGAGTGCAAGGAGCAGCTCCCCGCCGCCGTGGCCGTCGTCGACCCCCACCGTCCGGACTGCCCGTACCCTTTTAAGCATTTGGCGGGCGTGGGCGTGGCGCTCAAGCTCGTTTTGGCCCTTGGCGAAGGGCGCGAGGATGCGCTGTTTGCGCGCTACTGCACGCTTGCCGCCATCGGCACGATCGCCGACGTCATGCGCATGGAGGGCGAGAACCGCACCATCGTGCAGTGCGGGCTTGAGAGCATCGACCGCAGCGACTTTACGGGGCTGCACGCGCTGCTGCGCGAGGCGGGGCTCACGTCGCGCCCCATCTCGTCGATCCAGATCGGCTTTGTGCTCGCCCCGCGCATCAACGCCGCGGGCCGCATGGGCCGCGCCGAGCTGGCCGCGGAATTATTGCTCACCGACGATCCCGTCCGCGCGGAAAAGCTCGCGCGCGAGCTGTGCGAGCTCAACCGCGAGCGCCAGAGCGTGGAGCAGGACATTTTCCGCCGCGCCATCGAGCAGATGGAGGACCTCCCCGAGAGCGAGCGCAGCGCGCTCGTGTTGTCCAGCGAGGACTGGCACCAGGGCGTCGTAGGCATCGTGGCGTCGCGGCTTTCCGAAAAATTCTCCTGCCCGAGCTTTATGATCCACCTCTCCGGCGGGTCGGGTAAGGGCTCGTGCCGCAGCTACGGCGGCTTTAACCTCTTCAATGCGCTCGAAGCGTGCTCCGACCTTCTTGTGAGCTTCGGCGGACACGAGCTCGCCGCGGGCTTTACGATCGAAGAGCGCAACATCCCCGCGTTCCGCACGCGGATGAACCAGTATGTGCGCGCCCACACGGGCGAGCATCCGCCGGTGTCGATGCTCGATGTCGACGTCGACTTGCAGCACCCCTCGCTCATCACGCTTGAGGAGGTCGAGGCACTTTCGCTCCTCGAGCCCTACGGCGCGGGCAACAACCGCCCCGTCTTCTGCCTGCGCGGCGCAACGCTCGAGAGCGTGCAGGGCGTGGGCCAGAACCGGCACTTAAAGCTGAAACTACAGAAAAGCCGCGTGAATTTCGACGGCATTTTCTTCTCCGTCACCGCCGACGAGTGCGGCGTGTGCGCGGGCATGCGTGTGGACGCGGCGTTCTATCTGCAGGTGAACGAGTTCCGCTCCCAGCGCTCCATCCAGCTCCAGCTCATCGACCTGCGCCCCTCGCTCGACCCCAGCGGGCGCGAGAATGAGGCGCTTTCCCTCTGCCGCGAGCTGATTAGCGGCGGCACGCTCTCCCCGCGCGACGCGGCGCGGGCGCTCCCCTCGCGTGACCAGTTCGTGCGCGCGTGGCGCGTTTTAGAGCGTGAGGTCGGACCTGACGGCGTCAGCGAGCCCATGCTGCCGCTGCTGCGGCATTTGAGCTCGGAAATGGTCGGCGCGGAGACGTTTCTGCGCACGGCGATGTGTTTGCAGGTCTTTGCCGAGCGCGGGCTTCTTTCGATCGAGCGCGAGGGCACGACCCTCACGCTCCGCCTGACGGCGGACGGAAAAAAGGTTGAGCTTGACAAGAGCCCCTACCTTTCCGCCCTGCACGGCTTTCTTTCGTAATTAAAGGAGACGATTCGGATATGACAGCACAGGATAAAGCATTAAAAGAGAATACCGCTTCGGCTCCCCTCCAGATCGTCGCGCCCGGCACCTGCGTGGAGACCGGCGAGCAGGCGGCGCTCGTGCTCGGTATGTACGACCACCTTGTCGAGACGATCCACCAGTACAACCCGAGCGCAGACTTTGCCCAGATCGACAAGGCCTTCCGCTATGCCGACACGCACCACAACGGTCAGCTCAGAAAGGACGGCTCGCCGTTTATCACGCACCCGCTCGCCGTCGCGCAGATCATTGCAGAGGAGCTGCGGCTGGACAGTGAGTCCATCGAGGCCGCCCTCATGCACGACTGCATCGAGGACACCACCGCCACGTATGCCGAGATCGCCAAGGAATTCTCCCCCGCGGTCGCGGATCTGGTCGAGGGCGTCTCCAAGCTGACGCGCGTGCAGTACGCCAGCAAGGAAGAAGAGCAGATGGAGAACCTGCGCAAGATGCTCATGGCCATGGCCAAGGACATCCGCGTCATTCTCATCAAGCTTGCCGACCGCACGCACAACATGCGCACCATGGAGTATCAGACGGCCGAAAAGCAGCGCCAGAAGTCGCTTGAAACGATGGAGATCTACGCCCCCATTGCCCACCGCCTCGGTATGCAGCGCATCAAGTGGGAGCTTGAGGATTTATCGCTCAAGTATCTCGACCCCGTCGGCTACGACGAGATCACCCGCTCGCTCGCGGCCAAGGAGGCCGAGCACGAGGCCTTTATGGACCGCGTGCAGGCGCAGATCGAGGCGCGCTTGAAAGAGCAGCACGTCCCGTATCTCAAGGTCTACGGCCGCATGAAGCACCCCTACAGCATCTACCGCAAGATGTACGCGCAGAATAAGACGATGGACGAGGTGCTCGACCTCTTCGCGTTCCGCGTCATCGTCGACACCGTGGCCGACTGCTACAACGTGCTCGGCATCATCCACGACCTTTACCGTCCCATTCTGGGCCGTTTCAAGGACTATATCGGCACGCCCAAGCCGAACATGTACCAGTCGCTCCACACCACCGTCATCGGTGCGGACGGCATCCCGTTCGAGGTCCAAATTCGCACCGAAGAGATGCACGAGATCGCCGAATACGGCGTCGCCGCGCACTGGAAGTACAAACAGGGCATCTCCGGCAACGCAGGCGAGCACAACTACGAATGGGTGCGCCGTTTGCTTGAAAATCAGGAGAACACCGACGCCGAGGAATTCGTCCACACGCTCAAGGTCGACATGTTCGCCGACGAGGTCTTCGTCTTCTCTCCGCGCGGCGACGTGACGAACCTCCCCGCCGGCGCGACGCCCATCGACTTTGCCTACTCCATCCACTCGGCCATCGGCAACCGCATGACGGGCGCGAAGGTCAACGGGCGCATCGCCCCGCTCGACTATCAGCTCAAAAACGGCGACATTGTTGAAATTCTGACCTCGAAGAGCGCGCATGGCCCCAGCCGCGACTGGCTCAAGATTGCCAAATCGAGCGAGGCACGCAGCAAAATTCGCCAGTGGTTCAAAAAGGAGCGCCGCGAGGAAAACATCATCAACGGCCGCATCTCGTTTGAAGCAGAGCTCAAGCACCTCGGCATCCCGATGAGCGACGTGCTCGGCACGGACATCGAGGCCGCGCTTCTCAAGAAGACGTCGTTCGGCTCGATGGATGAGATGTACGCCGCCATCGGCTACGGCGGATTTTCCGCGCAGAAGGCCGTCAACCGCATCCACGACGAGATCGTCAAGCTCGAAAAGCAGCGCAAGGAGGAGCGTGCCGCCACCGTGCCGGTGGACAACTCCGGCGCGACGCGTCCCGCCGTTCCCAAGCGCACGAAGAGCGAGCAGGGCATCGTGGTCGAGGGGCTGTCGAATTGCCTGGTCAAATTCTCCAAGTGCTGCACGCCTGTCCCAGGCGACGAGATCGTCGGCTTCATCACGCGCGGCTACGGTGTGTCCGTCCACCGCTGCGACTGCCCCAACGCCGCCATTGAGCGCAGAAAGCCCGAGGAGCGTGGCCGCTGGATCAAAGTGAGCTGGGGCACGGACGTCAAGGAGTCGTATCAGACCGCGCTCGACATTTACGCCAAGGACCGCCTCGACCTTGTGCTCGACGTCTCCGCCGCGCTCTCGTCCTCGCAGACGCGCGTGGCATCCATCAACGCGACGACGACCGCCGACGGCTTTGCGGTCATTCACCTCAGTATTTTTATTTCCGACGCGCAGCATCTCGCGGCGGTCATGCGTCGGCTGCATCAGATCAGCGGAGTGATGAAGGTGGATCGCCCAGCGGGCTAAATTCCGCGCATCGCGCGGAGAGAAATGCCGCCTGCGGGCGGCAGGACCACACCCCCCATTTTCTTTCCCGAGAAAGAAAACGGGCGGTGTGACCGTCCA
>OKUV01000729.1_pt1 | contig 11904 bp, 9 predicted proteins | sample 1606661 | NCBI WGS metagenome assembly OKUV01 (sample SAMEA3882521, study PRJEB24775) | human gut metagenome | biome: human-associated habitat; feature: intestine environment; material: feces | place: Netherlands | collected 2009/2010
GCGGGCCGGGCATGCCCGGCCCCTACGGGGTGGTGGATGGTTGGCGGGTGCTGGCCGGGAGGTGCGGGCGGCATATATGCCGCTCCCTGCGGGCAGGCGTATTGTAATATCCGTATTCCGGACAAACATCATTCTATATCCAAAGAGGTGCTGCTTGCACCTCTTTCTTTTTTTGTGGTGTCGTGTTATAATATATTATGTATAGTTATGTACAAAATTTACAGAGAAAGGTATTTATTCATCACCTATGCAGCATTTGAAAAACTTTAACTGGAAGAAATTTCTCTTGCAGGGGGTGCTCCCCTGCCTGCTGGCGGTGGCGGTGGGGTTCATCTCCCGCTATCAGCTGGAGCTGTCCGACGGCGTGACCGAGAGCTTTTTGCAGCTTCAATGGCCGCTCTACGCGCCGCTCAACGCGCTGACCGCCTTTTGCCTGACGCTGATTTTGTTTGCGCTGCTCGGCAAGTGGAGCCGCGCAACGGGCATTTCGGGCGCGGTGTTCACCATCATTGCGCTCATCAACTACTACACCCGCGACCTGCACGGCTCGGCGCTGATGCCCCAGGACATTTTGAACCTCGGCACCGCCGCCGAGGTCATGGGCAGCTACACCCTGAAAATCACGCAGGACGTTGTGAAGATCGTGCTGCTCTACCTGCCGATTCTGGCGATTGTGTTCGTGCAGGCGCAGCTGGTCAAGGGTGCGCCTAAGCGCGTCGGCTGGAAGGCCCGCGGCGTGCGGGCGGCGGGCAGCGCACTGGGCGTGTTTCTGGTCATGTTCTTCGGCTACTTCGGCCCCGTGACCATCAAGCCCAAGACGACCTACGGCTGGGCGTGGCAGAACACCTACTACACCTACGGCTATCTGGCCGGGACGATTGAGGCCACCAGCCTGATGGCCGACCCTGTCATTGAGCCGGAGAACTACAACGACGCCGCGGCGGTGAACACCGCCCGCAAGGCCGACGACTACATCGCCCCTGCCAGCCCCGAGAGCGCCGAGGACTACCCCGACATTGTGCTGATTCTGTCCGAGAGCTTCTACGACTTTGACCTTGTCACCGACCTGCAGGCTGACACCGACATCATGCCGGTCACCAAGAACCTGCCCAACTCGGTCTACGGCCACACGATCAGCCCCCATGTGGGCGGCGGCACAAACTCCACCGAGTACGAGATGCTGACCTCCAACTCGCTGATCCTGATGCCCAGCATCACGCCGTTCAACTGGCTGAACCTGTACAACGCCAACAGCGTTGTCAGCTACCTCAAGGGTCTGGGCTACTCCACGATGGCCGCCCACCCCTACACGAACTCCAACTACCGCCGCGACTCCGCCTGGCTGGCGCTGGGCTTTGACGAGACCCATTTCCAGAGCGATTTTACCACGCAGGAGACCTACGGGGACCGCCCGTACCAGACCGACTCGGCCACCTACCGCGACTGGGAAACGATGTACGAGGCCATGCCGGAGGACAAGCCGCGGTTCAGCTTCCTGGTCTCCATCCAGAGCCACGGCGACTACGATATGAACGATGCGTCGCTGGATATTGTCCACGCCGCCACCGACTACGGCGACTACGATGCGCTGATGGACGAGTACCTGAGCTGCATCAAAATGACCGACGCCGCCGTGCAGGAGCTGTGCGATTACTTTACCGCGCAGTACGAAAAGACGGGCCGCAAGGTCATTGTGGCCATGGCCGGTGACCACGCGCCCAGCTTTGTGGGCCATGTGGCCGACCCCAGCTTTGCCGAAACCGACAACGAGCTGCAGATTTTGGAGCGCAGCACGCCGTTTTTCATCTGGGCCAACTACCCGCTGGAGCACACGGCAGCCGCCACCAGCACCACCGACCCGCTGAACCGCATGGACATGGTCATGCTGACCCCCACCCTGCTGCAGCAGGCGGGTCTGCCCCTGAGCGACTACTACGAGTACCTGCTGGAAATGAAGCACAACACCCCCGTTGTGACCGCCGCCAACGACTACATGAAGGTGGACGGCACCACAGCCGAGTACGGTGCAGACCCCGCGCTGGACGAGTGGGCCAAGGGGTATCTGATGCTGGAATACAACAACATCGGCGCGCACGCCAAGCGCGACCAGAGCATTTTTAACCCCGCCGAATAAAGAGGAGGCATCCCTATGACAGGTCTGAAACGAACCCCGCGCAGCCGCGGCGGCTTTACGCTGGTGGAGCTGATCGTGGTATTGGTGATTCTGGGTGTGCTGGCGGCCTTTGCCGTCCCGGCACTGACCGGGTACATTGACAGCGCCAGGGAAAAGCAGGCCGTCAGCGAGGCGCAGGCGTGTGTGATGACGGCGACCCGACAGGGTGCGCAGAACTACGCCTTGGTGCAGAACGCATCTGTAGCCGGGAACGCCGAAAATGCAGCCGCCTTGACCAACTGGGCAGGCACGTTGACAAACGAGGTTCCCACCGTGACCGGCGGAGATGTAGCACTTACCGAGGGCAGCGGGCAGTATCTGCTGCATGTGAACAACCCGCCTGCGGGCAGCACTGCCACGACGACGATTGCGGCAGATGCCGGGGTCAAGGGTACCGTGCAGTGGATGACCTGCAACGCCAGCGGGCAGGTTTTATACTTGGTGTATACCAGCGCCGATGGGATACAGGTCGTATACACGAACGCGGGAACCACCGCGAGTGTAAATATCGGCAGTGATGAGGCTGTTGTTGTGCCGACGCCGAAGAAGAATGACAGCTCCGGCGGCGGTGAAACCGGCGGGGGCAGCACCGGGGGCGGCATTTCCGGCGGCAGTACGACCGGCAGCACCGCTACAGCAGATGAAAAGCAGTTCATTATCCACTTGCAGGATATTGAAACTAAAAACTCTGCGCCTTTTGCAAACAGAACCTATCACATTGTAAGCGGTAAAAACGGTGAAAACGACTTTTATGTGCCCTCTGATGCAAACGGTGATATTCTGTTGGATATTTCTCCTAATGAGCACCCTCGTGCCAACACTGTTATCGGGGATACGCCGACTACTATCACCGAAGATGATGTTCCTGCTGGCTACCAAGTCATTCCCAGCGATACAAAAATCTATATCAATGTTCGCATTGAAGGGAACGACTATTGTCTCAATTCCATGCAGAATAACGTAAATAACTATCCATTTACTATCGATATGCCTAATAGGCGGCTTACCATTATGCGCTTTCCCGTTGCCAAATTGAAGCTGCGCGTCACTGACCCTGATGGAAATCCGCTGTCCGGTGCTACCTTTGCTATTAAGGACGGCTCAACCCTTGTTGGCGAATTCACCAGTGATAGTAACGGAGAATGCTTCATTCCTGTCAAACTGCATGATGAAGATAACATCGGGTATTCTGGTGTTTTCCTAACTGCCAGAGACGATAATAGCCCAACTTATGTTATAACGGAAACTCCTCCTGCCGGATATAAGGGAAACTTCACATGTTCTTTTAATTTATATTATAAGCCATATCCCTCTAATCCGACTTCCCATCATACAACCTGGTTCTATATTAATGCTTTTAGCGACAATAGTGGAGAATGGTGTAGTTATAGTCTGGAAAGCACTGTTGGTGAGCGGGATACTTTTCATGTCACAAACAAAAGCTAGCTCTGCACTGTCTATATCCGTAAAATTGATAACGCCGGAAATCCTGTATCCAACGCCAATCTAAAAGCTGACAATACCGGCAGCTTCGTTACGCCAGAGCATAAACTACAGGATACAACCAAAATATAGCAGACTGTCGAAAAATGCTTGTAGGGGCGAGCATCGCTCGCCCCTGCCCGTTTGCCTTGCAAGAAAACTGTCCCGAAAATGCGTTGCTGCGGTAAGTTGGCGGGCGACCCATGGTCGCCCTTACGCACGCAATAAGGCAAGCATGCAATTTATTGTCGGTCTGCTATATAATTTCACCCTCAATCAATAAGAAAGCCCCCACCCAGCCGCAGAACATCTACGGTTGGGTGGGGGTGATTTATTTGTAGAGATTGCAGGGGTGCGGCGGCAGCGGCAACACTCCCGGGCGGATATGGGATCAGTCCCTGCGTTCTCTGCCTATCACAAAAACTCTTTCCAGTAAACCTCTGCGCTTCTCGTCATCTCCCGGGAAAAGTCGCTCGCGTACTTGCGCTTGCAAAATGCCTGCACGGCTTTGTCAAAGTCGTAGTCAAGCTGGCCGTTGGCGGCGGCTTTCGCCGCAAAGTCGGCGCGCAGCTCGTCGGGCGTGCGGTCCGTGTACACATTCTCGCAGACGACGGCCTGCTCGGCAAAGCGGGCGGGCTTGGGGCGGCGCTGCTGCTGCTCCGTGGGGCGGCCAAACACCAGCATACAGGCGGGCACAACGTACCGCGGCAGGTGCAGGGCGTCGCGCATGGCCTCCGCATTCTCGAGGACGTCGCCTATGTAGCAGCTGCCGATGCCCAGAGACTCGGCGGCGACCACGGCGTTTTGGGCGGCAATGCAGGTGTCGGCCACGGCCAGCATCAAGTCCCCTGCCCCGGGCTTGCGGGCGTCCGTGATGCCCGCGGCGTGGTAGGCGTTGAGCCAGCGGCGGCAGTCGGCCAGGAACACCAGCACCAGCGGCGCCCCGGCAATGAACGGCTGGTGGTCGCACAGGTCGGCCAGCGTGGCCTTCAGCGCCGGGTCGGTGATGTCCAGGATCGTGTACAGCTGCTGGTTGCCCGCCGTCGGTGCCTGGAACGCCGCGTTCAGGATGGCCGCCCGCTCGTCCGGCGTGACGGGGTCGGGGGTGAATACCCGCACGCTTTTGCGGGCGGAGAGGGCGGAGAGGATAGCGTTGTTTTCCATAATAAGCTCCTTTAAGCCTTCCCCCGGGGGGGAAGGTGGCGCCGCAGCGCCGGATGAGGGGCAGCCTTCCGGCGGCAACCCGTAAGCGGATCAGTACCGCAAGCTTGCCCCTCATCCGTCTGTGGTCGGGGCCACAGACACCTTCCCCCGAGGGGGAAGGCAAATCAAAATCAATTTTTCCGTTTCTTCAAAAACTTTCCGATCAGCGTATCCAGCATGCTCAGCACCTCGCGGATGTTCAGCACGCAGACCACCGCGGTGATGCCCACGACGGGCAGCGCCCAATAGGTCAGGTTCATCATGCACCAGATCTCCGCCAGCACCAGTGCCAGATTCAGCACAAGCCACGCCGGGTGGAAGTCGATCTCCAGCAGACCGCGGGTCGAGTAGGCGCGCAGCAAAAACACCAGCATCAGGCTCAGGAAGCTGGCCGGGGTTACGCCCCACGGGCCCCACTGCAAAATGAACAGGTAATTCAGAATCAGGTTCAGCACCGCACCGGCCAGCATTGTGAACAGCGAGCCGGTAGACCGTTTATACACGACGTAGACGCTGTTCAGGAACTGGTTCAGGCAGGTCAGCATCGAGCAGAGCGTCAGGAACGGAACAAACGTCCAGGCGTCAAAATATTCAGCCTTGAACACCCGCATGAGCAGCTGGCACAGCATGATGATGCCCGCCACGCAGCAGAACAGCACGCTGGCATACACGCGGAATATCTTGGAGAAGAACGCCTCGCGGTCCGTCTCCTCGGTCACGGCGGAGAGCTGCCATGCCTCGTAGAAGATGCTGCCCAAAATCGTGATGATCTGCGGCAGGAAGTACCCCGCCGACAGCAGCCCGACCCAGTGGTTGCCGCTGCGGCCTGCGTAGCCCTCGCACATGCCCTGCACAAAGAACATGTCGCTGGCGTTGATGATCCAAAAGCTGATGGACGCCGGGATCATCGGCAGGCAGTAGCGCAGCATCTCCTTCCACAGCGTCTTGTCAAACGCCTTGGGCTTGAAGTACCGCCAGCACCCGCCCGCAATGAACACAAACACCATGGATGTCAAATCTGCCAGCGCGTTTGCCAGCAAAAAGCCTGCAGCGCCCATTTTTAAGGTGCTCAGGAACAGCAGGTAGTAGAGCAGCAGGCTCAGCGTTGTCAGCACACCGTCTATGGCGACCAGCCGGTTCAGCATCCGCGAGCGGATGAACTGGGTACACAGCGTTCTCATACAGCTGGCCAGCACGCAGAGGTACAAAAAGCTCAGGTACTCCGCTGCGTTGGGGATGAGCCGCACCAGCGGCATGGCCAGCAGCAGCACCACAAAGCCCAGCCCGATAGTCGCCGCGCCGTTGACAAAGACGCTGGATTTGTTGGTCGCTTTGTCCAGCCCGAACCGGATGACCGCATAGGCCACGCCAAGGCTGACCACCGGGATCAGCAGGTTTGTGGCCTGCTGCAAAAGGCTGGACACGCCCATAACGTCCGGCGAGTCGAGCGCGTAGCTCAGATACGGGCGGATGAAGAAGCTGAGCAGCTTGGAGCTGAAGTTGGAGATGGCAAACAGCAGCGTATTGCTGACCAGCGTCGTATATTTTTTCTGTGGAGACGGCAAGATGGGAACCTCCCTTTTGGTATTGATGTCGCGTAATCCTTGCCTCCCTCTGCGAGGGAGGTGGCCCCGCAGGGCCGGAGGGAGAGAACTGTGCCATTGCCCGAAGTCTTTCGGGTTACGTCAGGTTCTCTCCCCCACCCGCTGCGGCGGGAGCCCCCTCCCAGAGGGGGCCAAGGGGAATTCACCGCAGCTTCAGCATCCGTTCCCGCTGCTTATAATCCGGCAGCACCTCCGCCACCGCGGCCCAGAACGCCGGGCTGTGGTCGGGGTGGGCAAAGTGACAGAACTCATGCACAACAACGTACTCCTGCGCGGGCAGCGGCATCGTGCAGAGCCGCCGCGCAAACGCCAGCGTGCCGGTGCGCAGACTGCACGACCCCCAGCGGGTGTTCATGTCACGCACCGCAATTTTGGGCATCGCGCCGCCCGGGCAGGTCGCCGCGAATTGCGGATAGTATGCCCGGCACAGCGCCTGCATATAGGCCAGCGCCTCGGCCTTGGGCGGCAGCGCGGGGGCCTCGGCGGCCTCTCGTTCGCGCCGGGCCGCGGCACGCGCCTGTGCGGTGCGCACCCAGTCGGCCCGCGCCGTGACAAAGGCGTCCACATAAGCCGCCGGCACCCGCGGCGACGCACTGGCCGCCACGCTGCCGTCGGCCCGCACGCGCAGGTTGATGTTGCGCACCCGCCGCCGCGTCAGCGTGTAGGTGATACCGCCCACCGTCCGCTCCATGCCCGGCCCCCCTTTTGCAAAAGTATATAGTTTATTGTACACGCATTTGCCCAAAAGTGCAACAGTTGCCTGCGGCGGCGCATTGTGGTATGATACTGCCAAAAGGGGGCTTTTGCATGAAATCGCTGTTTTTTGTTCTGCCCGCCCTGCTGCTGGGCCTGACGGCCTGCGGCGCGCCGGTGGCCGCCGTGACCCTGCCCGACACCGTGCAGGTCGAAAAGACCCAGACCGCCGAGACCGCCGTCCTCTACGAGGATGCCGACGGGCGTGAGGTCAGCCCCCGCCGCGCCGCCCTGACCGAGTGGCGCTGGTCTGTGGCCGATGACACGATTGCCGAGGTCGATCCCAGCGGCATTGTGACCGGTCTGCGCGGCGGCTCGACCACCCTGACGCTGCAAAGCGCCGACGGGAAAATTTCCGCCAGCTGCCCGGTGCAGGTGTCCAGCCCGCTGCGCGGCATTGCTTTGGACGACTACACGCTGTATTTTGACGACGAGCTTGTGACCTGGATCACCGCCGACGGCACGCGCGAGTCCGACTACGCCTACGCCAGCCGCATCGGCGCAGTCTGCCATCTTCTGCCGGAGGACACCACCGACCACCCCGCCGTGACCTATCACATCGCCGACGAGCGCATCGCCCGCTTCGACGGCTCCTGGCTCGTCCCCGTGAATTACGGCACCACGACCCTGACCGCCGACTACGGCGGTTTTACAGCACAGTGTACCGTAACGGTGGTCAGGCCGGAGGAACAACCGTAGGAACAGGCAAAGGCGGGCACCGTGCAGTGCCCGCCTTTTGTTGTCAGAAATTGAGGATTGACAGAATCGTAAATAAAGCCATCATAATAATGGACATTCCGCAAAGCAGGAGAGCAATATTGGTTGCTTGTACACAAATTACTCCCGTTCTTTATTTTCTTGGTCCCAAAAATTTGTCTCCATTCAAATGTATCATATGATCCGGCATATCAGACAACCACACTTCTGTTTCCCATGCCAGTTGATCACTGAATTTTTTATAGGTATCAAAATTTGGAAATGCTGTAACAAACACTTTCCCAGCAGAAACATTTTTAGTCATGCTTTCTATTTCAATAATTCTTTGTGGATTCATCGGGCCAACGCTTGTAACAGCTTCTATAAAATAAATCCAGTCCTTATCAGGTGTATAAAGAACTATATCTGGCATTTTATCATGATTTGTTATTGCAAAACCTAATTGAGCCAATTTATCGCTATTCTTTATAAGGTCTTTTTTTATTGTGTCACCAACATAAAGGCATTCACAATTTGGAGCAAAACGTGGTGCAAATTCTTCTATAATAGCCCTTTGCAATGCATTATGTTTGCCTGGGCTAAATTTTAATTTTTCTCCATTTATGCAAACAGGCATCATTTCCATTCTTTTCTTGCTTGTATATTTTTCTATCAGCGTGCTATGCGATGCCTTAAATTTTTCAAGTTCAGTGTTCCATTCAGCTGTACGGAATGTACGAATGAGTGATATTGTTTCATCTGTAATCCGATAACAGTAGTTCGGACTGTTGGTTGCTTTTCCATTATCTTCAATCAACGCTGCTTCCCTGAATTGGTGCATGCAGTTTTTCCGAATTGTTTCCCGTGTATTCTCCGCGTAGACCTTTCCATAATAATGACTGCTAAACTGAAGTACATCGTGTATTCTAGTCCATTCGTTTTTTGCAGTGCTCCATTTGCCTTTTGGCCCAATATCTGCCAACGTGAGTAAGCTATATGCGGCAATATCTGTTTGCTGCTGTTCCGGCATACCTACTTCTTTCAGTATTTTCTTTGCATCTTCAATCTTACTCACAATAAGCCTCCTCTTCTACGATTTCATCGCAACATTCCGTTGTTAAATTTTCTGCCTTAATAAGTCTATTTCCGATTTTTTCAATGGTTTCGATTGGTGGAACTGGAATATTATTTACTTCTGTACTGTTTACCTGCGTACTGCCATTTAAAATACGATAATACTTATCATACAACGTAGTATTGAGCAATGCATAAATACCATACACCAGTGCTGTTGATAACGGCGCTCCATCTACACAGTCAACATAATTTATTTTGTTCTGCGTTCCGATGTATTCATATTCTGGAAAGTTTTCCGCTAAATAGATACCACACTGTAGCCGACGCTTTTCCTCTTTTGCAGTAAATCTTTTACAAAAAACATAATTTTTATTTTTTTGAATCAGACCCGGCTTTTCATCAACAATCCAATCAAAGTCCTTTCCTGACGGAACATGCGTAACCACTCCATTTTTTATATGCTGACCATAAAACAATGGAATGATATGCTCCCCCTGTTCCTTCCGCAGTTCATTGCGTTGTCGAAAGTCAACTACAATGCCCGTTCTCATACGCAATCCTATATCGGGAAATGTAGTCTTATATTTATTGATAGTACGTATTACCTTGACATCGTCATTGCTTGTAGGTAAATATACATACAAGTTCTTTCCAGAAACGACAGAATTATATGGGACTGCAATTTCTGTCATATTGTTATAATCATTATTTGTCTGACTAGATGAAATAATAACATGCTGTGGCCTTACAGCTGTTTTCTTGATCTTTATTATAATCGTTTCTTGCAGCACCTGCTCCTGACTGAACACCTTATCTCTGCTAACGAAAAGATGTATTTGTTCAATTTTTCCATAGCGTAAGAAATATTTTCTAAAAACTTTAAAATACTCTCCCGAAGTCCAACTTCTGGGAATGATATAAACCATTTCAGCTTCATGCTTTAGATTAAACAAAGACATTGCAGCAAACAAGAAATACAGATTTGGTGCTCCATGAACGACTGTAGGCATGGCCATTGCCGCTGGATTATCCCGCATAACTCTCAAGTAGGGAGGATTTCCTATAATCAAATCGTATTTTTGGAGATTATCTTCTTCTGATATTTTGCCTTCAAATTCTGGAGCTTGCGAAATCAGATAATCGCTAACGACTATAACAAAGCCAAATTTTATAGGGGCATGTGCCTGAATATACTCCAAATTTTTCCTCAATACGGGAAGAACCTCTAAATCATTTTCATAACAGGTTAGCTGAATTTCCGAAAAAAGATTTTCTGAAAATGCTCTATCCAATAACGCCGCAGAAAGTATTCCTGTCCCTGCACCAGGGTCTAAAATTTCTATTTTTTTTGATAAATTGCTAAAATCAAATAGTTGTGCCATAAATTCTGCGGTTTCTTTGGACGTAAAAAATTGGCCTTTCTTTTTCCTAACCGATTTTGGCATACCTTCAAGGAATTCTAGTGTTTTAGAAATAACATAATCGAGCATATCATTGCACCTTTGTGTTACTGGAAATTTATCATTATTATAACAGGTGTTACTATTCTTTTCCATATTCCAGTTAAAAAAGTAAAAGAAAAAGTCCCTGATTTTTAACAAAAACTCGTTAAAAAACAAGGACTACTTTGGTGACCCGTACGGGAATCGAACCCATGTTACAGCCGTGAAAGGGCCGTGTCTTAACCGCTTGACCAACGGGCCATATAATACAAGATTTCGCTAAAACAGCAAGCAACTTATCGGCTACTATTGCAACCGACCCCCAAGTATTTTAGCGAAATCCTGTATCATGTGGTAGCGGTAACTGGATTTGAACCGGTGACACTTCGGGTATGAACCGAATGCTCTAGCCAACTGAGCTATACCGCCACATATTTAACTTGCACTCGAACGGTGCTTTATTATTATATCCAGAACTCGCCTGTTTGTCAACAATTATTTCTAAAAAAATCAAATTTTTTTCAGATCTCCGGTACAGCCCGAAAAAACGAGCGGCTGCACTGTCGCAGCCGCTCGAACATGGGGCGTTTTCCGTGCCGTCACTCCCGGTACTTTTCCATCATCTCTTTGAACAGGATGGCCGGGGACGGCGGAGTGTAGGTGATGGCGTTGGCACCGGCGGCGATGGTGGCCGAGATGCTCTCGCCGGTCTTGCCGCCGCTGGCGATGATGGGCACATGCACCCGCGCGGCCACGGCGTCCAACATTTCGAGGTCGAAGCCATTCCGCACACCGTCGGTGTCGATGCTGTTCAGGCAGACCTCCCCGGCCCCGTGCTCGGTGCACCAGGCAATCCAGTCCAGCGCATCGCGGCCGGTATCCTCGCGCCCGCCCTTGGCAAAGACGCGGAACTGGCCGTCCACCCGCTTGACGTCGGCGGAGAGGACGACGCACTGGTCGCCGTACTTTCTTGCCGCATCGCGGATGAGCGAAGGGTTGCGCAGTGCGCCGGAGTTGACGCTCACCTTATCCGCACCGCATTTGAGCACGCGGTCAAAATCCGAAACGCTGTTGATCCCGCCGCCGACCGTGAGCGGGATGAACACCGTGGAGGCGACTTCAGCGAGAATTTCGGTGAAAAGCTGCCGCCCTTCGGCGGAGGCCGTAATGTCGTAAAACACAAGCTCGTCCGCGCCGCAGGCGCTGTAATACGAAGCGAGCTTCACGGGGGAGGAAACATCGGCAAGGCCGAGAAAATTCACGCCTTTCACGACCCGCCCGTCCTTCACATCCAAACAGGGGATGATGCGTTTTGCGATCATGCGCGCTCCTTTGCTGCCGCGACGGCTGCGGCGAGGTCAATTTTCTTTTCGTACAACGCTTTTCCGAGAATGGCGCCGTACAACCCAAGCTCCGTGAGCGCGCGCACATCCGAAAGGGTGGTTACCCCGCCGGAGGCGACGAGCGCAAGCTG
>OKUV01000733.1_pt1 | contig 11819 bp, 11 predicted proteins | sample 1606661 | NCBI WGS metagenome assembly OKUV01 (sample SAMEA3882521, study PRJEB24775) | human gut metagenome | biome: human-associated habitat; feature: intestine environment; material: feces | place: Netherlands | collected 2009/2010
ATCCACCACCTTTGAAATCAGGAACAGAGTGGACAGGCCCATAGGATCCAGCCCCACCACCGTCGTGTAATAAATCAGGAAATACGCTGACAGCAATGTCATCAGGGGAATATTGCCGGCGTACACCATGAATAATCCCAGTTTCTCTGACAGTCGTACTTTTTGATTGTTTTTCGTGTTCATTTGTCAACCTCCTTAATATCACTATTTTTCCTACCGATGTTTTTCCCAGAATGCAACCGCCTCCGGCAGCCAGCCTTCCGCGGCCGTGCCGTCTCCCAGTCCAAAACCGTGGCCCAGTTTATCATACATGATGATATCCACATTCTCTTCTCCCAGTTCTTCTTTCAGATAGGGGATCTTATCCTCCACTGCCGCAAATCCGGTAGGATCGTCGCGCCCCACTCTGGAAAATACCGCCAGTCCCTTATCCTCGTCGTGAACCCGAATCTCCCAGTGCAGGCCGTAAATGGGAAAGATCGCCGCCGGTCTGGGAAGGCGATATCTGTGACAGCAATCGTTGTAATCAGAAAAAGCGTAAGCTGTCGTCATCAATCCCCCTGCCGAAAAACCAAACATGGAGAACCCATCCATCGTATAGCCGTATTCTTTCTGATGGTCTATCAGCCATCGTACCGCCGGAATCACATCCCTTGCTGCCTCCTCTCCCTTCGCCTGATGTTCGGTCTGATGCAGTTCTTTGTTTACGCGATAGACGAGAACAAAAGCGCTGTACCCTCTTCTGTGCAGTTCCATCGCGATCGGAATTGCTTCCACGTAAGAAGCCACGCCGGCAAAACCTCCTCCGGCAATGACTACAGCCAGGGGCTTTCCGGCTTTCCCCTGGTATAACAGACCTCGCGTCTTTTCTTTCTCCGGATCCTTTTTTCTTTCGCTCTCCGGATAGAGCCCGCTGATAAAGTGAACGTTTCCCCTGGCTCTCTGCTCTACAAGATAATTAAATCCCTCCGTAACGTTCATCGCCTGCTGTCCCATGCCCGCCAGACGCAGCATATTTTCTATCGTCATGCCGGAAATCGCGTAGAGTTCCTTTGGAGAACCGTTCTTCATAAAGTACTCCGGATGCCCTTCCCAGACAGGATGCTGGATGAAAAATGCCAGTTTGTCGTCCAGCGCCGCTCTTCGATAGCCGCCGGCGTCATCATAATACGCCGAATCCCTGATCTTTGGCATATGTTTCATTCCAATGAGAGCAGGCCAAAAAAAACCTTTATATTTCCCCGTTGCGTCTCTCCTCCCTTCGCTTTTATGACCTGATTATAAATGATGTTTCCTTCGGTTTCATCAACCATACTTTACACATTTACCGACGAAACTTCATCTTTTTCTTGACGGGGCAGGGGAAACATTTTATAGTGAAAGCAGAAAGTTTTTACGGGCAGGCCCGTGAAAGAAAAGGCGTTTCTGCAGCGACCGCAGGAAAATCGAGGAGGCAGCGATATGAACAAACACGGCCTGGATCAGTATCTTCGCAGACTGACGCCGGAGGAGGAAGAACACCTCTCCGGAATCCATATGGACTATTCCGCCATGCCTGTGGCAGGCTATGACCGCGGACAGCCCTGCTACCGTTTTGTATATGATCCGCAGACATATATCAGCACCGCCGCGAAAAAAAACATTCTGGTGGAATACTATAATTTCTCCGTGATCAAACAGGACCGCTTCGAGGAGGTTCCTCTCCATGTGCACGATTGGCTGGAACTGAATTATGTTTACTCCGGCTCCTGCTCCTTATATGTGAACAGGACGGATATCACCCTGTCGCAGGGACAGATGGTCCTGATCAACACGGACGCTCCCCATGCGGTATCCCGCTGCGAAGAGAACGATATTCTGATCAATTTCCTGATTTCCAGAGAATACCTGAATGCAGCCTTTTTCGAGCGCATCGGAAAGGACAATTATCTCTCCGCCTTTTTTATCGAAGCGCTGAACAACCAGGCCGCCCACAATAATTATCTGGTATTCCGCCCGCAGAAAAATAACCGGCTGGCAGATTTTGCCACCCAGTTTCTCTGTGAATATTATGCGCCCTCCATCGCCGCGAGCCACATGCTGGACAGCCTGATGACGCTGATTGTCTGTGAACTGATCAACGTTTTCGAGCATTCCCTGGTCTCAACGGAGACCGGAAACAATACGATTTTCCCCATTGTCCGCTATATTGAAAACAACTATCAGCGCTGCACGCTGGAATCCACCGCAGAATTTTTCCACATGAACCCCAACTATCTGTCCACCTATATCCGGAAGCACACCGGCTCCTCCTTCAAGGAAATGATTCAGACTCAGCGGCTGCAGCAGGCCGCCCGGCTTCTGCGCAACACCGGTATGGCTGTCAACGACATCTGCTACCATGTGGGATATTCCAACACCAGTTTCTTTTTCCAGAAATTCAGGGAAAAATACGGCTGCACCCCAAAAGAGTATCGGCAGAAGCACGGGCTGTACGCGAAGGAGTAGTTCCTCTCCTCCTTATTCCTGTTTCATGATCTTTCCGTTTTCCAGACGGATCACGCAATCCGCCGCCTTCATCAATTCCTCATTGTGGGCCGCCATGATCGTCGTGCGTCCTTCCATCAGTTTTTTCAGCGAGAAAATGGTATCGTGGGCGGACTCCGCATCCAGATTGACGGTTGATTGGACAGACCCGGAGGTCCGGAAGAAAGCAAATCCCTCTCTCGGTATTACGGTAGGCATCGACAAGGTGCAGGCCGCTTGCGAATCGGCGCAGCAAAATCCCGCCGAGGAGAACGCTTTCAGGCAGCTGCGTCTTAACCAATGGGTCAAGCAGACGTCTACTTATGTAGGTGTATATACCGAAGAACTATATAATCTGCTTCTTCGAAATGCCAGAGAAGCTCGTGAAATCAGAAAATCCCTTCGCAGCATTGAAAAACAACTTGCCGCAGTTGGATATTCAGAAGACGAGCTTTCTGTTGATGTCGTAAACAACTTCGCATTTGCACATGCCAATATGAAAATGAATATCTATGATCAGGCTGTTTTAGAGGGTGTTGCTACATCGTTCCCACAGACAGAAGAAATCATAGAAAACGGCAAAGTTTCCGGTATGACTGCAACTGATGTACAGAAGATTTTGAATCTGAAACATGCATGGGAGTTTATTCTGGACCGAGATGTCGTTGCCAGCCGTTCCACAATTTCTCCCATTCCACTGATCAGAACAAACAGAACGCCTACATGCCAGAACCGCCTCTTCCACTCCTCCTTCAGCGCGAAAAACACCACGCACAGCATCACGCCGTAAGAGGTAATCGAAGACGGGATGTCGGATACGCAGGCAAGCAGTACGCACACCCCGGCTCCGACCATCTGCAGCCAGGGCATCCGCGTTTTCAGATCAAAGCAGGCGTAAGCTCCCAGATGATACAGAATCAGTTCCTCCAAATATCCCCACAATACTACTGCCATACTCCCATCCTCCCCCTGTATTTCAGTTTGAAATCAATGTACGCCCGCCGGACTTCCTCACGCCTGCGCCGGGCGATCCTGAATTTCTGACCCTCCAGAACAAAAGCATCCCCTTCTTCCTTCTCGACATAGGCCATGTTGACGACTGTGCCCCGATCAATCCGCACAAACAGTCTCTCATCCAGAAGCTCCAGCATTTTCTCCAGGCTGGTTTCCCGCCGGTACATTCTATCTGCGGTATAAATCCGCACGTACCCGTCATAGGAGAGAATATAGCGGATCTCCTTCTGCCTCAGAGCCAATTTTCGGTTCTCAAAATAAGCTTCAATGACTCCCTCTCCCAGCCACATGTTGGACGCCTCCGCCAACGCCTCGGCGATCTCCTCCTCATCAAAGGGTTTCGTCACAAAGCGCACTGCCCGGATCACATAGCCTTCCTTGAATCTTTCCCACTCTCCGCTGGCGATAATGATCCGGCAGCCCGGATTTTGTCGCAGAATTTCCTTTCCCACGTCGATCCCGTCCATCTGCGGCATCCTAAGATCCAGGAACACGATATCATAATTCTCGATCTCCCGAAGCAGCGACGCGCCGGAGGTAAAGATCCGTACCTGAGAACCTTCCGCTGCTTCGCCGCCAGAATTTCATCATCACAAATGGCTATCCTCATCCTTCGCTCCCCCAAAAAACGATGTTTTTCTGTCATTATACCCCATCCGTATTTTCAGAACAACCGGAAACAAAGCCCCCGGCGAAAGGACAAAACACAGCCCCGTTTTTTACATACCTATGTCTCTCTTTTTTTTATGGATTCTCCCCCGCCACTGTGATAAGATAAGCGGGATGCGGAAAATGCTTTCCCCGCCGGCGCGGCTGCCGCTCCGGGCGCGGAAAACCACAGAACCGTTGGCTCACAGGCTGCCAGCGCTACGCATAATCAAAACCAAACGGAGGATTTACCATGCAAAGAAATATCATCATCGGCCAGTCCGGCGGCCCCACCGCCGTCATCAATTCCAGCCTTGCCGGCGTTTTCAAGACGGCAAAGGACCGGGGCGCCGGGAAAATATACGGAATGCGCTACGGCATCCACGGCCTTCTGGAACATAAATATGTAGATCTCTCGGAACACATCCGCTCGGATCTGGACATCGACCTTTTGAAGCGAACCCCTTCGTCCTTCCTCGGGAGCTGCCGCTACAAACTCCCCGAAATCAAGGAAGATCACAAAATTTACGAGCAGATCTTCTCCCTCCTTCAGAAGCTCGAGATCGAAGCTTTCTTTTACATCGGCGGAAATGATTCCATGGACACCATTCAGAAGCTCTCGGATTACGGCCACCTGATCGGCAGCGACATCCGCTTCATGGGTGTGCCAAAAACCATCGACAACGATCTGTCCTGTACCGACCACACGCCGGGCTACGGCAGCGCCGCCAAATTCATTGCCGCTACTGCCAAGGAAATCATACGGGACGGTCTGGTCTACGACATTCCTTCCGTTACCATTATGGAAATCATGGGACGAAACGGCCGGATGGCTGACAGGAGCGGCGGCTCTCGCCAAGGGCGAGGACTGCGAAGGTGTGGATCTGATCTGTCTTCCGGAGGTACCCTTTGATCCCGATGCCTTCCTCTCCCGGGTAAAGGATCTGCTGCAGGAAAAGAAATCTGTCGTCATCGCCGTCTCGGAAGGCATTACCACGGCGGACGGCAAATATGTCTTTGAACTGGCGGAATCCGATTCGGAAACAAGCGCAGGCGCTGTCGATGCTTTCGGGCACAAGCAGCTGTCCGGCGTCGGAAAATTCCTGGCGGACCTGATCGCGGAAAAACTCGCGGTAAAAACCCGGGCCATCGAACTGAACACCCTGCAGCGCTGCGCCGCGTACATGACTTCCCGGGTGGATGTGACAGAGGCTTTCCAGGTCGGCGGAGCCGCTGTCAAAGCGGCCTTCGAGGGAGAATCCGGCAAAGTTGCCGTTTTAGAGCGGATTTCCGAGGATCCCTATCTCTGCATTACCGGATGCGAGGACGTTCACAAGATTGCCAATAAGGAAAAGAAAGTTCCACGAAACTGGATCTCGGAAGACGGCATGAACGTAACCGAAGAACTGATTCACTATATCCGCCCGCTGATCCAGGCGGAGCTTTCCCCCATGATGGTGGACGGCCTCCCCCGGCATCTGATTCTGCGGTAATCCTGCGCCGATCCTGAATCGGCTGCGCGCTGGTTCTGGGCTGGATCTGTATCGGTTGCGCGTCGATCCTGTGCTGATTCTGCATCGGTTGCGCGCCGTCCCTGCGTTCTCAACAGAATCTCCGGTTTCCTCACGAATTCCGGAGATTTCTTTGTTTCAGGCTGACTTTTTCCGGTTCTTCTACTTCTTCTAAAAAAGGACCCTGCCAACCACAAATCGTCCGGCAGGATCCTTGTACGCTTTACTTCTTACGCCCTCTTTTCTACTTATAGGAGAACAGCTTGATCTTCAGCAGTGTAGGCTCGCCGAAATTCATAGAGGCGGACTCGTCTCCGTTAAGCCTTCTGGTCATAACCCACTTGCCGTCCTCGAAGTACCCTTCCTCCAGAGCCAGCAGATCCACATTGGGTTTCTCCGGATCAGCGGAAAACGGCGCCAGCATACAGGCGTTGGCGATCAGATAGAAGGTATCCTCGCTCACCTGCAGCGCCAGACACACGCCGTCCTTTCTTTGAATGATCGGCAGATCGAACAGCACCATAAATCCATAGGAGCCGAACATCATCCTATTCTTGTCCGGCACTTCGGTAATAACGGCCTGCAGCCGGTCTGTGCCGTAGGCGTCCGCCAGCATGGACATCATGGCTGCGAGAGTCTGATTGTACCAGCGGTACTCCTCCACATTCTGCGGTGTCTGGAGCAGCGGATCCGAGGTGTCCACGCCAAAGAGGTAGCTTTGGGTTCCGGAAAATTCCTGTCCCATATCCTCAAAGCCGAAAGGCGCAAAGCAGATCGCGTGATGGTGGCCCACCGTGTAAACCAGGCGCGGCCCCACATGGCTGTGGGTCGCAGTCTCCGGAATGAACAGCGGATTTCCCATCTTGGTGTAGGCATCACAGATCTCACAGAAATTCTGCACATAGATATCCGGCGCGATGACGTCGATGGCCGGCGCCGCAAACTTCCACACCTCCATCATTCTCGCCACCGGGCCTCCGGAGGGATATTTTCCGGGCTTCTCGCCCTTGTCCAGCCAGCAGTTTGCCGTCATGGGCAGATCGTAGACCGCTTTTCCGGCCTCCGCTACTCTGTTCACATAGGAGGCCACATGATAGGCGGAAAAGAATAGTAATGCCGCAGTTCCTGCCGCTGGCAGACAGAGAGATCGCTTTTTTTCACCGTCTCCTCCCACACCGTTTCCCGGTCTCCCGTCAGATACGGGCCGATATGGAGGAAACACGCGGTCTCATCCCCCGCGTCCTGACCCGGAAGACGCAGGCAGATGTAATGTACCCCAAAGACATCTCTGATAAAATACAGAGTGTCTTCCTCCAGCAGATCTGCCATCATCTTCAGATCCGCGCCGGAATCCCGCCGGATCCCCAGCGCTCTGCGCAGCCCCAGATCAAACTCTGTCTCTTCCGGATCCCCGGTGCGAAGCCGTATGACCTGGATGCCGAAAATCTTCATCTGTTCCTCCAGCTGACGGATCACATCCATTTCCATGACACATCCCTCCTTTCCTTCAGCCTACCGCATTTGCCCGGAAAATACCAGTTTTTTAACGCGCCCCCTTCATCCGCTCAACAATCTCCTCCAGTCTCCTCCCGGAATCGGGCGCCATGGCCGCCAGTTCGCTGAGGGTTTTGCCTTGCAGATAGGCAGACATCGGCCCTTCCAATATCTCCGGCATACAGCATCTGATCGCGTCCGTTCCTCCCGGCTGTTCCAGGATTTCCGCTACGGTGGAATTCATCGAAACGGGGGAACGGTCCAGCCTGGTGACCGTTCCGTATTCAAAATGATATCGTCCGGACCCCACGCGGATCTCCTCCTCCCGTTCCGGCAATTCCAGGATCGCCGTAGTGTTGGCCGGAATTTCCACATCCACCGTGATTTTCCCGTCCCGGCAGGAAATTCTGCTTGCCACCGTCCCGTACATGGATTCATAGCGGGCCTCCACCTCCGTCAGGCCGCGGGTCAGCGTCGGGCTGATCAGAATCTCCTTATATCCCGGTCTGATCAGATTGATGCCTGCCACTTTCCGGTACAGCCAGTCGCCGATGGTCCCGTAGGCATAGTGATTCAGAGAATTCATGCCGGAAGCGTCAAAACTGCCGTCCGGCAAGATGGAATCCCATCTCTCCCAGATCGTTGTCGCCCCCCCAGAGGATGTTTCGCATACTCCACCGTGATCTCCGTTATCTCCAGTTTGCTTCTGTCCATCTGTCTCAATCCCTCCTCCATATTCCGTATTTTCATTTTATCGGACCATGCGTTTTCTCTTTAGGATGGCTTTTTCCCATAACAGGACAATTTTTTGCTGTCCTCTGTCAGATGGCGCCGAAACATTCTCAGAATTCAACGGGCGGCCTTTGTCAGGCCGCCCGCGCAATTTATCTTTCTCCCTTATAAAACAGTACCGACACTTTGCCGGTCATCCCGTAATCCCTCCACAGCGCCGGACGCGTCATCAGGGCCACGATCGCGGAAAGATCCGGTCCCGGCGCGGCGTCTTCCGACGCATTTTCGCCGGCCGACATTCCGGCCGCCATAGCCTCTTCCATTGCTCCATTGCCATTGTTGGCTCCCATCATCCGGGCCACGGTATTCGGGAAGGTGGTGTCATAGTATCCGCCGGCTTTCAGACAGTTGTTCAGCGAACTGGATACCTCCACCACGAGTTCATTCCTGCCGGCGCGCAGCAGATTGCCGATTTCCACCGTCCGTCTGTTGATATTGTACGCCGGCGCTTTTCTCCCGTTGACGTAGACCGCCGCCGTCTCACCGTTCGTGGAACCGATACACAGCCTCGCTCCATCTCCTTCTCTCCATTCTTCCGGAAGTTCGATCACCGTTCTGTAATACCCGATTCCCGATACCTCCTTACCTACGGCCGGAATGTCCTTCCATGGGATCAATTCCGTCTCCCCGGCATCGATCATCGTCTTCTTCGTCTCATAGTACACTTCCCTGGTCACGATGCCCGCCCGGCGTTCTTCCGAGATTTCCCTTTTCTCTCCCGCCGTCCAGCTTTCCACCTGCAGATTCCAGCGCGGCAGTTCTCTCTCCGCGTATATGGTCTCCTCCGGAAGCGTCTCCGGTTTCTCCGTCCTGTCAAAGATCAGCATCGTCGCCTCTCCGGGATTCAGCGCGAGGGATACCGCTGTGCCGCCCTCGTATTCCGTCCCGGAAATTTCCCTGATCTCACCTGTCCAGCAGTCCGCTTCGTAGGGTCTTCCGCCTCCCTCTACGCAGAGCGATACCTTCGAAACGGTCTGTCGTGTATACTGCATGTCATAGACCAAGACATAACGTCGATCTCCGTCCTCTCTCATGCAGGTCAGGATCTGCGGATTCGGCTCCAAAAAGGCCGCGCGCGGCTTCACTCCCATTTTTTCCAGGCAGGCGACGACGCCTGTCTGGCCATCCATCTCCATCACGCCCGGAAATTCCTTGATCTCGGAGACAATCTCCCTCAGTTTTTCATCCGATTCCATAACGTACGGCGTCCGGGAAGCCGCTTTTTTATGAAACGTGCATCCTCCCAGCGGCAGATTCTCCTCTGTCACGCCGTTGACAAAGAGGATCTTCTGCCCTTCCCCGGCCAGACGGAGGAGTTTTTTCGCGGAGGAGAGAGGCATTTCCTCCTGATACACGATCAGCGCCTGATATCCGGGGCCCTCCGGACACAATGAGGCGCCGTCCGTGACAACGAAGTCCTCTTCCAGGATCTGCGGAGCAAAATAATCCCAGGTATATCCCGCTGCCTGCAGACCGATGTCCTTCCAGTAGAGGCCCTCACAGCCTCTCATCCCCTTTTCACTGTAAAACGCCTCCTCGCCATCCGGTGCAAAGACCGCGTTATTGTAATGGTAATCCAGCCGGAGAATCCCCAGGTCCATTCGGGGAATTCCCGCCCTCAGCAGTTTCTGAAATCTGCCCAGCATGCAGGTCCAGTCCCTGTAGTGCCGATATGCGGGCTGACGGCACCCGAACCTCTCGGAAATCAGGGGATACATGCCCTCGTGTCCCGGCCAGTACGTCGCCTCTTCCGATCCGCAGATGCTGGCGTATCCGTGAAAAACGGTTTTGGACACCCCTGCCGCAAACTGGGAGAAACAGATCTGATTATAGAAATCCAACGGCATCATATAATTCAGAAGCGTCGCCCCCGTCTCACTGGAAAAGATCCTGCCGTACAGATGGGCGGTCCCCGCCAGTCCCCTGTGGCTTTCCACCTGGGAGCCAAACTCCAGGGACTCGGTTTCCACTCCATCCACATATCTGCCGGGAAGCGAGATCTCAAAGGGCATCCCATAGGAAATTTCCGCCCGCAGTTCCATTCCCAGCCCGTGCAGCCATTCCCGGACAGGGCACAGCATATTTTCCATATACAGTTCCGTCATGGTCTGATACAGGTCGTTGTGAAATTTGTTCAGAAATACCGTATCCTCCAGGGTACAGCGATATTCATCCCGCCCGGGCATACCCCCTTTTCTGCGGATGACGAAGGGAAGATAGCGCTCAATACCGTACCCCCTCCTCCTGCGAAACTCTTCATTCAGATGATATCCCCATAACTGTCTGCACGCCCCGAACGCGGTCAGTTCCAGGGAGTCCATATACATCATTCCCCTGCCGCTCTCCCTGAGGGTCTTCCTCAGATCTTCCGTCATCACCTCATGATCCCAATAGTCGATCAGCGCCTCCGCCCCATAGCGGTCCAGATAATTGACGGTATAGGAAATCCCGCAGGAAGGCCTGGCCGTCTGCCCGGTTCCATGCAGCCAGAACACAAAAAGTTCATACGTTCCGTCCGCCGGAGCGGTCCAGTCCAGCTGTCCCTCCGCGACGAGATCCGTCAGCACCGTTGTCTCCGGATCCAGGCAGACACAACCGTCCTTTTCCCACATCCGTCTGGCCGCTACCACTGCCACCAGTTCCTGCGCCTCCACATGCTCTGTCTGAATTTCGCATTTCGGCAATGCGCCGCAGAATCGTTCCCCCGCTTCCAACGGTATGATCACACAGTCCAGTTCCTTGGAAGCGGCGCGGTCATCCGGCGTGATGGACGTCAGATTCGCGTTCGACCAGTTGGTACCGCTGGTCATGCTGATCCCCAGTCCCCGCTTCGCCGCCTCTCCGATCAAAAGCCGGGAATCATGCACCCACTCTTCCGATCCCCATCCGTAAAGTTTTGGATCCGCTCCCGGTTCCTCCATCGCCAGAAACTCCACCGCGCCCATGCCCATCTCATCCAGCATTTCCATCTCGCGGCGCAGCGTTCCGTCCGTATGCATTCCCTCCGCGAGCCACCATCGTATCTCCGGCCGATACTTCTTTTCCGGTTCTTCCATAAAATATCTGATCATCTGTTTTTCCTCCTTTGTCCCTCTATTTTATCCTCTCCGAAAACGCTCTTCATCAACCAAACTTCACTGAATTGCGGACGAAACTTCAGGTCGTTTCCGGCCGCCGGACCGCCCCTGATCTCTTCCCGGTCTTCGGAGCATACCGGCCTTTCTTGCCAGCCGTTTTCTCTGTGGCGCCGTGCACCGGATTCCGCCCCAGGCGGAGAATCCTGCGCCGCCGGATGCTTTCTTGTTCATCCTGGGATAATTTCCATGTTTTCTATTGTTAAATTTGCATAAATTTCAGAAATTACTATTTTTTGATCAAATGGTATAATAAAAAAGGGCACTGAAAAACTTCCATTTCTTCTTAAGTGGAAGTTTTTCTTTTATATTATTTTCAATTCTTTGTTTAGAAAAATTACAAAAAAGCTATGGTTTACTCCATAGCCAGCTCCTCTAATCTTACCCAAGCAGCTACGCTGGACACCGCCCTGCTCGAAGTCAAGCAGCAAATCGAAAAAGCCCTGCGCCAGTACAAGAACCCACCCATTCCCACCAAACAGGAACAGATCGTAGTGCCAACCAACAGCGTGCTGGTACTCGTCAAAGCAGGTTGACCGCCCCTATTTTTACCTGCCAACTCCGCAAAATTTATCCACAAAAAGCGCCCGGACGGTTGAAAATCTCAACCGTCCGGGCGCAGTCGTTTTGCCGTTTTGGGGTCATTTTGGGGTCAAAGTTACCAGATTGTTACCACTTTTGCCATAAGGTAGAAAAAAGCTCGTTGAAACTTGTCGTTTCA
>OKUV01000738.1_pt1 | contig 11695 bp, 9 predicted proteins | sample 1606661 | NCBI WGS metagenome assembly OKUV01 (sample SAMEA3882521, study PRJEB24775) | human gut metagenome | biome: human-associated habitat; feature: intestine environment; material: feces | place: Netherlands | collected 2009/2010
CCGGCTACCATTACTTACGGTATTGATGTGGACGGTTCCATCCAGAAGCAGATTGCAGAAGGCATGAAGTTGTCTAACAAGACTATCCTGCCTATGTTTATCATTGGGGATACCTTTAACCGGGTGGTATTCGTGTCACAAGGATATACCATCGGACTGGGTGAGCAGCTGATGAAGGTGATACATAAGCTGTAGGATTCAGTATAAACAAAAAGTAACGCGGATATTCAAGTTTGCAAACTGAATATCCGCGTTAAATATATTGATAGCGTTTATGCTTACCTGTTGTTTACTTGTCATCATCCAAGTCATCGTCCTCATCGTCCCAGTCATCCTCTTTCTTTGATTTCTTGGGGTTGAGGCTTTTGTTTTTCTTTTCCAGTGCTTTGTCGTTTTCGTCTTTCAATGCCAGTTCGGACAAGGCGGCTTTTACTTTGTCAGGATCGGTAACGTCTTTCAGATACTCTTCTATCTTTACAGTACCTCCCATGGATACTTTTGAGTTACGATAAATCATGCCGCTGTCTACGCTGCTCCGTCCGGAGAAATGAAATTCCGAAGTTCCGGTTTCTTCGGCAATCTTACGGATATTACCGGCATTCACACCGCATCCCGGCATGATGATGATCCGTCCGTCGGCCTGTTCCACCAATTCTTTCAGAAGAGGGATTCCCTTTTCGGCGGTAGCTTCCTGTCCGGAAGTAAGAACCCGGTCTATACCCAGTCCGATAATCTGTTCCAAGGCCTCTTTGGGATTGCTGCACATATCAAAAGCACGGTGGAAGGTGACACTCATCTCGCCTACCGCATTCATCAGTTTCTGCATCAGAGGCACATCGACATAGCCTTCTGCGGTAAGACAGCCGAATACCACACCGTCCGCACCCAGCTGGCGTGCCACTTTAATATCATGCAGCATGATTTCTTGTTCAATAGGAGAATATAGGAAATCTCCGCCACGGGGACGGATAATGACATGCAGTTTTGTTTGGTTCAATAATTGGCGTGCCATACGGATTTCACCAAAAGACGGGGTTGTTCCGCCTTCCGGAATACCTGCACATAGTTCTACACGATAAGCACCGGCTTGTTGTGCCTTCACAGCACTTTCCACGGAGTTGGCGCAAATCTCGATTTTTGATTTGTTACTCATAAAGTTATTTAATAGTTAATTCAATTCCATAATCAACGTCATCGGGCGCTTTGGGCTGTTCCAGCATTTCTCTTTCAAATATTCCGCCAAGGGAACTCCAATGGTTTCTCTGCGTGAGTTCGTCATTGGTCCGGTTCTTTACGGATGACTTTGTTCTTCATAATATGATGAATTTGTCAGTGCAAAGATAGGCATAATGTAAGAGTGTGAGAAATTTTAGCGGAAAAAATTTTTAATTAAAAAGCCGGTACTCCTCTCGGAGTGAGAGAAATACCGGTTTTCCTATGGGAACGAAATGGATTATTGCACGTGGATGCGATGGCCATTGAATACGTTCATGCCCAGTTTGTTCATAATATGCTTGATGGCAAGCTGTGCTTTCACGGAGTTGCCGGCGTCATCCAGAGGAGGCGCGAAGGCTGCAATGCCCATGACACCCGGCATTACGCCCATGACACCGCCTCCTACGCCTGTCTTGGCAGGAATTCCCGAAGTGTAAAGCCAGTCGCCTGTGTGCTGATAGAAACCTACGGTAGCTATCATGGAGGTGATTTTCGGGGAGAGGGCTTTGTCGAACACTTGCTTGTTGGTGTTCGGGTTCAATCCTTCGTTGGCGATGGTGGCTCCACAGATGGACAACTGTTCTGCAGTGATGCCCATGGAACACTGGCGGGTGTAGAGGTCGAGCGACATATCGGGGTCATCGTAGATACGGTTATAATTTTTCAATAGCCAGGCGATGGAACGGTTGTTGAAATTTGTCGCCGACTCTGACCGGTACAGTTCGTCGATCAGTTGCGGGGTACTTCCGCATAGTTCGGTCATATTGTCTACGATGGCTTTCCACTTGGCATCGCTGTTTCCTACGGGTTGCACCATACTGTTGGCCGAGATGGCGCCGGCGTTTACCAATGGGGTGGACGGATGGTCGTTTTCCAACAAGATGGCCATGATGGAGTTGAACGGCAGTCCGGTAGCATCGGCGCCAATCATTTCGAGCACCTTGGGAGCACCGTATTGGCGGAGTACCAGGATGGCGGTCAGCACCTTGGAAACGGACTCGATACCGAAACGGTACTGAGAGTCACCCAGTTGGATGATTTCTCCGTTCATCAGACAGATACTGATCCCGAACAGTTTGGGATCAATATTTGCCAGATAAGGGATGTAGTCGGCGTTCTTACCGTCTGTATTGTCCTTGTACAGATTGTAAGCCTCCTGGGCAACATCCTTTATTTGCTGGATAGTTATAGTTCTTTCCATAAATTAATTTGATTGAAGTAACCATCTACCTTAACGGCGGATGGTTGCATTATTGTTATCTATGCTTATTTTTTAGCGGCGTTGCTATGGGCATTGTGAGTGAACACAGTACCTTTTACAGCGATATTCTTGTCTTGGGCGATGCGGGTAGGAGTGGGATATTCCAGTTTCTCGAACTCGCAGATGGCATTCTTGATGTCGTTCAACAACATATCCGCCATGTCACGGCTGAATCCCTGACGTACCACAACACGCATAACTACGTAATTCTGGATATTTTCCGGCAAGGTGTAGGCAGGAACCATCCAGCCGCTTTGCTGCAATTTAGCCTGCAAATCGTACAGAGTCCATTTGGCGTTCTTTGCATATTCGGGTTTCATGTACCAGATGAACAAAGGATTTACTACGTCATCGCTGTAATTTACGAACGGAGCCATCTTGGCTATTTCGCTGTGGATGTACTTGGTGATTTCCATGGAATTGTATTGGATGGCTTTGTATCCTTGGAATCCCAGACGGATAAATTGGTAGTACTGTCCCAGAATCTGTGCGGCGGGACGGCTGAAGTTCAAACCAACCTGTGTGATGTTCGCACCCAGATAATTGACACTGAACGACATGGCATCCGGAAGGTATTTCTTGTCTTTCCATACTACCCATCCCAGTCCCGGATAAACCAGTCCGAACTTGTGGCCGGAAGTGCTGATGGAGAGAACCCATTTCAAGCGGAAGTCCCATTTTGTGTCGGGATTGAGGAACGGCAGGATGAAACCGCCGGTTGCAGCATCTACATGGATAGGAATATCATAGCCGGTTTTGGCGTTGTAGGCATCCAGTGCTTTGTCCAACGCTTCCACGTCATCGTTCAAACCTGTCCATGTCACACCTTGGATGGGGACGATGCAGATGGTGTTCTCGTCACACATCTTCAGTGCTTCTTCGGGGTCCAGAGTGGTTTTGTCCAAAGTGAGAGGTACTTGGCGCATTTCAATTTGCCAAAGTTGGGCGAACTTTTCCCAAACAACCTGAAAACCGCTTGAAATGACAAAGTTAGGCTTGTCAGTCGGTTTCCCCTGAGCTTTACGTCTGTCTTTCCAGCGTAACCAGGCGGCTACTCCTCCCAGCATACAAGCCTCGCTGGAGCCGATAGCCAGTGCTCCGGTTTTCCATTTTGCCTGTTCGGGCGAATTCCACAAATTAGCCATGATATTGATACATTTGGCATTCATCACTGCGATACGAGGATATTCTGTTTCATCAATGTAGTTGATGCTGATGGCTTCGTTCATCAGTTTGGTGGCATAGTCGTCCATGTAGGTGGTAACGAAAGTGGCCAGGTTAAGGCGTGGCTGGGTTTGGGCGAATGTTTCGTCTTTTACCATTTGATAAGCAATCTGTGGGGTGGTAGGTTCCATAGGGATGGTATCTACCGGGGCAGGCTGTAGCATTTCGTTTGAACCAAACACGGCTGTCTTTGCGTCACCGTCTCTCAAATCACAATTACATTCTTTCATTTTACTTAAAGTTTAGATTAGTAATACAATGGAAAACATGGGAGTTTCCCGCGTTTTTCTCCCTCAACAGGAGGTTTGGAGAAAAGTTTCTTGATTTTATGTTTTTTAATTTATGGGGGATAATGTGTCATGCGGAACATAGCGCAGCCAATTGGCATAGTAGCATATGGGCACATGATTGCATTGACCAATTATAAACCGGCTTTGAACCAATTCTTTTACACTTTGTTTCTATCACAATCTAAACCGATTTCATTATGAAAGTACAAACAGGGCAGGGGACCATTCCCCTCATTACGTTAGTAGGTATATTTTCCATCTCGGCACTCAATGCATTGCCGGGACTGGCGGTGTCGCCCATTTTGGGAGATTTGAATAAAATATTTCCCTCTGCTACAGATCTGGAGATCCAGATGTTGTCTTCGTTGCCGTCACTTCTTATCATACCCTTTATCTTGTTATCAGGTAAATTGACAGAGAAAGTGAACAACCTTTTGTTGTTGCAGATAGGGCTGGCTCTTTTCGGGGCGAGTGGTATTCTTTATCTGCTTTCTGATAAAATGTGGCAGTTGATAGCCGTCAGCGCCATGTTGGGGATGGGGTCGGGATTGATTGTTCCGCTTTCTACCGGATTGATATCCCGTTATTTTGTGGGAAGTTACCGTACAAAGCAATTTGGTTACAGTTCTGCCATCACCAATATCACGCTGGTGCTTGCCACTACACTGACAGGATATCTGGCAGAAGTGAACTGGCATTTGCCGTTTTTGGTCTATCTGTTTCCTTTTGTGTCCGTTTTCCTTACTCGTTATCTGAAAAAAGATCTCTCCAATTATCATTCCTCTGATGATATTCCAGCCGATACTGTCAGGGAAATGGGTAAGCGGGGAATTAATGTCAAGGCTTTGGTCAAGCTGATGGCTTTTTACGGATTGGCTACTTATCTGGTGATTATTATTAGTTTCAATCTGCCTTTCCTGATGGAAGAATATGGACTGTCCAGTGGTAGGGCAGGCATCTTGATATCTTTGTTTTTTCTCGCTATTATGGCACCGGGTTTTGTCCTGAATAAGATAGTGCAGGTCTTGGGCCGTCGTATCTATATGGTTTGTTTGTTGATGATAGCCTGCGGAATGGGGATTATTCTGCTTAGTCGTTCCGAAATACTGATTGCTTTGGGATGTATTCTGAACGGGCTTTCATACGGTATTATCCAACCGTTGATTTATGATAAGACTTCTGATGTGGCGGTTCCTCACAAAGTGACGTTGGCACTTGCTTTTGTCATGGCGATGAATTATGTGGCCATACTGCTTTGTCCGTTTATTGTGGATGCTTTTCAGAATCTGTTCCATTCTCATTCGCAAACCTTTGCCTTCTGGCTTAATCTGATGGTAGCCTTGATGGGGATGTTTATTGTGATGAAGCAGGAAAAACTGAGTTTATAAGAAAAATACCCACGTAATAACAGCATGAAGTATGAATAGACAAGTTGAAGCAAACCTTAGCATGGTTGTCTCCAAAGCGTTGGGAGGCCTTAATATGAACGCACTGAAGTATCTTTTACCTTTGTGGATAGCTCCTGTGACAGGGGTTACTTTCCGATTGGTATTTGGGGCCGCCGCTTTTTGGCTTATTGATATATTTTGCAAGCCCGAAAACTCCACTATCCGTCAGAAATGGCAGCTCTTTATTTTAGGGGCTTTAGGTATTTATGGATATATGTTTTTTTATTTGTTGGGTATCAGTAAGACTACTCCGGTTTCCAGTTCTATTTTTGTCAGTTTGGAGCCTATATGGGTATTCATTATCTCTGTATTGTTTTATAAGGAAAAAGTAACCTGGATGAAAGTGCTTGGCATTGGAATGGGATTGGGAGGAGCTGTTCTATGCATATCCACACAACCTAGTGACGATCTTGCCTCCAATGCTCCGTTAGGTAATTTGATGTGTTTGACCAGTTCATTGGTTTATGCCGTCTATCTTGTTTTCAGTAACCGTCTGTTAAAAGGAGTGGGAGATATGACGATGTTAAAATATACTTTTTTAGGGGCGGCTGTTATGGCTGTTGTTGTCAATACGATTTATGGTTTTGATGCTCCTATACTGAAAATGTCACTTTTCTCTACGCCTATGTTGGTCTTGCTTTTTGTTTTGGTATTTCCTACCACCATTAGTTATTTATTACTTCCTCTCGGGCTGAAATATCTGAAAACGACATTAGTAGCCATTTACGGGTATTTAATATTGATTGTTGCTACGGTGACTTCTTTTGTTTTGGGGCAGGATCGCTTCTCATGGACGCAGTTGGCGGCGATTGTTCTTATTTGTGCCAGTGTTTATCTGGTGGAAGTAGCCGAGAGCAATAAACAGATTACGTCGAAATTAAAATAAGACAGCAGATAAGGAGTGTCAAAATGAAAACGATAGTGCTGCCGGGGCTTTTACATATTTCCTTGAGTGTGAACTCTGTCGACAAGTGAAAAGGAGAACAAAGAGAAAAGAATACAATTTTACGTTGTATGTGAGTGTAAGGAATCAATTTTATTTGTAGCTTTGCACCCAATTTAAAAACAAGAGTGTTATACCTATGCTACAATTAGATGCAATATACAAAGCGGCTCATGTCCTGAAAGAGGTTGTCCGTCGCACTGATTTGATTTATGCTCCTCAGATAAATCCTGAGAGTACAGTTTATCTGAAGCCCGAAAACCTGCAACTCACAGGATCGTTTAAAGTGCGTGGTGCTTATTACAAGATTTCCCAATTGTCCGATGAAGAAAAGGCGAGAGGCGTGATAGCCTGTTCTGCCGGTAATCATGCGCAAGGGGTGGCATTGGCTGCCACTAAGTGCGGTATCAAGTCGTTGATTTGTCTTCCGGAAGGAGCGCCTATATCTAAAGTTGAGGCTACGAAGCATTATGGGGCGGAAGTTTGTTTGGTTCCGGGAGTCTATGATGATGCTTATCAGAAAGCCCTGCAATTGCGTGATGAAAAGGGATATACTTTTGTTCATCCCTTTGATGACGAGAACGTGATAGCCGGACAAGGTACTATCGGTTTGGAATTATTGGAGGAAATGCCGGATGTGGAGGTAGTCATTGTTCCCATTGGTGGGGGAGGACTGATTTCGGGAGTGGCTTATGCGTTGAAGGCTTTGAAACCATCTGTCAAGGTATATGGCGTACAGGCGTTGGGTGCGGCCAGTATGGCAAATTCTATTCTTCATTCGCGTATTGAGCGTCTTCACTCTGTTTCCACTTTTGCCGATGGAATCGCGGTGAAAGAGCCGGGAACAAATACTTTTGACTTGGTAAATCAGTATGTGGACGGAGTTGTAACTGTGACTGAGGACGAGATTGCCGCAGCTATTCTGGCATTGATAGAACGCCAGCGGATTGTTGCAGAGGGGGCGGGAGCTGTGTCCGTTGCCGCAGCCATGTTCAATAAAGTACCGGTAAAGGGTAAGAAAACTGTCTGCCTGGTGTCCGGAGGCAATATTGATGTGACGATATTGAGCCGTGTCATCAGTCGCGGTATGGCGAAGTCGGGACGTACCTATGCAGTAACTTTGGACTTGATAGACAAGCCGGGGCAGCTGTTGGGAGTCAGCAAAATTGTCGCAGAGCAGGGAGGAAATGTAATTTCTGTACATCATGAGCGAAATAGTGAGAGTGCAGATGTCACCGGATGTGCCCTTCGTGTCGTTATGGAAACCAGAAACGAGGAACATATAGCATCCATTCGTCAAAAACTGTTGGATGCAGGCTATGTGATAATGAAATAAATTATATACCTTACAAGTAGAAAGGAGGAAAATTAAATATTTCTTCCTTTTCTTGCTTCTAATTTTAATTTCTCCACACAAAAAATCGATTTTTATAGTGAAAATATCATTTTATACTTCTTAGAATCCAATTAAAGTCGTACATTTGTCGCAGTTTTGTAATGTAGAGTTTGCAAAAATGACCGATATAATCAAACATCGTGGTATTGTGGAAAACATTGAAGGTTCTCACGTGCGGGTGAGAATCGTACAAACTTCTGCCTGTTCGGCTTGTAGTGTGAAAGGGCATTGCAATGCATCTGAAAGTAAAGAGAAACTGATTGATGTTTTTGACATGAAGGCATCTTCTTACCGCATAGGTGAGGAGGTGATGATTTATGGTACTACTTCCATGGGGATGCAAGCCGTATTGCTGGCTTTTGGTATCCCTTTCTTGGTATTGCTGATTACTTTATTTATTTCCATGCGTCTTACGGGGGGGGATGAGTTAAGGTCGGCGCTTGTTGCTTTGTCAGCCTTGCTTCCGTATTACCTTATTATATATGTATGCAGGAATAAGTTGAGCAAGAAGTTTTCATTTACGCTTGAACCAATAAAAAATAATTAATAAATAACTAACTAAAATTTATGGATTTAATTCTGGTTGCAGTAATTTCGTTGGGAGCGATTGGCTTGATTGCCGCGGTAATCTTGTATGCCGCTTCTAAGAAGTTTGCTGTGTATGAAGATCCGCGGATTGCCAAGGTGAGCGAAGTGCTTCCTCAGGCGAATTGCGGTGGATGTGGTTATCCCGGTTGCTCTGGTTTTGCCGGTGCCTGCGTGAAGGCTGCCGATGCCGGTTCACTGGAGGGTAAGTTATGTCCGGTTGGTGGTGCTCCGGTAATGGAGAAAGTAGCTGCCATTTTGGGATTGGAAGCCGTTGCTGCTGAACCGAAAGTTGCGGTGGTAAGATGTAACGGTAGTTGTGAAAATCGCCCTCGTACTGCTCTGTACGACGGAGCTAAATCGTGTGCCATCGCTCATGCCACTTCAGGTGGTGAGACGGGTTGTACATTCGGTTGTCTGGGTTGTGGTGATTGTGTGGAAGCGTGTCAGTTTGATGCTATTCACATGAATCCTGAAACCGGTCTTCCGGAAGTGGACGAAGAAAAATGTACAGCTTGTGGGGCTTGCAGCAAAGCTTGTCCGCGTAAGATCATTGAAATTCGTCCGAAAGGAAAGAACAACCGCCGCGTAGTGGTGATGTGTGTGAACAAGGATAAGGGAGCTGTTGCCAACAAAGCTTGCAAGGCTAGTTGTATTGGTTGTGGAAAGTGTGTGAAAGTGTGTCCGTTCGAAGCCATTACGTTGGAAAATAATTTGGCATACATTGATCCGGCTAAGTGTAAGTCTTGCCGTAAATGCGAATCGGAATGTCCGAAAGGGGCTATCCAAGCTATCAATTTCCCGCCACGTAAACCGAAAGTAGAAGTGCCGGCTGGTGAGGCTGCTGCAAAACCTGCTGTAAAAGTAGAGGCTTCAAAGGTGGAAACTCCGAAAGCGGAAGCGGTGAAAGCTGAGGCTCCGAAAACGGAAGCATAATCAAAATTCAAAGTAAGTAAAAATTAAAAAGATATAACAGTGAAGACATTTAGAATTGGTGGAGTACATCCAGCAGAAAATAAATTGTCAGCAGGCAAAGCCATTGAAACACTTGCACTTCCTAAGCAAGCGGTATTTCCTTTGTCACAGCATATCGGTGCTCCTGCTACTGCCATCGTGAAAAAAGGCGATGTGGTGAAGGTAGGTACGAAGATTGCTGAGGCGGGTGGCTTTGTTTCAGCAGCCATCTTCTCGTCTGTATCCGGTAAAGTGAACAAGGTAGACGCCGTAATCGATGCTAGCGGTTACCGCAAGCCGGCTATCTTTATCGATGTGGATGGTGACGAATGGGAAGAATCAATAGACCGCAGTTCGACATTGGTGAAAGAGTGTGCTCTCACACCCGAAGAAATCGTTGCTAAAGTGAAAAATGCAGGTGTAGTAGGTATGGGCGGTGCTTGTTTCCCTACTCATGTGAAACTTTCTCCTCCTCCGGGCTGCAAGGCGGAATGTGTAATTATCAATGCTGTAGAGTGTGAGCCTTACCTCACTGCCGATCATCGTTTGATGTTGGAGAAGGCAGACGAAGTACTGGTGGGTGTAAGCATCCTGATGAAAGCTGCAAAAGTGACCAAGGGATATATCGGTATTGAAAATAATAAACCGGATGCTATTAAGTTGATGACTGAAAAGGCTGCTCAGTATCCCGGTATAGAGGTAGTTCCTTTGCAGGTGAAATATCCGCAAGGTGGTGAGAAACAGTTGATAGATGCTGTGATCGGTCGCCAGGTTCCTGCTCCTCCCGCTATTCCTATCAATGTGGGTGCGGTAGTTCAGAATGTAGGTACTGCATTTGCCGTTTATGAAGCCGTTCAGAAAAACAAACCTTTGTTTGAACGTATCGTGACTGTTACGGGTAAGTCTGTCAAGAATCCCTCCAACTTCCTCACCCGTATGGGTACCCCGATGAGCCAGCTGATTGATGCGGCTGGCGGTTTGCCCGAAGATACGGGAAAAGTTATTGGTGGCGGTCCGATGATGGGTAAAGCACTGGTTAATACGGAAGTTCCCATTTGTAAAGGTAGTTCGGGTGTGCTGATTATGAATGATAAGGAAGCTGCCCGTGCGGAAGCTCAGCCCTGTATCCGCTGTGCCAAGTGCGTCAGTGTGTGTCCTATGGGATTGGAGCCTTTCTTGTTGGCGACACTTTCAGCTCATAAGGACTGGGAGAGAGTAGAAAAAGAAGATGTAATGTCGTGCATCGAGTGCGGTTCGTGTCAGTTTACATGTCCGTCTCATCGTTATTTGCTGGACTATATCCGTTTGGGTAAGGGCACAGTAGGCGGTATCATCCGTGCACGTAATGCTAAAAAATAATTCGACAAAATAGTATGGCTAATAAATTAATAGTATCATTATCGCCTCACGTTCATAGCGGTGACAGCATACAGAAGAATATGTATGGTGTACTCATTGCGTTGATACCTGCGTTGCTGGTGTCATTTTATATGTTCGGACTGGGCGCCGTGGTGGTGACCTTGACCTCGGTTGCCGCCTGTGTATTCTTCGAATGGGCGATTACCAAGTTTATTTTGAAGAGAGAACGCTCTACCATCTGTGATGGTTCGGCTATTATAACCGGTGTGTTGCTGGCATTCAATCTGCCTTCCAACTTGCCGCTTTGGATTATTATCATCGGTGCGTTGGTGGCAATCGGTGTGGGCAAGATGACTTTCGGCGGATTGGGTTGTAATCCTTTCAATCCCGCGCTGGTAGGTCGTATCTTCCTGCTGATTTCTTTTCCTGTGCAGATGACTTCATGGCCGTTGGTTCAACAATGGGGAAGTTATACCGATGCTGAAACCGGTGCTACTCCGCTGGCATTGATGAAAATGGCTGTAAAGGGTGATGCAAATGCTTTAGGTCAGTTGCCCGATACATTAAGTCTATTTCTGGGTAATAACCCGGGTTCACTAGGTGAGGTGAGTGCATTGGCTTTATTGCTTGGTCTGGGATATATGCTATGGAAAAAGATTATTTCCTGGCATATTCCTGTATCTATTCTGGTGACAGTATTTGTATTTGCCGGGCTGATGCATTTGGTTGATCCGGTTGCTTACGCATCTCCGTTGGCTCACTTGTTTACAGGTGGTTTGATGTTGGGAGCTATTTTCATGGCAACCGACTATGTTACCACCCCGATTACCACAAAGGGCAAGTGGATTTTCGGCATTGGCTGCGGCATTCTGACATTTGTCATCCGAGAATTTGCAAGTATGCCGGAAGGCTGCTCGTTCTCCATCCTGCTGATGAACCTGCTCACACCATACATTGACAAATTCACCATGACCAAACCGCTGGGTGCAAAGCCGATCAAACAGAAGGAGGAAGCATAAA
>OKUV01000746.1_pt1 | contig 11595 bp, 9 predicted proteins | sample 1606661 | NCBI WGS metagenome assembly OKUV01 (sample SAMEA3882521, study PRJEB24775) | human gut metagenome | biome: human-associated habitat; feature: intestine environment; material: feces | place: Netherlands | collected 2009/2010
GACAGCGATGTGCTTATGCGCGTCGCTGTTCCGCAGGCGTCGCGGCCCCGCTGGGCTGCGCAGAGCGACACCGCCCGCTGAGCGGACTGTGCTTGCTCCGATATCTCCCAGAGTCCAACTCTGTTTGCGGCGTCCGGCGTTTCCTCTCTCCGCCTTTATCCCCGGAGCATGACCCTTGCGCGGAATACGCCGTCCTGATAGGTAACCGTACTCACCCCGCCGGATTTTTCTGCGATGTGACGGACGGACTGAAGTCCGACGCCGTCTCCTTTTCGCTTGGAGGACTGAAAGACACCACCTTTTTCGCGGATGACTCCGTCATAGGTGTTTTCAACCTGAATCAGTGCCAGACTGTTTCCATGCAGATAGGCGGTCAGCTCGATTCTGCGTCTGGCAGGTGCAGTACGCAGGCTGGCTTCCAGCGCATTTTCCAGCAGATTCGAGAGAACCAGACACAGATTGATTTCGTCTACAGGAAGACGTTCCGGCAGATCGAGCTGCACGGAAAATGGGATCTGCTCCCGCTTCGCAAGTGCGCAGTAATACCCGACCACGCCGTCTGCCGCCCGGTTTTCGCAGAAATGCATTTCAAGACTTGGAATTCTGGAAACCGCACCGGAGAGATAGGCTTTGATCTTTTCAAGATTCCCTTCTTCTGCAAGGGCAGCGAGCTGACATAGTTGGTGGCGCAGATCGTGCCGCGCCTGCCGGGCTTCCTCAATGGCAGCTTTCAGGCTTTCGTAGCGCTGCTGCTGCATGGAAAGCAGCTGGTTCTCCTGCTGCAATCTCACATTCCGGTTGATGCTGATCGCCATCAGAAGGAAGATTGCGTTGAAGAAAAGCATCAAAAACAAAAGTGCGATGCTGATCACAAAATACCCCTGCAAAACACGCCCGGTATAGAGCGTGTCCGCATACTTGGGAATCATAAACAGATTCAGCGCAATGAACACCAGCGGCAGCACCCAGAACACATACCAGGTCTGCGCAAAATTTTCATCCTCGACCATTCTCCGCACGCTGTGCGTCGCAGGATAATAGGCGATGGCGGCAAACAGCCAGCAGATCGCATGATAGCAAATCGCAGATCGCAGACAGAACCACGGCGCAGCCTGCGCCTGCGGCAAACCGACCAGCATAGCGGCGTTGATCGCTCTTGAAAGGCTGTTGATACAGGCAAATACCGCACAGACGGACAACGCAATCGTTCCGGATTTCCAAAGCGAAATCCGGAGCGTTTTTATGTAGATCACGACTGCAAGCAAGGTTAGGCCTGCAAGCATCGGCACAGTCGGCATGCGGCGCGCATAGCACACCACGCCTCCAGCGGCGCAAAGCAGCGCAAGCAGCGGAACAAGCCACAAAACAAGCTTTGACAGCGGCTGCTTTAAGCTGGATTTTACCGGGAAGTAGGCAAGCAGCATGCCGGGAATCACCACGCCGAGCTCCAGAATTGGACGCAGCAGCTCCATTATGCCATACGCCCCCTTTGAAGCAGGAACTCCATAAATGCCTGCCGGGCACTTTTCAGAAGGTCCTGACTGACAAACACGCGGCTTCCGTCCGCCATGCGGAAGGCGGCGCCTTCCAGATCCTTCGCGTGTTCCAGATTCACGATCACGCCGCGCCCGCACACAAAAAAGCGTGTGTCATCCTTTAGTGGGGCGATGAACGTCTTGAAGGGTTGGCGTGTGGCAAGCGTCTTTTGAACCGTCGTATGGACGTAGATCAAGTGGGCGAAGTGTTCTGCGTAGACGATGTCCTGATAGCGCAGATGGATCTCGCTTCCCTCCACCTTTAGCTCCATATATTTGTCCGGCTGCGGTATGCGGGCAAGCAGCTCGTCCGTCAGCACGTCGATGTCCGCTTCGGTAAAGGGCTTGACCAGATAGTGCAGCGCCCGTACCTGAAAGCCCTCCAGCGCATGGTCGGTCGAGGTCGTGGTAAAAACCAGCAGGCAGTCCGTGTTAGTTTTCCGTAGCTTCTTTGCCGCCTCCATGCCCGTCATGCCATCCATATAAATATCCAGAAATGCGGCAGTAAAGGGCGCTTTCCTTGCCGCTTCCAGAAATGTCTCGCCGCTTTCGTATTCCAGAATATCCGCCTGCACATTTCTCCGGTGAAGCTGCTGCTCCAGCCGGTCTTTCAGCAGTGCACGTTCCGCAGCAAGATCATCCACAATCGCAATTCTCATGCAGGGTTCTCTCCTTGTGCTTGAATTCCAAGATAATTATATCACAGCGTGTCGAGGATGACAAAGAACCGCTGTCGGAATTCGTGCCAAAATCGCCCCTTTCGTGCTACGGCGCTTGAAAAAACCGAATGGCCTTTTTATACTGAGCGCAAGCAAAATGCCAAATCGGATGAAGGAAGGAGGGAAATCTGTGTATCGTATTGCCGTGCTGGCAGAACAGGAAGCAGAGCGGCAGCGCTACGCCGAGCAAATTACCCGGTTTTGTGAAGCGAAGGGGCTGTTTCCGCAGGTCATGCAATATGACGACCAGGAACGCTTTTTTGAAACGGCGCAGAAAGATGCTCCAACCAATGCCGTCATTGCACTTTCCGGAGTGGCAGGACTGAATGCAGCGGAGCATCTTCGCTCCTTATGCCCCGCGTGCCGGATGATCTGGTGCAGCGACTTGGATTTCTCCCTTCACGCCTTCCGGCTGCGGGCAGACTATTTCCTGCTGGAGCCGGTTTCCGAGGAAGCATTCCGGCGAGGACTGAATGCCTGGATTGAATAAACGGGCATCGAACCAAGCCAAGACAACAAGCACAAAAATGGAGGATATCAATGAAAAAGAAAAAGTTACAATGTTCTGTACCAACCCTTCTGCTGGCCGGTGTGTTGTGCCTGACATTGGCGGCCTGCGGTGCGAAGCAGTCTTCCGACATGCTTGCATCGGATACAGACTCCGCGGCAAGCGCCGCCCTGCCGGTAAAGGCCATGAATGCCAAGCGTGTCGATGAAAACCCCTATATGGCAAAGAGCGACGCCAACATTCACCACGACGGCTACAATACCGACTCTACGGATGAAGTCCTGCCGCTTGGCATCTATCCGGAGATCAATGTTTCCTATGAAAAAACCAACGCGAACGCTTCGCCTGCCATTTACTTTGACAGCTACGGCCATGCAGTTGTTCCGCTGCTCGGCGGCATCGCCATCCGCGATCTGAATGCCGAAGAGACGAAGACTCTTGGCTATTTCTCTCCGAAGCAGCACGACGGCGGTGGTTACGTCATCCAGAGCTCCTACACGTTCCTTGACTCGGAAAACCGCATCGTCTGCCCCACCAGCAACAACCATGTGCTGATGCTGCGGGCAACCGATGAAGCAGGAAACGTCCTGCCGGAGTTTGAAAAGGTACTGGACATTGACATCAAGGCGGCAGCCGAAGCTGCGCTCGGCAAGGAGCTGACGCAGAATCTTCTTTCCGTGGTCTTTGACTACGACGGCAACCTCTGGTTTGCCACCGGCGGCTTCCGCATCTATCCCGAGCGTGAGCAGCAGGGGGTGCTCGGCTACATAGCCCACTCGGCGATCGAGGCGATCCTAAACGGAGAGCAGGCCGACCTTTCGAAGGCCGTCTTCGTCTACGGGCTGGCGCTCGGCGAGGGTGCGGAAAACGGGATTGCCGCCTCCAAGGACGGCGCGGTCATCCTGACGAACCAGAACTGCTATCTGCTGCGTGCCAATAACGGTGTCGAGGCTGTCTGGTGCACACCGTATGAGAGCGTCGGTGCGAAGGTCAGCGGCGAAAACGACAAGACCACCGGCGGCGGTCTTGCCTGGGGCGGCGGCTGCTCCCCGTCGCTGACGCCGGATCTTGTGATGTTCACCGACAATGCGGATCCAGTCAAGCTGCTGGCGCTCGATATGAAGACCGGTGAGATCGTTGCAAGCATGCCGGTTCTGGATGATCTGCCCGAGGGCTATCAGGTGGCGGTTGAAAACTCTGCCATCGTCTATGATGACAGCGAGGGCACCGTCAGCACGATTGTCTGCAACTGGTTCGGCGCAGGCAGCGCAGGCCTTGCCGATCCCGACAGCGATTCCTCCATCCAGAGCTATGCCAACATCTATGACACAAACTGGCTGACAAAGGGCAACTGCATGATCGCGCCCGGCGTCGAGCGCGTGGACACCGTGAAAACCGATAGCGGCTATGAGATGAAGAGCATCTGGTCTCGAAATGACCTGAGCGATACATCGATTCTCAAGCTCTCCACCGCGACGGGCTATATCTACGGCTATGTGCAGGATCTGGAAAGCGGCATGTGGCAGTACATCATTCTGGACTTTGCCACCGGCGAGACGGTATTCACCATGGACGTCTCCAACAAATATGGCTACAATAACATGGCTATCGGTATGTATGCCGGAAACAGCGGCAACGCGCTCTACTGCCCGACGGGCTATCTGGAGCTGCTGTGCTTGCAGGACCGCTTTGTGTATCTTCCCGAAATGCCCTACCGCAAGGTCGATCTCGATAAGGCCGCGCGGAACGTACTGACACAGGAACAGTTTGAGCAGGACGGCGGTGACGGCACGGTCGCCAGCTGGCGCAATACTGTGACGGTCGAAAATGTTCATCCCAACACGACGGTCTCGTTCCGGATGAACAATCTTTCCGGAAGCGCCGCTGAGCTGAAGCTCTATGCCTACGGTGCAGACGGAAAGCTGGCGGAGGTCAGCAACGAACTGTGGTCGATCACGGATGAAGAAGACAGCGCCGTGGATACGCTTTCTGACGGCACATTGTATGAGCTGCGTGTGAGTGTCGCGGACGGCGGCGCGTTCGACCTGAGCGAGGCGGAAAAGGAGATCAAAATTTCCGTTGTACTTGCGAAATAAGACTCAAGGAAGGCTCCGGTGCCAAAAGCGCCGGAGCCTTTCTCAACCTGTCAAAAAACCACAAAATCACTTCCACGAATATCGCCAAAAAGTTACTGTTACAACGCTGTTCCAAACCGCTTTTTAGCGCATTTTTCAACTTCTCGCACAAACGGCCCACGTTCGCTTTCACGAGCAAAAGCGGGTACACACTCGCCTTCGCCAACAGGATCGCACACAGCGGCTTACACGGCGAAACAGGGGCGATTCAGATGGGGGCGCTATTACTACCCTCGGACTGTTTCACACGTTTCGGAAACCCTGCGTGGCCAGGGGGTAGAACGGCAAACTTTGCCGCTTTTGGGCCTTGGTCGGGTGTGCTCCCGAAGAACGCAGAGAGCCTGCGGGACAGCGATGCGCTTATGCGCGTCGCTGTTCCGAGGTATCGCGGCCCCACTGGGCTGCGTTGCCCTGTTGCCGCTGTTCGTTCAGCATGACTTGTTGGGATGGAAAGACTTGACCAAGCGTTCCGGCAGAGTTACTATCACACGCAACAACCGAACGGCCAGCCGTTTGGCGCTTGTATGGGAGCCGCGTTGGGCGGTAAAATGAGAGCCATCACGCTTGATTTCAAGGAGAGTCATCATGGACGGACATTGCCTTACAAACGAACAGATCCTCGCGTTTTCTACGGCGCTTTTCCAGGCAGAGCGGTCTCAGGCAACGGTAGAAAAGTACCTGAGGAGTGTACGAGCGTTCTCGCTGTTTTTGGACGGTCAGCCTGTCACAAAGGATACCGTTTTGGCCTGGAAAAAGCACCTTCAGAGAGAAGAGAACTATTCGCCCTCCACTGTCAATGCGTCGCTGGCAGCCCTGAACTATCTGTTCAATTTCCTTGGCTGGGCGGAATGCCGTACACACTATTTGAAGATCCAGCGCCGCCTGTTCCGGGAGACCGGGCGGGAACTGGACCGAGCAGACTACGAGAAACTGATCGCCGCCGCCCTCGGCTTGGGCCGGGAGCGAATCGCCCTCGTCATGGAGACCATCTGTGCCACGGGCATCCGGGTGGGCGAGGTGCGGTACATCACGGTGGAGGCTGTCCGAGCGGGCAGCGCCACCATCTCGTTGAAGGGTAAAATTCGCACGATTCTGCTGCCGGGAAAGCTGTGCAAAAAACTGCTGAAATACGCCAGAAAGCAAAAAATCACCTCTGGCGAGATATTTCTTACCGGAGGCGGAAAGCCTATGAGCCGCTGTCAGATCTGGGCGGAGATGAAGCGGCTGTGCCGCGCCGCCGGTGTGGCGGCACGAAAGCAACTATATTATAGCAACCAACCGGGACGGGCGCAACCTTATTTTAGCCTTTTTGTGGAATTCGCAAGAAAGCAACGCGGAAATTTGGCGGATTTGTTTTGCAATTCTGTGAATAGGAGGAATGGTTACTGGAATGGGAGCTGCTTTTCAAATAAGAAAAGGAGAAAAAGAGTTTTTAGGGCCAAGGCGGGGGGCGGGTTTGTGGCCGCCTAACGGCGGGGCAAAGTCACCGCAGGGTGACGGTCCGTACGCCTACCCGGCGGGGGGTTACTTTTCTATGAAGAAAAGGAACCCCCAGCCGGAGGCGGAGAAAGGGAACAGAGGGGCGGATATGGGAGAAAAAGGTGGTAAATTGAACAAAAAGGCGTGTTGCATTTCTATGCTGGGGGGCAGGGTCCGCCTTGCAATTTGCCCGGAGAGACTATATAATTATAATGTTGTAATATGCAATGCGCACAAGGAGGCACAGACCAGACCAAACAAACAGGAAGGGGGGATGGAGCATGGAACAAAACCACAACAATGATTACATTATTGAAATGCTTCACATCACCAAGGAGTTCCCCGGCATTAAGGCAAATGACGATATTACCCTGCAGCTGCGGCGCGGGGAGATCCACGCGCTGCTGGGCGAAAACGGTGCGGGCAAAAGTACGCTGATGAGCGTGCTCTTTGGCCTGTACCAGCCGGAAAAAGGAGAGATTCGCAAAAACGGCGTGCCGGTAAAGATCAATGACCCCAATGACGCCACGGCACTGGGCATCGGCATGGTGCACCAGCACTTCAAGCTCATTGATGTTTTTACCGTGCTGGATAACATCATCCTGGGGGCGGAGGACACCAAGCTGGGCTTTCTGCAGAAGAAAAAAGCCCGGCAGAAGGTGAAGGAGCTCTCGGAAAAATACGGGCTTGCCATTGATATGGATGCCAAGGTGGAGGATATCACCGTGGGTATGCAGCAGCGGGTGGAGATTCTGAAGATGCTGTACCGCGATAATGAGATCCTTATCTTTGATGAGCCGACCGCCGTATTGACCCCGCAGGAGATCGACGAGCTGATGGAGATCATGCGCAACCTGGCCAAGGAGGGTAAGAGCATCCTCTTTATCAGCCATAAGCTCAATGAGATCATGGCGGTGGCGGACCGCTGCACCGTACTGCGCAAGGGCAAATATGTCGGCACCATCGATACGGCCAAGACCAACAAGCAGGAGCTGAGCAACATGATGGTGGGCCGCCCGGTCCAGCTGGAGGTGCAGAAATCCCCGGCGAAGCCCGGCGAGGCGGTGCTGGAGGTAGAGCACTTTTCCGTGCCCAGCAAGCTGCACAAGAAGGACGCCGTGCACGATGTGACCTTTACCGCGCGCAGCGGGGAGATCTTGTGTATCGCGGGCATTGATGGCAACGGCCAGACCGAGCTGGTATACGGCCTGACCGGCCTGGAGAAGCCCAGCGGCGGCACCGTGAAGCTGTGTGGGCGCGATATTACCCACGCGAAGATAAGAGAGCGCGGCAAGGAGATGTCCCACATCCCGGAGGACCGGCACAAGCATGGCCTGGTGCTGGACTTTACGCTGGAGCAGAATATGGTGCTGCAGCGCTACTACGAGACCAAATTCCAGAATCATGGGTTCATCAAGGCGGACGCGGTGCGTGAGTACGCCGACGGCCTGATCAAGCAATTTGATGTGCGTAGCGGCCAGGGCCCCATTACCGTGGCCCGCAGCATGAGCGGCGGCAACCAGCAGAAGGCGATCGTGGCCCGTGAGCTGGACCGTGATAAGGCGCTGATCGTGGCGGTGCAGCCCACCCGCGGTCTGGATGTCGGCGCGATCGAGTATATCCACAAGCAGCTGGTGGCGGAGCGGGACCGCGGTAAGGCGGTGCTGCTGGTTTCTCTGGAGCTGGACGAGGTGATGAGCCTTTCCGACCGCATCCTGGTGATGTACGAGGGTGAGATCGTGGGCGAGCTGGACCCTGCCAAGACCACCGTGCAGGAGCTGGGCCTGTATATGGCCGGCGCCAAGCGGCAGCATAACACGCAGGAAGGAAAGGGGGAGGGCAGCGATGAGTAATAAAGTAAAATCTCCGCTGATGAAAAAGGCCCCCACCTATTCGCTGCGGGCCTCCATCATCTCCATCCTCATCGGCCTTTTGACCGGTGCGGTGGTCATCCTGATCGTGGGCGCCTTTAACCCGCTGATCTCGCTGAAGGGTGCGTGGGACGGCATTCGGCTGGTGCTCTTTGGCGTACTGAGCACCGGGCGTGACGCCGCCGGTGCTTTGACCTTCGGCTTCAATCCCACCAATATCGGCAACATGTTGTTCCGGGCTACGCCGCTCATCCTTACCGGTGTTTCGGTGGCGGTGGCCTTTAAGACCGGCCTGTTCAATATCGGCGCGCCGGGCCAGTACCTGGCCGGTACCACAGCTTCCCTGTTCCTGGCGCTTTCCATCCCCAGCAGCAGCGTTCCCGCCTGGCTCATCTGGTTCATCGCCTTCCTGGGCGGTGTGCTGGCCGGCGCCCTGTGGGGCGCTATCCCCGGCCTGCTGAAGGCGACCCTTAATATCAACGAGGTCATCGCCTGCATCATGACCAACTGGATCGCGGCAAGCCTGGTGACCTGGCTCTTTGATATCAGCAACCTGAAGAACATGGTGGAGGGCAACAAGACCGGGTATGTCTACAAGACGACCTACAACGGCGTGGCGACCTCCAAGATGGGGCTGGATAAGCTGTTCCCCGGCAGCCAAGTAAATGGCGGCATCATCATCGCCATCATTATGGCGGTTCTGGTTTACATCATGCTGGAAAAGACGACCTTCGGCTATGAGCTGAAGGCCTGCGGTGCCAACCGGCACGCCGCCCGGTATGCCGGCATCCACGATAGGCGCAACATCGTCTGCTCGATGGCCATTGCCGGCGCCATGGCGGGCGCGGCGGGGGCTCTGTACTATCTTTCCGGCAACACCGAATTTTTCTGGACCACCTACCAGTCGCTGCCCAGCGAGGGCTTTGACGGCATTGCCGTGGCGCTGCTGGCGGTCAATAACCCCATCGGGGTCATCTTTACCGGCATATTCATGTCGCTGCTTTCCATCGCGGGTCTGCAGCTGACCAACCTGACGGCCTACAACGAGTACATCACCGATGTGATCATCGCGGTGATTGTGTACCTTTCGGCTTTCTCGCTGGTGATCAAGCTGTGGATCAGCCGCCGGAAGAAGGAGGGCAAGTCCATCCTGCCATGGAAGAAAAAGCAGCCGGAAGGCGCCGGGCTGCTGCCTGACGCGCAGCCGGCGGAGGAGGCGGCGGCAGCCGCCGAGGACGCCGGTGGGGCCGCCGAGCCGGAGGGCGAGGCGGCCGGGACTGCGGAAACCGGAAAGGAGGCCGAGGCGTAATGTCATTTCTCATCAGACAGACATTGATTTATGCCATCCCGTTGATGGTAGTGGCGCTGGCCGGCATCTTTGCGGAGCGCAGCGGTATCATCAACCTGGCATTGGAAGGTATTATGATCTTTGGCGCCTTTATCGGGGTGCTGTTTGTACGGATGATGCAGGCAATGGGCTGGTTTGAGGCGGCAAAGGCCGCCGATAACTGGGTGGCGCTGCAGGGGTATCTGCTGCTGGCCATGCTGGTGGCGGCGATACTGGGCGCGGTGTTCTCGCTGCTATTGGCGTTCGCGGCCATCAACCTAAGGGCAGACCAGACCATTGGCGGTACGGCGCTGAACATGCTGGCGCCCGCGCTGGTGCTGTTCCTGGTGCGCCTCATCGCCAAGCAGAACCAGCTGCTGCTGCTCAAGGGTGACTCCGCCTCCTGGTTCATGATTAAAAAGACGATGCTGGGCTTTGACAGAACCGCGGAGCTGAACTTCTTCCAGGAGACCTTCCTCAATAAGGTGTACCTGAGCAACTATGTATGTGTGCTGGTATTCATCATCCTGGCCATTATTCTGTATAAGACCCGCTTTGGCCTGCGGCTGCGGGCCTGTGGTGAAAACCCCCAGGCGGCGGATTCGCTGGGCATCAATGTAAAGAAGATGCGCTATGCCGGCACCACCATTTCCGGCGCGCTGGCCGGTATGGGCGGCTTTGTCTACGCGGTGACCACCGCCAACTGCTCGGCCAACGGCGATGTGGCGGGCTTCGGCTTCCTGGCGCTGGCGGTTATGATCTTTGGTAACTGGAAGCCGCTGAATGTGGCGGGCGGCGCGCTGCTGTTCGGTCTGTTTAAGTGCATCGCGGCGTGCTATTCCACGCTGGATATCAACGGCGACGGCATCTACGCGCTGACGGAGCTGGGCCTGAACGCCAACTTCTACCGGCTGCTGCCGTATGTCATCACGCTGGTCGTGCTGGCCTTTACCTCCAAGAGTTCCCGGGCCCCCAAGGCTGAGGGCATCCCCTACGATAAGGGACAGAGATAAAAAGGCAAAACCAATCTTAAGCAAAGGGCGGCTCCTGCGGGGGCCGCTTCCTTTTGGCCGGGGGATGTCATTGACGGGCGGGCGGAAAATTGGTATGCTATTAGAATGATCTCCCGGTATGGCGGCCGCAGAGAAAAGGTATGGCCGCAGACCCGCGAAGGCGCGCAGGCGCGGCGGAGCGGGGGAGGGCCGGCCCCGGCTTTGGCGGGGCGGCCCGACGGAGAGCGGAGCCGTGCCTGCGCGCATCCGGAAGGCCGGGGGAAGAAAGCATTTTGGGCAAGAGAGATAGGAGGTTCCGGAATGGAGCATCTTGATGCAAGACTGGGTACCATAGCGGCTATGGTGCCGCGCTGCCGGGCGGTGGCAGATATCGGCTGCGACCATGGACTACTGGTGGCGGCTCTGCTGGAGGGCGGCCGCTGCGATTACGGCATTGCGGCCGATATTAACCCCATGCCGCTGGAGAAGGCCCGGCAGGAGCTGACCCGCCGGGGACTGCTGGCACAGAGCGAGTGCCGTCTGACCAACGGACTGTGCGGCATCGCGCCGGTGGGAGTGGATGCGGTAGTGATCGCCGGGATGGGCGGGGAGCTGATCGCGGATATCCTTTCCCGGTGGGACTACACCGAAAACCCGGCCATTACCTACCTTTTGCAGCCCATGACCCGGCCGGTACACCTGCGGCGGTGGCTGTATACCCATCGCTTTACCCTGCAGGAGGAGCGCTGCTGCCGGGCGAACGGTAAGCTGTATACGGTGCTGCGGGCGCAGTACACCGGCTGCGCTACCGAGGAGACCCCGGCGGCGCTGTACTTTGGGGCGCTGGACCTGGAAAATGACCCGCTGGCCGGGGAGTACCGGGAGCAGGTGCTGGGACGCCTGCGGCGGCGCATTACCGGGCTGGTGGAAGCCAAGCCCGGCCCCGAGCGGGACGCAGAGCTGGCGGAAGCGACGAAGCTGCTGCTGGCGCTGCGATAAAACTGAAATTCTGCAGGGGGCAGGGCGGGG
>OKUV01000749.1_pt1 | contig 11575 bp, 8 predicted proteins | sample 1606661 | NCBI WGS metagenome assembly OKUV01 (sample SAMEA3882521, study PRJEB24775) | human gut metagenome | biome: human-associated habitat; feature: intestine environment; material: feces | place: Netherlands | collected 2009/2010
TCAGCTCATGGGAGATGTTGGTGATGAACTCCCGCCGCTGGCGCTCCGTCTGCTGCAGGTTCTCCGCCATGTTGTTGAAGGAGGCCGCCAGCTCTCCCAACTCGTCATCCCGGCCGTAGTCGTTCATGCGGATGTCGAAGTCCCCCTCCGCATAGCGGCGGGTGGCCTTGGCCATCTCCCGGATGGGCTGGATCGTGCCAAGCTCACTGTCCACAGCGCAGACGGCGACCAGGATCGTATCGTCGCGCATCAGCTCCCGCAGCTGGTCCAGGTCTACCCTGCCGTCGCGGCCAATGTCCAGCAGGTCGATCTCGTACCCCTGCTGCTGCAAAGCCGACAGCGACGCGCCCACCGAGGAGTGCTCCAGCTGGGTGGAGATGATGTGCTTGCCGATGTGCCGCGACGCATGGGCAATGCCCTTGAGGGCAAGGTTGTTTGCCTCGCTCGCGCCCGAGGTGTAGATGATCTCGGCAGGCTGCACGCCAAGGTGCTGCGCAATGGATTGGGTCACCCGCTCCATCTCGGCGCGGGCCTCCTGCCCGGCAATGTGGGTAGAGTTGGGGTTGGCGATATAACGGCGCTCCGCCGCAAGGTATGCGTCCAGAACGTCGGAGTCTGCCGGGGTGTTGGCGGTATAGTCAAGGTAAATCATGCGGAAGCCTCTTTATAGAATCAGTATGGAGGTGCGGTTTCCTACCTGCTCAATAGGAATTGCATTCATGCAAAACCCCTGCGACACGGCAGGGGTTTGTGTCATTCAAAATCCGAAATTGTGACAGACTGCTTGCCAAAGTACGGCGTCAGCCCCCACATATCGGGGCCGGGCGCGACATCGGTATAAAACAGCAGCCACGGGCGTTCGTCATCGTTCAGCGGGCGGATGGAAACATCCGGCTGGGCGGCATCGTTCAGCAGTGCCTCCCGCGCGTCGAGGGCGTCGGCGTAGCGCCTGGCGCTGCCATTGGCCAACTCATAGGCGGACTCAAGGCTGGTGGCGAAGTAGCTGTCCTGGCCCTCCTTTACGGTGTGGCTGCCGATGCAGGCCATGCAGAGGAGCATAGCGGCGGCAAGCAGCGACAGACGGCGGGCCTGGCGGCGGCAGAACTGCTCTGCACCATGCAGAGAAACGCCGCGCACGCGCTCGAGCCAGCCGAGCAGCAAAAACTCGGTGGCAGCCAGACCCAGCACAAAGGTCATCCAGACAACGTTCAAAAGCCGCCCGGCACCGATGCCGCCCATTGTGTAGGACGGCAGAAAGATCATGGCCCACATCAGCACGAAGGTGACCGCCGCGCCGAGCCACGGATGGCGAAACACCCGGTCCGAAAGCACAGCGCTGCGGGTCAGATGCAAAAGCGGCAGTACAAGCAGTGCCAGCAGGCAGAGCAACGGCACATCCAGCCAGCGGATCCACTCCATGGCGGCGAGGATAAAGCTCTTGACGACAGCCTCCGCAAAGCCCGCACCGGCAAAGCCTGCAGTACGCACCTGCGTGCCGGGGGCCAACACATTCAAAAGCAGCCCCGCCATGGCCGCGGCCAGCGCGGGGACCTGCCAGAAATTACGGCGGCGCACAGCGCAGAGCGCCGCGGCCAACAGCAGGACCAGCACGTTCAGCAGCCCGGCCACCTGATGCCCGCCGCCGATGACAAGACTGCACACACAGCCCGCTGCCGCATAGAAAAATTTGCGGCGGGTCGGCAGCTTATCGGCAAAGCAGAGCGCAAACGCCAGCCCGGCGTTCAGCACGGCCAGCGAAAAGTACGGCAGGTAGTTCATGGCACCGTTGAACCAGTACAATCCCTCCACAGGGGCGGGCATGCCCTCGATAAAGGCGAAGGTCAGCAGCAGCGCCAGTGCCCAGGGCAGACGCCTTTGCGCCGGGTCCAGACGCAGCACCACGCACCGTGCCAGCCCATACAGGCAGAAAAACAGCGGCAGCAGCACACAGACCAGCGTGGCACCATAATATTTGTTGCCGAAGATGGCAGGCTGAAACGCCAGCGTAAAGCCGGAAACGTAGAGTCCCTGCCAGTTCTCATAGTAGTAGACGTTGGTGTCCCACGCGGCCTGCAGCAGACGCGGCAGGTCAAGGCCGTACTGCTGCACCACGGCATGGGTGCGGGCGGCGTAGATGAAGTCATCTGCCGAGGGGCGCGCAAAGACCGCCAGCACCAGCACGGGCAGCAGCAGCACGCCCGTCAGCAGTGCAAAGCGGCGCAGCCAGCGCTTTTGCGCCGCTGCATCGTGCCAAAAATCCATAGAATCGTGTTCCTTACTGTATTCGTTATGCGTCGCCCAGGGTCATCTGCAGGAAGTAGACCCACTGCTTCTCCCACCAGTACCAGTCGTGGGAGACATCCTGGCCCCAGATGTCCACGATGGGATGGATGCCCTTGCTCTCGAGAATGGCCTGCAGCTCCTTCGTGGAGGCCAGCAGGTCAGCTTCCCACGCGCCCTGGCCGCAGCACATAATGAACTTGTCGGCCTTTTCAAACAGCTTCATGTAGGGGTGAGTCGTCGGGAAGTTGCGCATGTAATCGCAGGGAGAATTGCGGTAGACAAGGTCGTCCATGTAGCTGCCGAAGAACATACCGGAGGAGTACAGGCCGCTCAGGGCAATCGTGCCGTTGAAGATGTCGGGGCGGCGCAGGTAGAAGTTGACGGCGTGGCCGCCGCCCATGCTGGCACCGCCGGTCAGGATGCAGCCTGTGTGGTCCTCGCCCTGCTCGCGGTTGATCTCCAGCAGACGGGGGACGAACTCCTCACAGATATAGTTGTACCAGCGCTCCTGCATCTCGATGCGCGGGCGTTCGGGGCCGTTATTGTCCCAGCTCTCGGGATCGATGCTGTCGACGGTGAAGATCTGCAGCTTGCCGCTGTCGATCCAGGGGGCCGCCGCGTTGCACATATTACGGTCCTCCCAGTCGAAGAAGCGGCCACTCTGGCACGGGAAAATGACGATGGGGCGTCCGGCATGGCCGTAGACCTTAAACTCCATGAAACGGTTCAGAAACCGGCTGTACTCCTTGTAATAGCGGATCTGCATGGCAGTCCCCTCCTATTTATAAAAGAAATTTTTATTCAGTTCCAGCAAGCCGACCATCGCATGCATCGGTCCGCTGGCGGACGTTTTGAATACCCAGTAGTAGAGCAGCGCCAGTGCCTCCCGCAGATAACATGGCAGCACACTGCGCAGCGGCGTTGCAGCGGGCAGCGCAGTGGCTTTGGTGAAGCCCGCCAAAGCGGCGTATTTCCCGGCGCGGTAGCAGTGGAACGCATTGGAAACGTAGACGATGGGCGTTGTCTCATCAAAGCCATGCTCCCGCAGGATGGTCAGTGAGAAGGCAAAGTTTTCTTCGGTGGAGGTCGAGCCGGATTCGGCAAGCACGCGGTCTGCAGGCAGTCCTTTGGCAATCAGGTAGTCCCGCATGGCGTCGCCCTCGGGCCGCCATTCGTCGCGGCCCTGCCCGCCGCTGGTGATGACCAGTGTTTCCGGGTGGGTTGCGGCGTAGTCATACGCCTTATTCAGGCGGCATTGCAGGAGCTTGCTGGGCTTATCCTTATGCAGCCCGGCCCCCAGCACGATGATGACCCTTTCATCCCCCGTGGGCGGGTTCATATAGCCGCTGACCGACACGAAGGCGATCAGCGCCAGATACACCCCGGCCAGAACGGCCAGCACCCAGAAAACGACCCGTCCTGCGCCCGCGGAAAACCACAGGCTGAGCGGGCGGCGGAACACGGCGTACCCGGCCACGCAGGCCGTCAGCAGCCAGACCATCAGGTTGCCCATGTTGAAGTTGGACAGAAAAATCAGCGAAACCGAATAGAGGACCAGCACTGCGGCCAGCAGGTCCAGCACAAGAACGCCCACCTTAGCGGGCAATTTCATCATAAACACCGCAGCCCGCCGGGCAGTAGTCAACGCCCAGCGCCTTGCAGACCGTGTCGGCAATCGTGGCGAAGCTGTAGCGGGTGTGCAGGTTGACGCCGGGCTTGACCTCGTCGCCGTAAATCAGGAACGGCACGTGCTCACGGGTGTGGTCGGTGGTCTTGGTGTAGCTGGGGTCGCAGCCGTGATCCGCCGTGACCATCAGGATGTCACCCGGGCGCATTTTTGCCATAAAGCCGGGCAGCCAGTCGTTGAACTCGGCAGCGGCGGCGGCATAGCCCGCAATGTTGCGGCGGTGGCCGTAGAGCATATCAAAGTCGACGAGGTTGACGAAGGCCAGACCCTCAAAATCGCGGTCCGCCAGCTCCAGCGTTACTTGCAGACCCTCGGTGTTGCCGGAGGTGCGGATGGTCTCGCCGATGCCCTTGCCCGCAAAGATGTCGTGGATCTTGCCGACACCGATGGTCTGCTTGCCTGCGGCCAGGATGGCGTCGAGCATCGTGTCGTGCGGCGGGACCAGACTGTAGTCATGGCGGCGCGGCGTGCGGGTGAAGTTGGCGGCGCAGTCGCCCACGAACGGGCGGGCAATGACGCGGCCCACGCCGTATTTGCCGGTCAGCAGCTCCCGCGCCTGTGCGCAGATCTCGTACAGCTTTTCCACTGGGACGATGGCCTCGTTCGCAGCGATCTGGAACACACTGTCGGCGGAGGTGTAGACGATGAGTGCGCCGGTTTTCATGTGCTCCTCGCCGTAGTCGCGGATGACGTCGGTGCCGGAATAGGGCTTGTTGCACAGAACCTTATAGCCGGTTTTGGCGGTGAACGCATCCAGCAGCTCCTGCGGGAAACCGACCGGGAAGGTGGGCAGCGGTTCGGCACTCAGCAGACCCGCGATTTCCCAGTGGCCGATGGTCGTATCCTTGCCGGCACTGGCTTCACGCAGGCGGGCATAGCTGCCGATGGGGGCGGCTGCGGGGGTGCCGCAGGTCACGCCGTCCAGATTGAACATGCCGAGCCTGGCAAGGTTATCACCCCTGAAATTGGGATGCCCTGCAATAGCCCCCAGTGTGTTGGTGCCGACATCGCCGAAAAGGGGCGCGTCCGGCTCTGCTCCGACGCCGAAGCTGTCGAGCACAATCAGAAATACACGTTTTGCCATGATGCTTCTCCTGTATAGTAAGTGGTAAAGGACTATTCATGGCTTTATTATACCGTAAACACCGCAAAAAGTAAACATGCAATCCATGCTTGCAAATCGGACCCGCCGGGCACAGAAGAACGCCGGTGGCCTGTAAGTCGGGCTGTACCCGTGCTGTGGCAGAATTTACACGGAACGAGCTGAAATTGTGTAAAAATTAACGGGCAGCAAGGAAACAATTTTTGTGCGGTTTTTTTCAGACGAAAGCCGTTTCCCTCTTGTCTCCCACGGCGGACTTGTAGTATAATACCGCTGAGGTTTGCTAAAGTATATAAATAGGTAGAAATGTAAAACGGAGGATAAGCTTTATGCGTAAAACCAAAATCGTCTGTACTATGGGTCCGTCCACCGATAAGCCGGGCATTCTGCGCCAGCTGATGGAGAACGGCATGAACGTCGCGCGTTTCAACTTTTCTCATGGCGACTACGAGGAGCACAAGGGCCGCTTTGACAAGGTACGCGCACTGTCCAAGGAGCTGGACCTACCCATTGCCTGTATGCTGGACACCAAGGGTCCCGAGATTCGTCTGGGTGAGTTCAAGAACGGTGTGGAGAAGCTGACCACCGGCCAGAAGTTCACCCTGACCTCCCGCAGCGTAGAGGGCACGAACGAAATCTGCTCCGTCACTTACAAAGAGCTGCCCCACGACGTCAAGCCCGGTGGCAGGATCATGCTGGACGACGGTCTGATCGAGCTGCGCATTGATGAGGTCGGCGACACCGACATTGTCTGCACGGTCTGCAATGACGGCATCATCAAGACCAAGAAGGGCGTCAACGTCCCCGGCGTGCATCTGTCCATGCCGTATATGAGCCAGCGCGACACGAGCGATATTCTGTTTGGTGTCGAGCAGGGCTTTGACCTGATCTCCGCCAGCTTTGCCCGCAACGCGCAGGACATTATGGATATCCGCCACATCCTGGACGAGCACAACTCCAAGATCCGCATCATCGCGAAGATCGAGAACCAGGAGGGCATCGACAACATCGACGAGATTCTGACCGTGGCCGACGGCATCATGGTTGCCCGCGGCGATATGGGCGTTGAGATCGACTTTGCCGAGATCCCGGCCATCCAGAAGCACCTGATTGACCGCGCCATGAGCGCCGGTAAGATCTGCATTACCGCTACCCAGATGCTGGATTCCATGATCGTCAACCCCCGCCCGACCCGTGCCGAGATCACCGACGTGGCCAACGCCATCTACGACGGCACCGGCGCGGTCATGCTCTCCGGTGAAACCGCCGCGGGCAAGTACCCCGTCGAGGCGCTGAAGGCCATGGCTACGATTGCCGAGACCACCGAGGCAGACTCCAGCTTTGACAGTCTGGTCCACCACTCCGGTACGGACAACAGCCGCCTGAACATCAGCGCTGCCGTCGGCCATGCCGCCTGCACCACCGCTACAGACATCGGCGCTTCCGCCATCATCACGGCTTCCAAGAGCGGTGAGACCGCCCGCCTGTTGAGCCGCTTCCGTCCTGACACCCAAATTATCGCCTGTGTGCTTGATGAAACTACCCGCTGCCAGCTGAACGTCTACCGCGGCGTTACCCCGTTGCTGATGGACTACGCGACCTCCACGGATGAGCTCATCAGTATGTCGGTTGCGAAGGCCAAGAGCGCGGGCCTTGTGCAGGACGGCGACCTCGTCGTCGTCACCGCCGGTGTTCCCGTCGGCATCTCCGGCACCACCAACATGATTAAGGTCCACATGGTCGGCGATTTCCTGCTGGCCGGTGTCGGCATCGGCAGCCACAACGCCAAGGGTGAGGTCTGCGTGTGCCGCAACGCCACCGAGGCTGCCAAGAAGTTCAAACCCGGTCAGATTTTGGTCGTACCCTTCACCACCAACGACACGCTGCCTTTCATGCGTGAGGCTGCCGGTATCATCACCGAGGAGGCCGGTACGAACAGCCATTCCGCCATTGTCGGTCTGACGCTGGATAAGGCCGTTATCGTTGGTGCTACCAATGCCACCCGCACGCTGAAGGACGGCATGACGATTTCCATGGACTGCGCCCGCGGTGTTGTGCAGGCGATGGCGAAGTGAGGCGGACCACGATGGAACGTATCGCGAGCTTCTGTGTTGACCACACCAGGCTGCTGCCAGGTATGTACCTGTCCCGTCAGGATGGTGCTGACGGCGAGATTTTGACCTGGGACATCCGCATGAAGCAGCCCAACAAGGGCAGCTATCTTTCCCCCGCCGCGGCTCACACGCTGGAGCATCTGTTCGCAACCTATGCGCGCAACAGCAAGTACAGCAGGGGTGTTGTCTATGTCGGCCCCATGGGCTGTTTGACCGGCTTTTACCTGCTGACCACCGGCCTGACGCCCGCCGAGGCGCTTGACCTGACCCGTAGCGCCTTTGCCTGGATGGCGGAGTACGAGGGAGAGATTCCCGGCGCATCCGCCGTCGAGTGCGGCAACTACCTGATGATGGACCCCATTGCCGCCCGCGCCGAGGCCGCCGCCATGCTGCCCGTGCTGGAGGGGCTGGATGCGGAAAAGCTACACTATTGATTGGTAGTTCATAAAAAATGTCCGCTGCGGTAAGAATTGCAGCGGACATTTTTTGTAGGGGCGGATGCAAGCATCGACCCCGACACGCAGAAAATTTAGTTTATATCACAAGAAAATTGCAATTTCCGCAGGGGGTGCATTCTATATGCGCCCCCTGCTACACAAAAAATGCCGCCCGCTTTGTATATCGCGGGCGGCGGTTGCTTTTTATGTAGGGATTTTAACTCAGATCAGCGCGGCGGTGATCAGGGCCATCTTGTAGACCTCCTCGGCATTGCAGCCGCGGGACAGGTCATTGATGGGGGCGTTCAGGCCCTGGAGAATGGGGCCGTAGGCTTCAAAGCCGCCCAAGCGCTGGGCAATCTTGTAGCCGATGTTGCCGGCGTTGATGTTGGGGAAGATGAAGGTGTTGGCATAGCCGGCGACCTTGGAGCCGGGAGCCTTCAGCTGGCCAACCTCGGGAGCAACGGCAGCGTCAAACTGCAGCTCACCGTCGACCTTCAGTTCGGGGTGAGCCTCCTGAACGCGGGCGGTAGCGTTGCGCATCTTGTCGACGGTCTCGCCCTTGCCGGAACCCTTGGTGGAGTAGGACAGCAGTGCAACACGGGGGTCGATGCCGAAAATCTCTGCGGTGTGAGCGGTCTCGACGGTGGACTCGACGATTTCGTCCTCGGAGGGATCGATGTTGATGGCACAGTCGCCCATGGCGATGCTCTCCTCGCCGCGGGTCAGGATGAAGCAGGAGCTGACAGACTTGATGCCGGGCTTGCACTTGATCAGCTGCAGAGCCGGGCGAACGGTGTCAGCGGTGGAGTAGGTTGCGCCGCCCAGCAGGCAGTCAGCCTTGCCCTGCTTGACCAGCATGGTGCCGAAGTAATTGCCCTTGGACAGAGCAGCACGGCACTGCTCATCGGTCATCTTGCCCTTGCGCAGCTCGACCATCTTGGCGACCATCTCATCAAAGCCCTCGTAGTTGGCAGGGTCGATGATCTCGGCACCGGTGATGTCAAAGCTGCCGTCAGCAGCGGCCTTCTTGACGGCTTCGACCTCGCCCAGCAGGATGACCTTCAGGGTCTTGCCTGCCAGCAGACGGCTTGCAGCGGACAGAATACGGGCGTCGGTACCCTCTGTAAAGACGATGGACTTCGGCTCAGCCTGCAGCTTCTTCTCAAAATTTTCGAAAATGGACATTGTCTGACACTCCTCCAGTATTTATGCAGCACATAGCTGCTTAGCACTTACACTGCTATTATAGCACCCATTTTGCGCTTTGCAAAGAAAACGTGCGAAATGGCAGAAATCTGTGCAATATATGTGCGAAAAGAGAGAGCAAGGCAATATATTTCATAAAGTTAATAAAATATCAAGAGTGGTTTGTGGATTATTTATCAAATTTGCCTGCGTACACAAAGCCGTAGCTTTTGTAAAATGTCTCAATATCCGCACGGCTGCGCACGACAACGGCGTTCAGCAGATGACCGTCCGCTTTGCTGCGAAAGCCGATGACCGTCTCTCCGGTGCAGGTACTGCTTTCCAGCGCAATATCCGTCTCCCACATGCCGTCAGGCGGCGTCAGCAGAGCGGCAGACTTTTTGTGCCCGGAGAACAGCGCGGTAAAAAATGACACGGCGGGACACCTCCCCTGCCTGGTTCAGCGCGTAAAATAAACAGCCAGCGCCAGCTGGGCCGCAAGGATCAGCGGTATGCCCACTACAAAATACCAGTGGCGCGTCTTGTGATGGAACACGTACATACCGGCCCACGCACCGGCACTGCCGCCCAGCAGAGCCGCGCCAAACAGGATCTTCTCCGGCACGCGCCACTGCCGTGTGCGGGCGCGGTGCTTGTCCAGCCCCATCAGGCAGAAGCCGATGACATTCATAATAAGGATGTAAATCATTGCAGTATTCATATCTGTATTATACCGTGTGCGGGTGCAAAAGGCAAGCTCGGCGGGGCGTTTGAGACACTGACCACAGTGCTTTGCGGCGGGTTCGAAAAATAAAACGCCCCCGCCAAACGGCGAGGGCAGTCGGATTCAAATATCCTTGCGAGCGGCCACGCTGCTGCGCACCAAGGCACGCCTTAAACGGGCCTCGGCAAGCTGCATGTCGCGCTTGTCCAGATTCTTCTGGGCCAGCAGTGCTTCGGCACGGGCCTTGCTGCGGGCGGCGCGCTCGGCATCAATGGCATCGGCCCATTCAAAGGTCGTTGCCAGCAGATGGCACTCGCCGCCAAGCATGCTCAGCATACCGCCCATACAGGCTGCGCGGCGGACCGTGCCGTCCTCCAGCTTAATATGAGCCTCACCCATGCCCAGCGCCGTGCAGATGTCGATATGCCGCGCCAGCAGCTGAAGCTGACCGTTGATGGTGCGGCAGGATACCGACGTGACCGCGCCATCAAACGCAACGCCGTCCGGCGTCATGATCTTGAGCGGGAAAGTTGCCATACTCCCACCGCCTTACTGCTGCTTGGCCTTGGCCAGGACATCATCAATCGTACCGGCGAACAGGAAACAGCTCTCGGGGATGCTGTCGCACTCGCCGTTCAAAATCATCTTGAAGCCACGCAGGGTCTCCTTCAGCGGCACATACTGGCCGGGCATACCGGTGAACTGCTCCGCAACATGGAAGGACTGGGACAGGAAGCGCTGCACCTTGCGGGCACGGGCCACCGTGATCTTGTCCTCCTCGGACAGCTCGTCCATACCCATGATAGCAATAATATCCTGCAGCTCCTTGTAGCGCTGCAACACCTGCTGCACGGCGCGGGCGACCTCGTAGTGCTCCTGGCCGACAACTTCGGGCGAGAGGATACGGGAGGTGGAGTCCAGCGGGTCGACAGCCGGATAAATGCCCTGGGAGGCGATGTCACGGCTCAAAACCGTGGTGGCGTCCAGGTGGGTGAAGGTCGTGGCGGGCGCGGGGTCGGTCAGGTCGTCCGCGGGCACATAGACGGCCTGCACCGACGTGATCGAGCCCTTGCGGGTGGAGGTAATACGCTCCTGCAGGGCGCCCATCTCGGTGGCCAGCGTGGGCTGGTAGCCGACGGCAGAGGGCATACGGCCCAGCAGCGCCGAAACCTCGGAACCGGCCTGGGTGAAGCGGAAGATATTGTCGATGAAGAGCAGCACGTCCTGGTGCTTGACGTCGCGGAAGTATTCTGCCATCGTCAGGCCGGACAGGGCGACGCGCATACGGGCTCCCGGCGGCTCGTTCATCTGGCCGTAGACCAACGCTGTCTTGTTCAGAACGCCGCTCTCGCGCATTTCACCGTACAGGTCGTTGCCCTCGCGGGTGCGCTCACCGACGCCGGTAAAGACGGAATAGCCGTTGTGGGCCGTGGCGATGTTATAAATCAGTTCCTGAATCAGAACGGTCTTGCCGACACCGGCACCGCCGAACAGACCGATCTTGCCGCCCTTGGCGTAGGGGCAGATCAGGTCAACGACCTTGATGCCGGTCTCGAGAATTTCCGTGGCGGACTCCTGCTCGTCAAAGGCAGGAGCCGGACGGTGGATGGGCCAGCGCTCGATGTTCTCCGGCGCGGGCTGCTCGTCGACGGGCTCGCCCAGCAGGTTGAACACGCGGCCCAGGCACTCGTCACCAACGGGCACCTTGATCGGTTCGCCGGTATCCACGGCATCCGTACCGCGGACAAGGCCGTCGGTGGCTGCCATGGCAATGCAGCGCACGACGTTATCGCCAATGTGCTGGGCAACCTCAACGATCAGCTTTTTGCCGTTGTTTTCCAGTTCAACGGCGTTCAGAAGGGCGGGCAGTTCACCGTCCCTGAATCGGATGTCCAGTACAGGTCCCATGACCTGTACGACCTTTCCGATGTGTTTTTCTGGCATAGCACACACTCCTTTAGTGGGCTTTTTCTTTAAGGCAATATCGCATAATTCTAAGTGCCGATACGGCGAGCGAGGTGCGGCAGCTGCTAAGCCAAA
>OKUV01000761.1_pt1 | contig 11327 bp, 5 predicted proteins | sample 1606661 | NCBI WGS metagenome assembly OKUV01 (sample SAMEA3882521, study PRJEB24775) | human gut metagenome | biome: human-associated habitat; feature: intestine environment; material: feces | place: Netherlands | collected 2009/2010
TCCATACAGGCTTATAAGTCTTGCATATCTGCAAATGTTTTGCAGCAGCTGCGTAGGTAGTTCGCTTCTGCTTCACCTCTGCCAGTTCATTTGTAAGTCCAATCTGCGTTTTTCCAAGATTATGTATAACTTTATCGTAATCGCCGGTGGTATGGATTCGACTATCGGTCATGCCTTGCAGCATTTTGCCGAGGAACTTCGCATTTTCAATTCCTGCACGCCGTTCTACCGCAGCAATTTTACGCTTTAGTCCAGTGCTTTCCGTTATAGGATTAATTGAACTTCCCAGAAATTCGGAGAGACGGTCGCCTTGTATGTTCAGCCTTTTCTTTGAATCTCCGATGGGGACATAACTATATTGCAGGTTGGGATATAAAAGCACTGTACACTGCCCGGCATCCAAATCACGAAGCACATATTTTTCAGGTATGAATAGTCGTTCAATGCCATTCTGCGGTAGATGGAGCGTCACGCCTCGAATAGACATAGCTTTTATCTGATTTTCCGAAAGGATGACTTGCACAGGCTCTACATGGTTTTCCTCGTCAATCTGCTGGATCAGCTTTGCGACTCGGATCGTGCCGTCGGTTCCGTCCTCATAAACCAAGTCATAAGAGAAGTCGTTTCCGACGTTGAAAATGATTTCGCCATCCGGCGAAGTTGTTACTTCACTTTTGTTGACCATTAGTTTGGCGGGGTTTCCATTGTCATCGTGAGCCTGAAGAACCAAACCATTTTTTCCCGCAGACAGAATTTGGCGGCTGCTTAACTTCACCGCTGCCGTACAAACTTCTGGATACTGAATCGTCAATTTTTGATAGCGGTCGAGCAGCGAATTCTCTGCCCCATCAGAAAGCTGCATTTTCCCATTCTTCAGCGCATACTCAATTCCTTCGCTGGTAAATTCTGAACCGAGTGCATCTTCGGGAACCCATGCACCATCCAGCACCGTGGCTCGGTACAGTACCTGCCCAGTCGCTTTCTTCACTTTGGTTTCGATACCTGCCGTTTTCAGCTTATCTGCGAAGTCCGCCATGCCGGTCGCTGTACTGAGGATGCCGGTAATTGTCTTTCTCAGGTATTTCTGCTCTTGTGCATTGTCAGACAGTCTGGCGCAGATACCGGCATAAGTAAATGTATCAGTATCAGATAAGCTATTATCCCGGACAGATCGACCCGCACCCTCCAGCAAATAGCTTATATGCTTGCCTCGAATTGTAGGTGTGATTTCCAGTTCCTTTGCCATAGAAAGAAACTGACTATAATCCGTTGCCCGCTCCAAGCAAAAATTCAGCCTCTTTCGGATTTCCGTCCGGTTTGATACAGATTTCTTTTTCCCTGCGTTTTCAGGATACAGTTGCCCAATCTTTTGTGGATCATCAATCACGGATAAATGTGCTTCCATGCACAAGCGATCGGAAATATCCCGTACCTGACGTACCGTTCGGTAAGGCACCGTCCTCAGTTTCTTATAGTCGTAAAAGGAAACTGCATTGAGCATGATGTGGTTATGGATATGACCTTTATCAATGTGGGTCGCCACCACATACTCGTACTTGCCGCCTGTGTATTCAAATGCCAGTTTCTTCCCCAGTTCATGGGCCTGCTCAGGGGTCACAGCGTCCTCCGACAAAAAGGACTGTATCAGGTGATAGGCAAGATTTGTCGAACGCTTCCTTTTCAGGTTCCGCGCTTTGTGCGCAAGCACAGCTGTCATTTCAAAATCAATGGAAGCCGTCTGCGGTTCACAGTTGTAACCCGATACCAGCATCTGTCCATCGGTCTTGTCCGGGTTTTCAATATAGTCCGTGCGATTTTTCAGGCAGGCCGCAACGGTCATGCCCTTGTTTTTGTGCAGCGCAATCAAGCGTGTTGCAGCCAGTTCTACCACCTCCCGGCAAAAAGAAAATGCCGCACAATGGCGGCATAAAAATTTTATAATTCTGCAATCCAGCCGCTGAACCATTCCACGGCTTCTACAATGACTGTTCCGGCGGTGATGAGCAGGAAGCAGCCAAACTCCGCCACCAGCAAGATCAAAAACTGCAGCCACTCCCGGCAGTACAGCGTATAAAGACCGCAGCCGAAAATATACAGCATGGGCAGAGCCAGCACAAACGCCGACAGGTTCAGCGTCCATTTCAGCATCAGCGCAAGGAAAGCCGTAAGCAGCCAAAACGGGAAAACGATCATCTTAAAAACGAACCTCATATCTAGCACCCACCTTTCTTTCAACCCGATTATAAAGGTATCAACTACTGCGTTGCAAGGATGTCAACCCTTATGTAGCCCCGCAGTCCTCCAACTGCGGGGAAAATTTTAGAGTTCTGCCAATTTGGAAAGGATCTGCCGACCAATCTCAATCAGTTCATCCAGCCGCTGCCGCAGGTCCTCCATGTCGGCAGCATAGACCTTGCCGCACTCGTTGGCACGCTTGGCGTACTGGTTCAGATTGTTGCTACACATCTGCAAGAGATATGCCATGCGTTGCAGTTCTTTCAAGTCGAGGTGCAGGCAATAGCCGTCCAGTGCCATCTTGCGGATATAGGCACTCAGGCTGCGGATGCCCATGCCCAACATCTTTTCATAAATGCGGCTTTTCTCAGCTTTTGTTGTTCTCAGGATAATGATTTCGTCCCGCTTTTCCCTCACCGGGCATCACCGTCCTTGTCGTAATAACTGCGGAAGGGCTTCACCGGCTCCGGCTTATCGGATTTTTCCTCCAGTGCCGCCAGCACCGAGGGGCGGCGAGAGACATTCTCCTGTTCTTCCTCGTCCTGTTCCGGCTCGTGGCTCTTTTCGTCCACATCCAACTGGGCGTTTAATTCGGCAAGGCGGGCTGACTTCTCTGCCAGTTCTTCTTCCTGTGGGAATGGTTTCTCAACCTCGATTTGCGCTGCTGCCTGCTGCTGATGCAGAGTGGCTAGTTCATTCTCAGCAGAGTTAATGCGCTCCGGGAAGTTGTTCAGCGAATTATCCAGACGGATAATGTTGCCCAGCGGGTCGGTGCCCAGTGCTACCGGGTACCTCCGCTGACCCTTCAGAATAGCCTGATACTCACTGCGGTAGGTGTCGAAACGCAGGGACAGTTCAAAGCCCCGGTAGCTGCCGATCACTTTTTCTTCGGCGTTGGGCAGTTCGGAACAGGCAAGCACCAGACGCTCACCGGCGGTCTTTTTCTCATCGTAGGTCACGCCCTTGATGGTCATGCCGCAGAAACCCTCTTGCACCTGCGGGTGGGCAGCGACAAGCTGTGCGTCCGCTTTCACCCCAGCAATATAGGCGTTCGTTTCCTGAATGTCAGCCGGGAATTTGGTCAGCAGCTTGTCTTGCAGGCGGAATTTCTGGCTCTGGTGGTCGGCTTTCAGAACCTTGAGTTTTGCGACCTGAACATCCAAATCCATCTTCTCCTTGATGAGCGGATTTCCGGCGCACAGTGCCTTGATCTCCGCATAGGAAAGTGCCTGTTCGTCCACATCCTCGCAGGAGCGCACCGGGGATTTGGAAGTCATGATTTGGCTGATAAATCGCTGTTTGTTTTCCAAAGTTTGGAACAAATAACTGTCAAATGTCCCTTCCGTAACGTAATTGAACACCTTGACTTCCTTATTCATATTGCCCTGCCGGATGATGCGACCATTGCGCTGGGTCATGTCGCTGGGCTTCCAGCCAACATCCAGATGATGCACCGCCACAAGTCGGGACTGGACGTTGGTGCCCGCTCCCATTTTTGCAGTACTTCCGAGCAAAACTCGCACATCGCCAGAGCGCACTTTGGAGAACAATGCCGCCTTTTTCGCCTCGGTGTCGGCATTGTGGATGAACTCGATTTCGTTTTCTGGAACCCCAGCGGCAACCAGCTTTTTGCGAATATCATCGTAGACATTGAAGTTGCCGTCGTTTTTCGGGGAGGAGAGATCGCAGAACAAAAGCTGGGTCAGCTTCTGGTCTTTGCCCTCTTCCCAGATTTTCAGCACGTTCTGCACACAGACGTTCAGTTTGCTGTTGGGGTCGTCCGGCAGCATGGGGTTCATCAGGCGCACATCCAAGCCGATCTTTCTGCCGTCGTTTGTGACGCAGAGCATATTGTCCACGGAGGCATCTACTGCACCGGAGTGGATTTCTGCAGCACGTTTGCTCAGTTCCTGCACCATTTCCTTTTGAATCTCCGAGGGTTTTGCCACCACGGTTTCAAACTTTGCTTCGGGCACAGGCAGACGAAGCTGGTCGCTAGTTTTAATGTCCGCAACCTCCTTGAACATAGACATCAACTCCGGGAGGTTGAAAAACTTGGCGAACCGGGTGCGGGCACGGTAGCCGGTACCCTCCGGCGCAAGCTCGATTGCAGTGGTGGTCTCTCCAAAAGTGGATGCCCAGCAGTCGAAGTGGGTCAGCTTTTTCTGCTGCAAGGTGCTGTACTGCAAATACCGCATGACCGTGTACAGTTCGGTCATGGAATTGCTCACGGGCGTGCCCGTGGCGAACACCACGCCCCGCCCGCCGGTGATCTCATCCAGATAGCGGCACTTGCCGAACATATCGCTGGATTTCTGCGCTTCGCTGGTGGATAATCCTGCGACATTCCGCATTTTTGTGGTCAAAAAGAGGTTCTTGTAGAAATGGCTCTCGTCCACAAAGAGCCTGTCAACGCCCAGTTGCTCAAAGGTGATTACATCGTCCTTACGCTCATCGGAGCGCAGTTTTTCCAGCTTGGTTTCCAGCGTTTTCCGGGTCTTTTCCATCTGCTTGATGGAGAAATTCTCGCCTGCGTGGACTTTCAGCTCATTGATGGCGGCAAGCGTTTCATAAATTTGCTCCTGAATGATACGCTCCTGCCGCTCAAAGGACAGCGGAATGCGCTCAAACTGGCTATGCCCGATGATGACGGCATCGTAGTCGCCGGTGGCGATGCGGGCGCAGAATTTTTTGCGGTTGGCGGTCTCAAAATCCTTGAGCCGTGCCACCAAAAGTTTGGCGTTGGGGTAGAGGTTCAGAAACTCGCTTGCCCACTGCTCCGTCAAATGGTTGGGCACTACGAAAAGGCTTTTCTGGCACAGCCCCAGCCGTTTTGCTTCCATGGCGGATGCCGCCATTTCGTAGGTCTTGCCCGCACCAACTTCGTGTGCAAGCAGCGTATTACCGCCATAAAGCACATGAGCGATGGCATTTCGCTGGTGTTCCCGGAGGGTGATCTCCGGGTTCATGCCGACAAAATGGATGTGGCTTCCGTCATACTCACGGGGGCGGGTAGAGTTGAACAGCTCGTTATACTGCTTCACCAGCGCAATGCGCCGCTGGGGGTCCTGCCAGACCCAGTTGGCAAAAGCGTCCTTGATGACCTGCTGTTTCTGCTGCGCCAGCATGGTCTCCCGTTTGTTCAGCACACGCTTGGGCTTGCCCTCGGCATCCTCGATGGTGTCATAGATGCGGACATCTTTCAGGTTGAGTGTTTCTTCCAGAATCTTATAGGCATTAGCACGGCTGGTGCCGTAGGTCTCGGAGGAGATAATATCGCCCCGCCCGGTGGCAGTTTTGCCCTCCACACGCCATTCTGCAGTATAGGGAGAATATCTCACCTTGACTGCATGGCGCAGATAGTAGGGGATCTGGAACGTCTCGGTCATAAACTTCTGGATAATGTCCGGGTCCAGCCAAGTAGCACCCAGCCGTATATCAATTTCAGATGCTTCCAGTTCTCTGGGCTGTGCCTTAATCAGCGCATCCACATTGACCGCAAATTCTGGGTTGGTCTCAGCGGCGAACTGTGCCATCCGCAGCTTTGCGCGAACATCACCAGACAGATACTCGTCTGCCATCTGCCAGCCTGCTTCCGGGTCGGTGGGGTCGGCGGCAGGGTCCTTGAAGATCACACTGGAAAGTTCGGTGGTAATGCGCCCGTACTCACCGGGAGTGCCCAGCAGTTCTGCCATATAGGGCAAATCCACTTTGCCATGCTCACCAATAGATACCGCCAGTGCTTCGCTGGGGGTATCTACGCTGGTGACAGTGCGCTCCGGGCGAATGGTGCGCTTGGTGAACATCGCCGCCTTGCTCTTGAGCTGCCCCTGCTCGTCCAGATTTTCCAGCGAACACAGCAGATAGTAGGAGGAATCCTGCTCAAACAGCCGCCCGTTTTTGCGGTCGTTCAGCAAGCCGTACTTTGCGGTAAAGGCATCGTAGGCGGCGTTCAAACGCTCCTGTGTTGCCTTGATATCCTCGTCCGGGTAGTCGTTCAACTGCTGGTCGATCAGGTCGTTGACGATCTGCCGCAGTTCCACCATGCCGGTGACACGCCCCTTGGCGGTGTCGGAAAGTTCCACCTGCGTCATCACGGAGTTTTCCCGGTAGAACACCTCACCGTCCACCACGGTGTAGGAGAAGTTTTTTACATCCGGGTCAGCCGGGAGAATGTGCTTCTCATTTTCGGCATCCGCAATATCTGGCGTTTCCACCACGACTTCGGTGTACTGACCCTCAATATGCTGTACCGCCTCGGCAAGCTGGTCTGCAAGGTTTGCACCCTCGATGGGAGCAACGGTCAATTCCTCTCGTCCATACTGGGTGCTTTCGGTGGAGAGTACGCCCAGAACCATCTCCGGGTGGTCTGCGAAATACTGGTTGATGGTAAAGCCATCCTCGGTTTTGCCCAACTGCACCCAGTCCGGCTCATGGTCGAGGGGACGGTCACGTTTTTGCAGGAAAATAATGTCGCTGACAACATCCGTACCAGCGTTGGCACGGAACGCATTATTCGGCAGACGGATAGCACCCAGCAAATCGGCACGTTCTGCCATGTGCTTGCGGGCGGTGCTGTCCTTGCTGTCCATGGTGTAGCGGCTGGTCACAAAGGCAACAATGCCGCCCGGACGCACTTGGTCGATGGCTTTGGCGAAAAAGTAGTTGTGGATAGAAAATCCCAGCTTGTTGTACGCCTTGTCGTTGACCTTGTACTGACCAAAAGGTACGTTGCCCACGGCTAGATCATAAAAGTCACGCCTGTCGGTGGTTTCAAAGCCAGCAACGGTAATGTCAGCCTGCGGGTACAGTTTTTTTGCAATGCGCCCGGTAATGGAATCCAGCTCTACGCCGTACAGCCGACTGTCTGCCATGCTGTCCGGCAGCATTCCAAAGAAGTTGCCTACGCCCATACTAGGTTCCAGAATGTTACCGCTGCGGAAACCCATGCGCTCCACCGCATCGTAGATACCACGGATCACGGTGGGGCTGGTGTAGTGGGCGTTCAGAGTAGAAGCGCGAGCAGCGGCGTATTCATCCTCAGAGAGCAGTTCTTTCAGATGGGTGTACTCGGCAGACCAATTTTCCTTGTTGGGGTCAAAGGCATCTGCCAGACCGCCCCAGCCCACATATTGCGAAAGCACCTGTTGCTCCTCGGCGGTGGCACCCCGGTGCTCCTCTTCCAGCTTGAACAGGGTACGGATGGCTTCGATGTTCCGGGCGAATTTCTGTTTGGGGCCTCCGACACCCAAATCATCATCCGTGATGTGGAAGTTCCCGGCAAGTTCAAGTGTGGATCGTTCCGGTTCAACTGCATCCAGAGCAGGTGATTTTGAGCCAATCGTCTGGATCACAATATCATAAGGCATACGGTTTTCTTCAGCAGGGTATATGGCAACCGTTTTTACAGTATCATCTGGCTGCGTAGTAACCTGTTCATTCTGCCGCAAGCCATCCTCGAATTGTCGTTTGTTGATAACTTCGTTATCCCACGACTGCCCGTGTGCACTGGTGTCGATGCGAACGTCGGTTTCACCCACATAGCCGATTTTTCCTTCGATGGTTCGGGTAGGAAGGTCAACGATAACATTGTCACCGACCTTGTAATCGGGTAGGGGGTGTTCCATCACTTCCTGTTCCTGCTCGTACAACTCCCGGACAAGAGCCAGCGGTTCCTCCCGGAAAATTGGCATCCGCATTTCTGCCAGTGCCACATCCTGCAGGGTAACGCTGTCCTTATCAAAGTTTACTGTATCCACCCGGAAAGTGCGTCCTTCCATGTGGATGGTAATGCCCAGCGGCAGATAGTCCTCCCGGCGCAGATACTTGGTTTGGTGGTGGGTGCCATCCTCGTTCAGCCCGGCAAGATAGACGTTCTCGCCGCACTGCCACAGCTGCTTGGCACGGTGCGCCCACTGGTCGCGGGGAAAGCCGATGACCGGGACGGTGCCCAGTGCTGTTTCTTTTTCCAGAAGTTTGCTACCCAGAAGTTCACTGACTTTTTGCGCGTCATCTGCGTAAAACTCAAACTGTCCGTTCTGCTCAAAGCCCACCAGCGCATCCGGGTGCTGCTCCTTCAGGGCATTGTACTCGGTGGCGGCATCCAGCGGCAGCAGTGCAGGGCGTTCCTCCAATTTGCTGTGGTAGTGCTTCAGTTCCTCATCCGTGACGCTGACCAGTTCCGAAAAATCCAGAGCCTCCAATTCGGTTTCGGTCAGATCTTCCAGACTTTCGTACTGCCGCTCGTCGATCAGCACCTCGCCCAGATACCGCTCCACACGGTACCCCACCAAATCCACATTAACTTGAATGGGGATTTCCTCATCGGTGGCGTGGGTGTAGGCAATGCCGATTTTAGTCAGATCGGAAAAGTCCGGCTCGGAGTCGTACTCCTCCTGACAAAACTCCCGGATCAGTTTTTTGGCACGATCTATGGCACCATCCGGCTTTACGCTGACAGGCGCAGGGGGCGTGTAATGCTCCTTTTCTCTATCCGTCAGGTAGCGGTCGGACTGGACCATTAGGTCGATATACTTTTCCACCTGCGTCCAGCTTAACGTGAATTTCTTGTGTTCGGGGTAATGGTCAAATTCCATTCCTCTCCCGTCGTGGTTGACAAACCCTCTGCTGCCATCCAGATAATCGTGGGAGTGCCCACCGATGCCGTATTCCTTTGCCAGTGCCTTGACACGGAGATTGCGGTCGGGCTGGGTCTGGTACAGTGCCATAATGCGCTGCTTGCCGCCCATAAATCCCGAACCGTGCTTACGCAATTCGTTTTCGATTTCAGCCTGCGACAAAACAAAAGCGGAGGGCGTTTTCTCGCTCTCCGCTCGGTCGATTTTTTCGATTTGCTGGGCTTCGGTGGGGAGGACGGCATCCAGAAAACTTAGCTGTAGATCAGCTCCGTCAGCACCAGTTCCTCGGCTTGCGCTTTCAGGCTGTTCATGTGCTGCACCCATGCCATCTGATTCTGCTCCTTGTCCGGGGCCGGGTTCTGTTTCAGAAGCTGCGCCATGGTCTGCTGCATCCGGCTCTCTGCCGTCTGCTCCACCTCCATCAGGTGCGGGTACAGGCTCCCGTTCAGGAGCATCGTGTTGTACAGCACCGGGCGATGGTCCTTCAGGTACGTCCGGCGCAGCCTGCCGTACTTGCCCAGCGGCTTCCGGGGCTGGTTCAGGGTCAGGTTCGGGAGCTGGTAGTCCCCGACGGTCGAGTAGGTCACGTTCCTGCTGTTCGTATTCATATTGGCTCCTTTCTGCATTGCGGCGGCGAATGGTTGTTTTTACGGTGCGCTCGATGTTCCGCAGCACCTCCCGGCTCATGTCGCTGACGGCTGCGCCGAGGGCGTAGACACTATCCGGGGTTGAGAAATTGTAGATTGCCTGAAAATCGTCCTTGTCGAACCACCCGGCAGGCTCAAAGCCGCAGCGTTCCAGCAGCGTGTAGGTGACGCTGATGGCGGCAGCGGACTTGAACTGCATCTCCACCCCGGCTTCATCATAATCCATCAGAAGCGAACCGTCAACGATGGCGAGAATGTCACCACTGTTGTTGTCCCAGTAATCTGCCACCAGTTTCCCGGCAACATCCGCAAGCTGCTGGCTGACACGCTCTCCGCTGATGCCGTAGGTGGCGGCGAGCATTTCTGAAACCGGCTGCACCAAATCGGGACCGAGCTGCCACACCTCCGGGTCACGGGAATTGCGGCGCACCCCGGTGTCCGACACATCGAAAACGTAGTGCAGGCGCGGGAATCCGCTGGATTCGTCCAGCAAGGCGATGCCCTTAGAGCCACGCCTGACATAGCGGTTCATCCGGTTGCGCCAAATGTCAAATTCGGCGCAGGCGGTGGCATCCGGGCGCTGGGCGTAGATCATCAGCTGGTCTGCAAAGGGGTACTTGTACAGCCGGGATGCGGTGGTCAGGTAGTCCGTCCAGCTTTCCCAGTACCGGGTCAGACCATTCGCCGTGCGCTGGGCAAGGGCGAGATATTCTTCGGTTTTGCTTGGCATAGCGTTCCTCCCTTCTTTTTTTGAGCATAAAAAGAGCGGGCAACCGTTTTGTGGTCGCCCGCTGGAAAGTGTATTGAGATAAGATTATTTGCTATTGTCCTTTATGTACTTCATAACGCAGCACCCCATCACGATGACAGGAAGCACTGTTCGTAAACCGAGGTCGCCGACCCGCACATTTACATCAACCACAAGTCCTGCAAACCATGCCGCTAAAGTGAAAACAGTTGCCCATCCGTAGCTCATTGAAATCACCTCGTAAAGTTATCTCAGTGCTTTGCCGCCAATTTCTCGGCCATCTCCAGCAGACGGTCAAAGGTCTGCTTTTCTTCCGGCTCCTCGATCAGTTTTGCAAGGAGCGCACGGAACACATCGGTGCTGTCCTCATGCAATCCTTCTGCGATATTGTCAATGTGTTCATGTAGTTTTTTGACAGCATCATCGGAGGGTTTGGACTTAGCAAGCAGGTCGGTCAGGTAGCTGATGAAGGGATAGGTGGAATCATCGTTGATGATCTCGTTAGTTTCCTCGATGATCTTCTGGTTATCTTCGGGGGTCATAACGCCCTTTTCTTCCCACAAGTCGCGGGAAGAAGTGCGGCCTTTCAGAAAAGTGGCAAAGAGCAGGCGGTCAAGGGGAGAGCGTTTTGTGGTGTCCATTGGCAAGCCTCACTTTCTATTTTTGTCCGTACAATAATGCTTGTTCTAGTATAACATGAATCGAAGTATTCTATCAAGACCACTTTCTTGAGGGTTATGAAAAATTTTCGGAACATAAACGCCGTCAGGAATTGTTTTTTATTTCATGTATAACAATAGGAGTATCCTCTGGTGTTGCTGCAACTGCCATAGGAGAGAGCCATTTCAAGATAAGACGTCTGTTTTCAGAAACGTTGCGTGGTCCAGTCCAATAATGATGCCAATGGCCTCTCCGCATATGTGGACGAGGTGAGGAATGGCCGCTTGCCGTCTTTATACTTTCTCCTTTTTCTACTGACGCAGATTTCTGACGAATAGCGGCTCCAATGCGAATACCTACATCCCATTTCCGAATTTCAGAATATTTATCTTTGATAGT
>OKUV01000769.1_pt1 | contig 11280 bp, 9 predicted proteins | sample 1606661 | NCBI WGS metagenome assembly OKUV01 (sample SAMEA3882521, study PRJEB24775) | human gut metagenome | biome: human-associated habitat; feature: intestine environment; material: feces | place: Netherlands | collected 2009/2010
GTGCTTGAAGAATTAAATGCCCATCCTTCCCTGGCGGTAGTTGGTTCAAGGATGGCGACAAATTATGGTATATCCATGTGCAGGCGTATTGTAAGTCATGTGGCAAAGGAAGGGGTAGCCATTATAAGCGGTATGGCAGCAGGTATAGATGGTGTTGCTCACAGTACGGTGCTTGATCACCATGATAAAGTGATAAATGCTCTAAGTGAAGTGTCGGATAGTGTAGCTTTAACTGTAGGAGTTCTTGGCTGTGGGATAGATAAGATATATCCCGCAGAAAACAGGAAGCTTTTTAATAGAATGTATAAACAGGGAGTTGTCATATCGGAATACCCGCCGGGTACGGAGCCTGTGAGACATCATTTTCCTCTAAGGAACAGGATAATAAGCGGGCTGTCGGATGGAGTGCTGGTGGTGGAAGCAAAGGCGAAAAGCGGTTCACTTATTACTGCTGATCAGGCACTGGAGCAGGGAAAGGATGTGTATGCCGTTCCCGGAAGAGCCACAGACACCGGGAGTCTCGGGTGTATCAATCTTATAAAGCAGGGGGCGGCATGTGTCACTGGGGCGGAAGATATCATAGAGAATATGGCAGGGGAGAATAAATTGTTTATAGGCTTCTTTGACAAAGAGAAAACCGAGATAAAAAAAGAAATTGCTATAACGGCAAAAAACAATAAGGTGCAGAATTTAAATGGAATTATCAAAAAAGTGGGTGTGACAGGGAAAAAAACAGACAATGAGATAAAGGTTTTCAGAGAAGATCTCACGGAGGATGAAAAGCTGCTGTTGTCATTCATAAAGCAAGAACCTGTTCACATGGAGGAATTGTGTGCAAAAACAGAATTTGCCACGGGAAAGCTGCTTGATATTGTATACGGACTTGAGGGGCGGGGAATTATTATGAATGTATCAGGTGGGTATTATACATTGGTATAAAAAATGTAGAATATTGGCGGTATTACTGTAAAAAACAGATAAAAGTTAAAAAAAAGTTGTAATTTGCAGGGTTTTTGTCTATTATTAATAGGTAAAAAATGAGAGACTTTTCAATGAAAGGGAACGATATGAAGAAAGTAGTTAAATTTGGCGGTAGTTCACTTGCCAGTGCTGAACAGTTTAAAAAGGTTGGTAATATAATCCGTGCCGATGAGAGCCGTGTCTATGTGGTTCCATCTGCTCCGGGTAAGAGAAATTCAGCAGATACAAAGGTTACTGATATGCTGCTCCACGCTTATGAGACAGCAAGCAAGGGTGAGGATATCACCGGTGAGATGGCTGCCATTAAGGCAAGATATGACGAGATAATCACAGGACTTGGACTTGACTTTAGTCTTGATAGGGACTTCGAGGAGATCACAGAGAAGCTTACTGCAGAGCCTCTTATGGATTATGCAGCATCAAGAGGTGAGTTCTTAAACGGTAAGATCATGGCGGCTTATCTTGGCATAACATTCATTGATGCCGCCGAGGTTATTTTCTTCAATGCAGAAGGCAACCTTAATGATTATAAAACATACAAGACGCTTGGACAGAGACTTAAGGAAAATGAGCGTGCGGTAATTCCGGGATTTTATGGAATGGGCAAGGATGGAAATGTAAAGACATTTTCCCGTGGCGGTTCAGACGTTACAGGCTCTATTGTGGCTAAGGCATGTCGTGCTGATGTTTACGAGAACTGGACAGATGTATCAGGCTTCCTTGTGGCAGATCCACGTATAGTACCTAATCCAAAGGCTATCAAGTATATCACATACAGAGAGCTCCGTGAGCTTTCATACATGGGTGCGTCAGTTCTCCACGAGGACGCTATATTCCCTGTACGTCATTGTGGTATTCCTATCAACATCAGAAATACAAATGCTCCTGAGGACAATGGAACCTGGATAGTGGAGAGTACATGTCAGAAGCAGGATTATGTTGTTACGGGTATTGCAGGTAAGAAAGACTTCTGTACTATATTTATCTCAAAGGCAATGATGAATTCAGAGATCGGTTTTGGGAGAAAGGTTCTTCAGGCATTTGAGGAAAATAATATTTCGTTTGAACATATGCCATCAGGAATTGATACAATGACCATTGTTGTACATGCAGATGAATTTATCCATAAAGAGCAGAGCGTTGTGTCAGCTATACATCGTCTTGCAGAGCCTGACTCTGTTGAGATTGAATCAGGTCTTGCTCTTGTGGCTGTTGTTGGACGTGGCATGAAGTCAGCAAGCGGTACAGCAGGAAAGCTGTTCACTGCCCTTGCGAAGGAAGGTATAAATATCAGAATGATAGATCAGGGTTCATCAGAGCTTAATATCATAATCGGTGTTGACAACAAGGATTTCGAGACAGCTATCAAGGCTATATACAATACATTTATTGGTTAATACATTTGAGAAACAGGGGGGCATGAAATTCATGCCCCTTTAAAAGTTGACGTTAGATATTATTTGGTATGATTTTGAATAAAAGAGCTAAATGATATATGAAAAAGGCAGATAAGATAAAGAAGATATATATAAGATAGATAAGGGGGGTACACAGTTGGCAGAAAACAGAAAGACAGGGCTTATGGATATATTTCTTATTTTCCTTAAAATTGGTGCTTTCACCTTTGGCGGCGGTTATGCAATGATCGCCCTTCTGGAAGATGAATTCGTAGACAAACGTAGCTGGCTTAATGAGTCGGAGTTTCTTGATATGACTGCCATTGCAGAGTCCACCCCGGGACCTGTTGCCATTAACGCAGCAACATATCTTGGATATAAGCTTGCAGGGTTTAAGGGGGCTTTGGCTGCCAGTCTTGCAGTATGTATACCATCATTTGCAATAATATATGTGATCTCTTTTTTCTATGAGAGATTCCAGCAGATAACCTGGGTGGCATCGGCATTTAAGGGAATACAGGCGTGTGTGGTTTACCTGATACTGTCGGCGGGATTAAGAATGTTTATTAAAATGAAGAAAAATGTGTTTAATGTAAGCATATTTGCAGTGGTATCAGTATCCTTTATATTTGTATCACTATTTGGAATATCCTTCTCAAGTATATATTATATATTAATATGCGGAGTCGTTGGAGTCGTAGTGGGAACATTGCATAATATGAGAAACCGGGAAGATGGAGGAGCGGCATGATATACTTGAAGCTTTTTCTTTATTTTCTTGAGGTGGGCACCGTATCCTTCGGTGGCGGTTACGGAATGATATCTCTTATAAGGGATATCGTGTTGTCACAGAACTGGCTTACTGAGGGAGAGCTTATGGATCTGGTTGCCATATCAGAGTCCACACCGGGACCTCTTGCAGTGAATATGGCAACATTCGTAGGAGCAACAAAGGGAGGATTTTTTGGAGCCTTAATGGCAACCTTCGGTGTGGTGCTTCCGGCGTTTGTGGTCATAGTACTTATTTCTTCTGTTATGAAGAAGGCTATGGAGTATGCAGGGGTAAAACATATGCTTGACGGCATAAGACCATGTATAATCGCACTTATTATTTCAACGGCACTTATATTTGGATTGAAGAATTTAATGGGGATATCGTCAGTGGGAGACAGCCTCAGAATAGATAAGATGGGTGTTTGGATATTTGCAGTTTTAGTGGCTGTGGATCAGATTCCGAAGCGGCTTGCAGGCAGAAAGATATCGCCGATAATTCTTATTATAGTGTCGGCAATTCTGGGTGTTATCCTGTTTTAGAGGGTTAATAAATCTACACTTGCACTAAAAAAAAATATAGTGTATAGTTGTCTCGTTTGAAATCTGCGAAAGCAGACAGAGTATTATCGATAAAGGGGATAGTTTAGCATGGCTAAAAATCTTGTAATAGTAGAGTCGCCTACCAAAGCGGAGACAATAGGTAAGATACTTGGATCAAATTATGAAGTTATTGCATCTAACGGACATGTAAGGGATCTTCCAAAGAGCCAGATGGGTATAGATGTGGAAAATGATTTTGAACCGAAATACATTACCATAAGAGGAAAGGGAGATATCCTCACAGCACTCAGAAAGGCTGTGAAGAAGGCGGATAAAGTTTATCTTGCAACTGACCCCGATCGTGAAGGAGAAGCAATATCTTATCATTTATCCGTGGCACTTAAGCTGCAGGATAAGAAATATAAGAGAATAACATTCAATGAGGTAACAAAGACGGCTGTTAAAAATTCTCTCAAAAATGCAAGGGATATAGATATGAATCTTGTTGACGCCCAGCAGGCAAGAAGAGTTCTGGACAGACTTGTTGGATATAAGATAAGCCCTGTGCTCTGGGCGAAGATCAAGAGAGGGCTTTCTGCCGGAAGAGTACAGTCTGTGGCATTAAAGATCATCTGCGACAGGGAGAAGGAGATAAATGACTTCATACCTAAGGAGTATTTCTCGCTTGTGGTTAATGCGGAGACTGAAAAGGGAAAGAAGGAGATACCATTCAGATTTGTATCAGGAAATGGTGAGAAGGAGGACATATCCTCAGCGGAAGCCCTTAATAAGATCGTTGCGGACATCAGTGAAAATGATCTGCTGGTTAAGTCCATAAAGCAGGGAGAGAAAACAAGAAAGTCACCATTGCCATTTACCACAAGTACATTGCAGCAGGAGGCTTCCAGCAAGCTTAATTTTGCAACCACAAAGACCATGAGGATTGCCCAGCAGCTATATGAAGGAATAAATATAAAGGGTAAGGGCACCATTGGTCTGATCACATATCTCCGTACAGATTCCACAAGAATTTCTGAGGAGGCAGACGCATCAGCAAGAAAGTACATTGGTGACAATTACGGCGAGAAATATATTGAGACACAGGATGGAAACGGCAGGCAGGATAAGGGCGGCAAAAAGATACAGGATGCTCATGAGGCGATAAGACCTACAGACATCACATTGTCACCTGTGAAGATAAAGGATGAGCTTTCAAGAGATCAGTACAGACTCTATCAGCTTATATATAACAGATTCCTTGCCAGTAGAATGGCAAATGCAGTTTATGAGACCAGAACGGTTAAGGCTGTTGCCGGAGAACAAAATCTCCAGGCTTCAAGCTCCAAGCTGGCATTTGACGGATTTATGGCAGTATATAATCCGGATCAGGAAAAGTCAGAGAATATCAGAGGTCTTAATGAGCTGAAGGAGGGAGATGTCCTTAAGATCACAGCTATTGAGGATAAGCAGCATTTTACACAGCCGCCTGCCAGATATACAGAGGCGTCTCTTGTAAAGACTCTTGAGGAGAAGGGAATAGGAAGACCAAGTACCTATGCACCGACTATCTCAACGATCCTTGCAAGACGATATATCACCAAGGAGAATAAGAAGCTTTATGTAACAGAGATCGGCGAAGCGGTAAATAATATTATGGAGCAGGCATTTCCTGTTATAGTTGATGTTAACTTCACTGCAAATCTTGAGTCACTGCTTGATACCATCGGTGAGGGAGCTATCAACTGGAAGGTTGTTGTGAGAAATTTCTATCCGGATCTCGATGATGCGGTTAAGAAGGCAGAGGCGGATCTTGAGAAGATTGATATCCAGGATGAAGTCAGTGACGAGATCTGTGACGAGTGCGGCAGGAACATGGTTGTCAAGTATGGTCCTCACGGAAAGTTCTTAGCATGCCCGGGCTTTCCGGATTGTAAATGTACAAAGCCTTTTTATGAGAAGATAGGTGTTACATGTCCTAAGTGCAAGACCGGAGATGTTGTCATAAAGATGAGCAAGAAGGGTAGACGTTACTACGGATGTACAAATGCTCCGGAGTGTGATTTTATGTCGTGGACCAGACCGGCGAAGCAGAAGTGTCCACAGTGCGGAAGCTATATGCTCATAAAGGGAAAGAAGCTTTTATGTGCCAATAATGAGTGCGGATACACCTGTGACGCGCCTAAGGAAGAGGCTTAAAAATTACTTAAAATACAAATTAAGTTAACAATAATTACAGAATAATTACAGAACTTATAAGAAGTTGTTTTTTTCTTATGAAATCCGATTTTTGTCAAAATTGGTTATTGTAGTTCACATAACTTTGTGCTACAATGCCAAATAGTCGAGATTTTTAGAGGCAAAAACAGCTTCTTTTTGCGTTGGTCCGGAGGGAAATAGATGAGTGTTCAGTTGTTAGATAAAACGAGAAAAATCAATAAATTATTGCACAATAATAACTCGCATAAGGTTGTTTTCAACGATATTTGCGATGTTTTAAGTGATATATTGACATCAAATGTGTTGGTAATAAGCAAGAAAGGTAAGGTTCTGGGCATAAAAAACAGGGCAGATATACCTGAGATTACAGAGCTTATAGAGGGAAAGGTTGGTTTACATATTGATTCCATGTTGAATGAGCGGCTATTGCTCGTTCTATCCACAAAGGAGAATGTAAACCTGACAACACTTGGATTTGATGGACATAACATTGACCAGTACAGAGGTCTTCTTCTTCCTATAGATATTGCGGGAGAGAGACTCGGTACATTGTTCTTGTACAGGATCGCCAGTGATTATGACATAGATGATATAATTCTCGGTGAGTATGGAACTACAGTTGTGGGACTTGAGATGATGAGAGCGTTAAACGAGGAAAATGCCGAGGAGGACAGAAAGGTGGCTATCGTCAAGTCAGCCATCAACACACTGTCATTTTCAGAGCTTCAGGCAATAAAGCATATCTTCTCAGAGTTAAAGGGGGATGAGGGAATACTTGTTGCCAGTAAGGTGGCAGATCGCGTTGGCATAACAAGATCGGTAATTGTAAATGCTCTTAGAAAGTTTGAGAGTGCAGGAGTCATTGAGGCAAGGTCTTCTGGAATGAAGGGAACCTATATCAGAGTTTTGAATGATGTGGTTTTTGATGAGCTTAAGAAGGCATAAGGGTTTATAAGATAAAAATATGAAGGCTGAGAAAATAAAAACTCATAAAAATATAAACTCACAAAACTATGTAGGGTATAGTGGTTGAAAAGATATATTTGATATTTAGATAAAAATTTGGTTGTAAAATATTTATTTGCAAGGAGATAAAGAATATGGCAGCTGGTATTGTAACATTGATCGTAGGTGTAATTATCGTTATTGTGAGCTTTTTCATACTTGATTCTCACGATTACAAGAAGGAAGATCAGGAATTTAACGAGAGCTCAGAAGAGTTCAAACGAAGAATGCAGGAATTTAATGATGTGCTTATTGAGCAGCATAAGGAAGCTATCAGAAGCTACAGTGAAGATACAAAGAAGAAGCAGGAGCAGGAGATCAGGGACGAGATCGAGAAGTGTACTGATGAGCTTTCAGAGAAGGCTAAGGAAAATATGATCAGCTATATTAACAAGAGCCTTTCAGAGGCATATGACTCTTACAGCTCAGACGAAGAGAGACCTGCACCTGTTGAGTACAGCGAAGAAGCTGACCAGGAGACAGAGACTGAGACTTCCGCAGATAATGAGGCGTCTGCAACAGAAGATGTTGATACAGAAAGTGAGATCGCTGCAACAGAGGCTGGCATGGCAAAGGATGAAAGCACAGCAGCACAGACCGGTGATGTTTCAAAGGATGAGGCTGAAGCAACAGAGGGTAACGGCAGTGAAAGTGTTGATGCAGAAGGTATTGCTAAGGAAGAAGAAAATAATTCAGAGAACGGATCTGCAGTTGAAGCAGATCATGAAGCAGGTGATGACGGAATTGCAGATAAATCCGAAAATGCAGCAGGCAACAATTCCGGTGATAAGGCTGAAAATGCAGCAGAGAAGAATGTCGGAAGTGTAGATGGAACAGAGGTCACAAAGCCTGCAGTAAAGAAAAATTCACGCAGAAGAAAAAAGAAAAAGACTAATGTAAATGCAAATAAGAGTGAAGCAGCAGTTCAGGAAAATAAAACAGCTGCTCAGGCTGATGAGCCGGCAGTCCAGAGTGACACAGTGGGACATGATAATGCAGATATGGGTAATGACGGAAAGTGGAGTGCATTTGCAGGGGACACAGACAGGGAAAATGAAACTGATAAAACAGAGATCCTGGCTGAGAATGTGACAGAGGAGACTGCTGCACCTAAAAGGCAGGAAACTGGAAATACAGAAAAACCAGACAGCAAGTCAGATGCCGATAAAGAACAGGCTGATAAAAAGGACGCTGGTAAAGAACTTAGCACTGCAGGAAATGGTGCGGGGGCTGAGGAGCCTAAGAAAACTGCTCCAAGAAAGAGGGGCGGAAGAAAACCAAAGGCAGCAAAGACTAATCCTGAGGCAGAAATTAAGGACAGGGCACCTAAGCAGGCAGAGCCTATCTGGGATGATATGAAGGACACAAACAAGGAGGTTGCAAGGTTATACGGTCAGGGAATGGACATTATTGAAATTGCAAATCAACTTGGCATAGGTGTCGGAGAAGCAAGAACAGTAATTAACAAGCTTAAGAAGAGATAATTGGTCTGAAATTCAAGACATGCAAATTTTTAATGGACTGAAGTTCAATACTCAAGGAGAACGATATGAGGAAGAGATATTTTTTTAGAGGACTTGGATGTGGACTTATAATCGGTGCGATGGTTATGATGGTTACTTTTCAGACACAGAAGCCCACAGACGATAGTTCCACAGTAAACAAGAATAATACTATAACGGAAGCTGTTACGGAAAATTCTTCTCAGGCATCAAATGATGATGTTGATAACAGCCAGGCGGGAAGCACGGAAGGGGCTTCATCTGAGGATAACACAAACCAGGCGGGCTCATCAGAAGCCGGGGCCGAAGTTACACCGGGTGACAACAATGGAAATGGCAGCGGTTCGGGTGATGGACAGAGTGCTGACAATGGAAACGGCAACGGTTCAGGTTCCGGCAATGGACAGGGTACCGGTAGTGGAGACGGCTCAGGTAGTGGCAACGGTTCAGGTAGTGGCAACGGTTCAGGTTCCGGCAATGGTTCGGGAAATGGATCAGGAACTCCTACGACAGAAGATATGCAGGGAGACAAGAATGATCCGGGTGATGACGCAACAAAGAAGGGCGGCACTATTACAGTAACTAAGGATATGCCGGCAATGGATGTATGTAAGCTGCTGGCAGGTATCAATATGGTAAAGAGTGCGCAGGATTTTTATTCGTATTTAAGTAATAAAGGTCTTGTAGGTTCCATAATCCCAGGCAAATACACATTCGACGGCACAGAGGATTATGATACCATTGTGGCGATGATCACATCTTCAAGCTATAAATAATCTAAAGTTGATTGCGAAAAATGTAAGCATTAAAAAAGTTACAGGCATTATTAAGTTATAGATTTTATAAAAGTATAGACACTTTAAATGGTATAAAACCCAAATACATAAGAATGTGGAAATTATAAAATCCTTCCGGAACAGGTTTTGTTCATACAGAGATCTGTTTTGGAGGGATTTTTTGCTGCTGCAGCAAAAAAAATGCTTGCTTCACACTTTTACTTGTGTTACAATCGATTTTGCGTGAGTGGAAATACAGGATATTTCTGCCCATAAACAAATAATATACATGCTGGTTGATAGTTGGCGTGGTGCCTGTGCTCGGGTGGTCCAAAGAGTTGATGCCGGCAGAAGATTTTAACCATGGAGGTAAAGAAAATGAGCGTTATTTCAATGAAACAGTTATTAGAAGCAGGTGTTCATTTCGGACATCAGACAAGAAGATGGAACCCTAAGATGGCTGAGTACATCTACACAGAAAGAAATGGTATCCATATCATCGATTTACAGAAGTCAGTAGGAAAGGTTGATGAAGCTTACAATGCAATCGGTGATTGCGTAGCTAACGGTGGCAAGATCCTTTTCGTTGGTACAAAGAAGCAGGCACAGGATTCAATCAAGAGCGAAGCAGAGCGTTGTGGTATGTACTATGTAAACGAGAGATGGTTAGGTGGTATGCTCACAAACTTCAAGACAATCCAGACAAGAATTGCTACACTTAAGAAGTATGAAACTATGGAAGAGGATGGCACATTTGATGTTCTTCCTAAGAAGGAAGTTATCCAGATTAAGAAGGAGATGGAGAAGCTTCAGAAGAACCTTGGTGGTATCAAGGACATGAAGGAAATTCCTGACATGATCTTTGTTGTAGATCCTAAGAAGGAAAGAATTTGTATCCAGGAGGCTCATTCACTTGGTATTAAGCTTGTTGGTATTGCAGATACTAACTGTGATCCGGAAGAGCTTGACTATGTAATCCCAGGTAATGATGACGCTATCAGAGCCGTTAAGCTTATCGTATCAAAGATGGCAGACGCAGTTATCGAGGCTCAGCAGGGTGCAGACGCAGCAGATGTAGAAGACGCTGAGACAGAAGCTGAAGAAGTTGCAACAGAAGAATAATATTTTAATATAAATACTAGATTTATTTGGAGGTTATTACGATGGCTATTACAGCAAGCATGGTAAAAGAGTTAAGAGAGCTCACAGGTGCCGGTATGATGGATTGTAAGAAGGCACTTACAGAGACTAATGGTGATATGGACGCAGCTGTAGAAGTACTCAAGAAAAGCGGTGCTGCTAAGGCTGAGAAGAAGGCAGCAAGAATTGCAGCAGAGGGTATTGCAAAGGTTGCAATCGATGGAAATACAGCAGTTGTTGTTGAGGTTAACTCAGAGACAGACTTCGTTGCTAAGAACGAAGTATTCCAGGAGTTCGTACAGGCAGTTGCAGATAAGGCACTTACAGTAGATGTTGATAAGGCCGGAGACGGTGAGGATGTTGTTTCAATCCTTGACATGAAGGCTGATCTTGATGATAAGATCCTTAAGATCGGTGAGAAGATATCTATCAGAAGATTTGAGAAGGTTTCAGCAGATGTTGTTGCTTCATATATCCATGGCGGCGGAAGAATCGGTGTTCTTGTAGCAGGTAACGGTGCTTCAGGCGACGCAGCTAAGGAAGCTCTTACAAACATCGCAATGCAGATTGCAGCTATGAATCCACAGTACATCTCAAGAGATGAGATCTCAGCAGATGAACTTGCTAAGATCAGAGAGATCACAATCGACAGCGCATTAAACGATCCATTCTCACTTCCAAAGCCAGTTCTTTCAAAGCTGCTTCCGGATACGCCAGACGCGTAAGGGCAACGTCTCTTAATCCTTCCGGCAAATAATCCAAGCCAACTGTATCTCTGACATACACAATATCTTCCATCTGCCTTACGGCCGCCGATACGGTCTTGTTGATATTCGCTGTCTCACAATTAACTTTTCGATTCACTGAGTTACGCATCTCCTTCAGAATGCGGACATTCTCAAGTTCCATGAGGGCGATGTGCGCTTCCATAATGTTCAGAACATCCAC
>OKUV01000773.1_pt1 | contig 11231 bp, 7 predicted proteins | sample 1606661 | NCBI WGS metagenome assembly OKUV01 (sample SAMEA3882521, study PRJEB24775) | human gut metagenome | biome: human-associated habitat; feature: intestine environment; material: feces | place: Netherlands | collected 2009/2010
TACGAAATTATGCTTGAAGGGTTTCTATGCTTGACGAAACCGTCGAAACGCGCCGTCCGTGGCGCGTTTTCTCCTCACCCCTGCGTCCATGCAGGGGTGTTTCTACGTTTCATGGGCATAATTTCTACAGTATCTAAGCCACTTCGCTATTCGCTCCTGCAAGAGTACGTGTGCGCCACCGGTGCCCGGGGCTTATGTCCCTTACGCTGTGGCGGAATTGTGCTTACGTGTGCGCCGCTGCTATGCGCGGCTTACGTTCGCTATGTTGTGGCGGAAATGTTGTTCAAATCAGTTCAAAGTACTAGACAAATTCCCTAAAATATTAGATAATGTATATAAATAATTTTACTTTTGCACCGCATATGAATTCTTCAAAATTGATGGTTTATATGTAGATTTATCATAGTATATACATCGGTTTATGATTATGAGATATAATACACATTGAGCGGATGCAGCATAGGAGGTCGGCATGAAGAAGAAAAAAATAGTTATTGCACTCGGACATGATGCTCTTGGAACAACTCTTCCGGAGCAGCACGAGGCTACAAAGCATACAGCAAAGGCAGTTGCAGATTTTATCAGGGACGATTATGAGGTTGTTATCACACACAGCAACGGACCGCAGGTGGGCATGATTCACACTGCTATGTCTGAGTTTTGCAGGATTTATCCTGAGTATACAGCTACACCTACAGCAGTCTGCTCTGCAATGAGCCAGGGCTATATAGGATATGATTTACAGAATGCTATTCGTACAGAGCTTCTTGGCAGAGGAATTTACAAGACCGTTTCTACAATACTTACACAGGTGGTTGTTGACCCATATGATGAGGCTTTTTATCATCCGACAAAGATCATTGGCCGTGTTATGACAGAGGCTGAGGCTGAGGAAGAGGAGAAGAAGGGCAATCATGTGACACAGGTTGAGGGAGGCTACAGAAGAGTTGTGGCAGCTCCAAAGCCTGTTGATATAGTGGAAAAGGATGCTATTAAGGCTCTTGTTGATGCGGATCAGGTTGTTATCGCATGCGGTGGCGGCGGAATTCCTGTTTTAGCACAGGACAATAAGCTTCAGGGCGCAAGCGCTGTTATCGAGAAGGATCTTGCAGCCGGAAAGCTTGCAGATACTCTTGATGCCGACAGACTTGTTATACTTACAAGCGTTGACAAGGTCTGCCTGAACTATGGCAAGGAGGATGAGAAGCCGCTTGATACCATGACTGTTGATGAGGCAAAGAAGTACCTTGCAGCAGGCGAGTTTGATGAGGGTACCATGGCTCCAAAGATTGAGGCGGCTATCGACTTTATCGGTGACTCTGCCATCCGTTCAGTGCTTATCACAAAGCTCAATAAAGAGGGCAAGACAGTTTCAGGTGGTATGGGCACTTTAATTACAAAGTAGAGCTTAATTGTTATAATTCACATATATCCCACACGTCTATATGCATTTTGCAGAGCAGATGTGTGGGTAGTTTTATAAAAACATCGTGCGGTTTTGCGAATGTGCGTGGGGGTTCTGAAGAGTTGAAAACAAGGTAACTATTCAGAACCCCCGAGAACGAGAAAAGTAAGATAGAAGGTAACACAAAATGAGTGAGAAAAGGCTTCAAAAGAGAGATGAAATCTCAGACGAGTACAAATGGAAGCTTGAGGATATGTATGAGACAGATGAGCTGTGGGAGGCTGAGTGTGAAAAAGCGTCACAGCTTGCAGAAAAGCTCTCGGGCTTTAAGGGACATCTGGCAGACAGTGCAGCAACGCTGCTTGATTTTTTTAAGAAGCAGGATGAGCTGTCTTATTATTTGGAGCGTATAGTGGTCTATGCGAATGAGCGCTCACATCAGGACACTGCTGTGTCGAAATATCAGGCATATGTGTCAAAGGCTGAGACACTGACTGTTCAGGCATCAGGTGCGCTGGCATTTGCGAGTCCGGAGATTTTGCAGATAGATGATAAAAGGCTTGAGAGCTTTTTCAGTGAGAGTAATGAGCTTATGCACTATAAGCGTGCGATTGATGAGATAATGCGTCAGAAAGCGCATACCTTATCGGCTGCAGAGGAGAATATCCTGGCGCAGTGCGGTGAGATGGCTGCAGCGCCGGAGAATATATTCAGCATGTTCAACAACGCGGATATCAAATTCCCGTATATCACTGATGTTGAGGGAAATAAAATCCGTATCACGCACGGCAATTTCATAGACTTTTTAAGCAGCAAGGACAGAAGCCTGCGCAAGCAGGTGTTCCGCGGAGTGTATGATTCGTACAAGAAGTGGAGCAATACTGTTTCCATGATGTACATCAGCAAGCTGAAAAATGACACTTTTTATGCAAGGGTAAGAAAATATGACAGCGCAAGGGCCATGTATTTATCCGATGGCGATATTCCTGAGAGTGTATATGACAATCTGATTGAGACGGTTCACGCACATCTGCCGGCTCTGCACAGGTACATGGCGCTTAGGAAGAAGCTTTTAGGTGTGGAGCATCTGCATATGTATGATTTGTTTGCACCGATTGTGGACAATGTACAGACCACCTACACCTATGATGAGGCGAAAAAGCTTGTGGCAAAGGCGCTTGAGCCTATGGGCGATGAGTATGTCAGCACACTTAAGGCTGGCATGGAGAGTGGCTGGATAGATGTATATGAGAATGAGAACAAGAGAAGCGGTGCGTATTCATGGGGCGCTTACGGCACTCATCCGTATGTGCTTTTGAACTATGCCGACAATCTGGACAGTGTGTTTACGCTGGCTCATGAGATGGGACATGCGATGCATATATACTATTCAAATGAGCATCAGAGCATCACCTACGCAGGATACCTGATTTTTGTGGCAGAGGTTGCATCCACCTGCAATGAGTCGCTCCTAATGCACTATATGCTTGAGCATTGTGAGGATGAGAATGAGAGAAAATATCTCATGACACATTTTCTGGACGGCTTCAGGACGACACTTTTCAGGCAGGCGCAGTTTGCAGAGTTTGAGCATATAGCTCACCGGAAAATGCAAAAGGGTGAGCCGGTTACCAAGGATGTGCTAAATGAGCTATGGCATGAGCTGAATGTGCAGTACTACGGACCGGATATGCGCGTGGATGATGAGATATCATATGAGTGGATGCGCATACCGCATTTTTACACACCGTACTATGTATATCAGTACTCGACGGGCTATTCGGCAGCAGTTGCTTTCTCAAAAAAGATACTTGAGGAGGGAAAGCCTGCTGTGGATAAGTATATAGGAAATTTCCTGTGCGGTGGATGCTCGAAGAATCCAATCGAGCTGCTAAAGAGTGCCGGTGTCGATATGAGCACACCAAAACCTGTGGATGACGCACTCAATGTATTTGAGGATTATCTGAAGCAGTTTGAGGCAGCAACTAAGTAAGGAGAAACATTTTTATGGAAAGAATTAAAAGCTTTACAATCAATCATAATATTCTTAAACCTGGATTTTATATTTCAAGAAAAGACGGAGAAATCGTTACATACGACCTTCGTACAAGAAAACCAAATGCAGGCGATTATATGTCCAATTCAGCTATGCACTCAGTGGAGCATATGTTTGCAACATGTGTGAGAAACTCTGAGATTGCAGATGATGTGGTATATTTTGGACCGATGGGCTGTCAGACAGGCTTCTACCTCGTAGTGAGGGATGTCGAGCCGGGAAAGGTTTTTGAAATCACAAAAGAGGTCTTAAAGCAGATACTTGAGTATGATGGACCGGTGTTTGGTGCATCAGCCATAGAGTGCGGACATTACGAGAATCTGTCACTTGACGAGGCAAAGAAGGAGTGCCGTGCATATCTAAAGGTGCTTGAGAGCCAGACAAATATGGAGTTTACTTATCCACAGTAAACGAGGACTAAAAATATAATAGCAAGATAGCAGGAATGGAGAAATAAAATGACAATAGGTGTAATTGGTGCAATGCAGATGGAGGTCGATGACCTAAAGGCTCAGATGACAGACACACAGACAGAGGTTTACAGCGGTGTGGAGTTTGTTGAGGGTAAAATCGGTGATCAGTATGTAGTTGCGGCAAAATGCGGAATAGGAAAGGTATTTGCGGCAATATGTGCAGAGGCCATGATTTTGAAATATGATGTAGATATGATTGTCAATATCGGAGTGGCTGGTACTTTGACAAAGGACTTAAATGTGCTTGACGTGGCAGTAGCCACAAACGTGCTGCAGCACGATATGGATACATCGCCAATCGGAGATCCGAAGGGACTTCTTTCAGGCATCAATATGATTCTGCTTCCGGCAGATACAAAAATGGTGGAGCTCATGTGCTCATGCTTAGCTGACAGGAATATCCACTACAAAAAGGGCAATATCGCAACAGGAGATCAGTTTATTGCCACAAAGGAGCAGAAGGATTATATTTCGAATACCTTTGATGCAATCGCAGCAGAGATGGAGGGAGGCAGCATCGGTCATGTGTGCTATGTGAACAATGTGCCATTTGCTATTCTTCGTTCAATATCAGACGGCGATGGCGGCGAGACAGACTACCAGACCTTTGCGGAGAAGGCTGCGCATCAGTCGATTGAGGTAGTGCTTGAGTTTATCGGAAGGGCAGAAGAACTGAAATAGAGTTATTTCATTATTCATAATTTGTGATAATAAAGAATAGTATATAGCATGAGTGAATACAGAGCATACATGCAAAATACAAAACTACATAATGGGACAAAACGAAAGAAACGCCGACACAGATTCCTTTTTGGAGTGCTGCTGTCGGCGCTTCTTATTACAGGCGCTTTATATGGCAGAGAGTATGACATATCACAGCTGAAAAATATAGAGGTGATGGAGACACTTAGCAGTGCTGTGAGTCAGTTCGGGGACAGAAAGCTGCCTGTATATTCGGTTCAGACAACAGAAAAAAAGATAGCCCTTTCATTTGACTGTGCCTGGGGAGCAGAGGATTTTGACAGTATGATGGAGACACTTGACAAGCACAACGTAAAGGCTACATTTTTTATGACAGGAGGATTTGTGAGTGATAATCCTGAATGTGTAAAGACGCTGGTTGAAAAAGGGCATGAGCCCGGAAATCACAGTGAGCACCACTATGATATGGCAACAATCACGGCAGGCGAGATGAAGACAGAGATAATGGATGTGCACAAAAAGGTCAAGGAGCTGACCGGAAAGGATATGAAGGTGTTCAGACCGCCATACGGCTCGTACAACAATGAACTGATTGACACAGTGTATGGCTGTGACTATTATCCAATCCAGTGGGATGTGGATTCTCTCGACTGGAAAAACTATGGTATGCAAAACATTATAGATACAGTGTGCAATCACAAAAGCCTGGATTGTGGCTCGATAATACTCTGCCATCTAGGCGCCAAATACACCTCGCAGGCACTCGATGAGATGCTCACGAAGCTGCAGGACATGGGCTATGAGATAGTTCCGGTATCAAAGCTGATCATGACTGAAGGCTATCATATGGATGCAAACGGTATGCAGATCAAGGACTGAGCAATTTCATAAATCAATATTTTAGTCAATATTTAGTCAATAATTTAGCCCTTTACGATATTGTTATTTACAGACAAGTGTGTTAAACTAAAACTATATTTTAAAGAAGCTGTGAGACAGCTATGGGGGTAAATTATATGACAGATACAGGTTTTTTAGTAGCATTCTTTATAGTTATTTTTTTAGTTATCATCTTTGCGCTTGTCGCTGTAATTGGAGCCGTTACAAGTGCTGTTGCAGGTATCAATGATGATGAGGATGAGATTGAGGAAGAGGGCATATGAAGCTAAAATAAATAAAAGATATTAAAAGATATTTAAGGACATCGAATTATATTAATCGTATAATTGGGTGTCTTTTTTATTGTTAAAAACTCTTAAAAAAGTATAAACCAATTGAGTTGCAATCCGCCACATTGTATAATAAAAGTATAACAGCGAATTAAATTTATTGTGAAAATCGTAGTAATCACAATGTCTATCAAACTAAGGCAGGATATTATCAAGGAAAAGAAGAAGGAGGGGTCAGATGATATCAAGATATAGTGTAAAAAAGCCTTTTACTGTACTTGTAGGAGTACTGCTGGTAATAGTACTCGGTGTTGTATCACTTGGCAGGATGACGACAGATCTGCTGCCGGATATGAGCTTTCAGTATGCACTTATCGTGACAACAGATATGGGAGCAAGTCCACAGGAGGTGGAGAGCGATGTCACCGCGCCGCTTGAAGCAGCTATGGCAACTACGTCCAATATCAAAAACGTAAGCTCAATGTCATATAACAGCTATTCTCTGGTGACATGCGAGTATGAGCAGAATGCCAACATGGATTCTGTAGTGATAGAGATGCAGCAGAAAATAGATCAGGTCAAGGCTGGCTGGAAGGATGGAGTGGGTACTCCGACCATTATGAAGATAAATCCGGACATGCTTCCAATCATGATGACTGCTGTGGATATGGATGGGAAAAGCAAGTCGGAAATCACAGACTTTGTGGAAAACACACTTAAGCCTGCAATTGAGAGTACAGAAGGAGTCGCATCAGTGACTGCAACAGGTGAGCTCACTGAGCAGATACAGGTCACGATGAATCAGGCCAAGATAGATGCGCTCAATGAGAAAATAAATAATGCCGTTTCAAAGAAATTTGACGATGCAAAAAGTCAGATGGATGATGCAAGCGCAAAGATAGAGAGCGGACAAAACGCAATCACATCGGCATCGGATCAGATGAGCGCGGGAGTGGATACGCTAAAGGAGCAAAAGGCAAAGCTTGCAGAGCAGAAAACTCAGCTGGAGAGTACTCTTGCAAGCTTAAATGAGCAGAAGAGCCAGCTTGAAACAATTCAGTCAGCCCTTTCAGACTTCATGAATAGTGATACATATACAAAGACAATTCCGTCACTCAAAGAGGGCGCAAATGCACCGGGTGAAGCGGGCACAGCACTCAAAGCGCAGCTTGAGCAGGTTGATAAGCAGATTGCATCACAGTTTTCAGGTCTCTCGGCGCTTGGAATCACCGTAAACACAGCAGATGATCTGCCTGCGGCAGCGTCAGCGATAGCACAGACTCTCATTCAGGTGAATACAGGTATAGAGCAGTGCCAAAGCGGGCTTGACCAGATAGCACAAGGAGAGACAGCACTTTTAGATGCCTATGATAATCTAAACAGTCAGGCAGCCATCAGCTCGATAAGCATAGGACAGCAGTCGGCACAGCTTGCAACAGCAGCGGCATCTCTTGACAGTTCAAAAAAGGAGCTTGAAAAGAGTAAGGATGATGCACTTGACAAGTCAAACTTAAATGCAGTTTTAACAATTGACTCACTCTCGCAGCTGCTCGTCGCTCAGAATTTTGATATGCCTGCAGGCTATGTAAATGATTCAAATGGCACGCAGTATATAGTACAGGTGGGAGATGAGGTAAAATCAATTGAGGATTTAACAAATCTTGTGCTCATGGATATGAAGCTTGATGGAATAGCTCCTATTCATGTCGGTGATGTGGCAGATGTTGAGATGACTGACAACTCGGATGAGACATATGCGATAGTCAACGGTAATCCCGGAATAATGCTCTCCATGGAGAAGCAGACCGGCTACTCTACAGGAGACGTCACAGACCGTCTTTTAGATAAGCTTGATTCGCTGGAAAAGGAAAATGACGGATTACACACCACAGTGCTCATGAATCAGGGCGTATACATTGACATGGTAGTAAAGAGTGTTATGGAAAATATGATAGTGGGAGCAATACTTGCCATTTTCGTATTGCTCTTGTTCTTAAAGGATATAAAGCCAACGCTTGTTATCGCAGCATCTATACCGCTATCGGTTATTGTGGCTGTGGTGCTTATGTATTTTACGGATATCACCTTAAATATCATTTCAATGTCGGGACTTGTGCTTGGAATAGGAATGCTGGTGGATAATTCAATTGTAGTAATCGAGAATATCTACAGATTAAGAGGAGAGGGATATTCGGTAAAGAAGGCGGCTGTTGAGGGTGCAAATCAGGTGGCAGGAGCCATTTTTGCCTCTACACTTACCACGGTAAGTGTGTACGCTCCAATCATTTTTACTGATGGAATCACGAGACAGCTCTTTGTAGATTTGGCTCTTACTGTGGCATTTACACTTATGGCATCTCTTGTAGTGGCACTCACATTTGTACCGGCAATTGCTTCAGGCATGCTCAAAAAGACGAAGGATATAAAGCATCCATGGTTTGACCGTTTTAAGGATTGGTATGGAAATGTGCTCGGCACATGTCTTAGATTTAAGCCGGTGGTATTTATTGCGGCAGTAGTGCTTTTAGTCGGCAGTGGCGCACTTTGCATGTCAAGGGGAATGACATTTATGGATATGGACATGGAGTCAAATCAGATTTCACTTACCATAGAGGCAAAGGATGACGAAAAGCTTGACTTCAAGCAGCTTACAGAGCTGTCTGATAAGGTCATGGACAAAATCTCTGATATAAAGGGCATAGACACAATAGGAGCTACAGCAGGCGGCAGCTCGACCATGAACCTGATGAGCTCAGGAAGCGACAGCGTGAGCATGTATATATTGCTTGATGAGAAGTCGGATGTTTCATCGGATAAGGTAATAGATGAAATTGAAAAACGCACAAAGAATCTGGACTGCAAGGTAACAGCATCTTCACAGGCTATGGACTCATCAGAGTTTTTCGGAAGCGGTCTCTCTGTCAGGATTAAGGGTAATGATATAGACAAGCTGCAGAAGCTTGCAGGTGATGTGGCAGATATCCTTAAGGACACAAATGGAGTGACAGATATAGATGACGGTCTTGGAGATACAATCAATGAGCTTAAGATAACTGTGGATAAGGAAAAAGCAGCAAAGTATGGCTATACGGTGGCTCAGGTATACCAGCTCGTATCCGGTGAGATATCATCTCAAAAGAGCGCAACAACCATTACGACCGACATAAAGGACTATGAGGTATACTTACAATCTGCAGAGCAGTCTGATGTGACTGTGGACGACATCAAAAACCTTACATTTACCTATAAGGATAATGATGGCAGTGAAAAAGAGATTGCGCTCAGTGATATTTGCACTATTTCGCAGGAACAGACATTAAGTACCATTCATCGAGATGCTCAGACAAGATATATTACGGTATCAGGTGCGGTTGATGAAAACCATAATGTAACATTACTAAGCAATAAAATTAAATCAAAAATTGATAAACTTAGCATTCCTGATGGCTATTCAATAGACATGGAGGGCGAGGATGAGACAATAAATGAGTCAATGAGTCAGCTTGGACTTATGCTTGTGCTTGCAGTGATATTTATCTATCTTATCATGGTGGCGCAGTTCCAGTCATTGCTTTCACCGTTTATTATCATGTTCTGTATACCTCTTGCGTTTACAGGAGGCTTTATAGCTCTTTTCATCACGGGAAATGAGCTCGGAATCATATCAATGCTTGGCTTTATCATGCTGGCAGGTCTCATTGTAAATAATGGAATCGTGCTCATTGATTACATCAATCAGGCCAGGAGAGAGGGCATGAGCAAGCATGAGGCAATCATAGACGCAGGCCGTACAAGGCTTCGTCCAATACTGATGACAGCGATGACCACCATACTCGCAATGTTTACATCGGCGATAGGTATCGGAGATGGCTCAGATATGATAAAGCCGATGGCAATCGCAATAATAGGAGGTCTCGTATACGGAACCATCCTTACGCTTATAGTAATTCCATGTATCTATGATGCGTTCAACAGAGAGAAGAGCATGGTAGAGGAAGAGCTGTAGCAGGATAGAAGGAAAAAAGCTGGAAATATAGAGAGTTGGAGGATTTTTACATGGCAAAGTATATTATGGCATTAGATGCGGGCACGACCAGCAACAGATGTATACTTTTCAATGAGAAGGGCGAGATGTGCAGTGTGGCACAGAAGGAATTTACGCAGTTTTTTCCAAAGCCGGGCTGGGTGGAGCATGATGCAAACGAGATCTGGTCGACACAGCTTGGTGTGGCGGTGGAAGCAATGTCTAAGATCAATGTGACGGCGGAGGATATTGCGGCAATCGGAATTACAAACCAGCGTGAGACAACGATTATCTGGGATAAGAAGACCGGACAGCCAATCTGCAATGCAATTGTCTGGCAGTGCCGGAGAACCGCAGAATATTGTGAGAAATTGGTCGGTCAGACGATGACGGATGCAGAAGGGAATGTGCGTCCAATTAAAGATATGATCCAGCAAAAGACCGGTCTGATCGTAGATCCGTATTTCTCTGCGACAAAGGTAAAATGGGTGTTAGACCATGTGCCGCAGGCGAGAAAACGGGCAGAAGCCGGAGAGCTGTTGTTCGGAACGGTTGAGACATGGCTCATCTGGAAGCTGACCGGTGGAGCGGTGCATGTGACAGATTATTCCAATGCATCGCGGACGATGATGTTCAATATTCATACGCTCCAGTGGGATGCAGATATCTTAAAACTGTTGGATATTCCAGAATGCATGCTGCCAAAGGTGCGTTCGAACAGTGAGGTTTATGGTTATACATGTACGAATCTGTTAGGCGGCGAGATTCCGATTGCAGGTGCCGCAGGCGATCAGCAGGCAGCGCTCTTTGGACAGAATTGCTTTCAGGCGGGCGATGCGAAGAATACATACGGAACCGGATGTTTCCTTCTGATGAATACCGGTGAGACACCTATCCTTTCTAAGCACGGGCTTGTTACGACGATCGGATGGGGAAGAGAAGGAAAGATTAATTACGCACTCGAAGGTTCAATCTTCGTTGCAGGCGCAGCGATACAGTGGCTGCGAGATGAGATGGAATTTATTCGGGATGCGGCACAGAGTGAGGAACTTGCCACACAGGTGGATGATACGGCAGGGTGTTATGTTGTTCCGGCATTTACCGGGCTAGGTGCCCCATATTGGGACAGTTTTGCGCGTGGTACGATCGTGGGATTAACACGCGGTGTGAATAAAAAACATATCGTGCGTGCAACGCTTGATTCCATTGCCTATCAGGTTGCGGATGTGCTTGCGGCAATGAATCAGGATTCCGGGATTCACCTGCAATCGCTGAATGTGGATGGCGGTGCAAGTGCGAATAACTATCTGATGCAGACGCAGGCAGATATCATACAGGTTCCGGTCAGACGTCCGGTATGTGTGGAGTCGACGGCACTCGGAGCGGCATATCTCGCCGGACT
>OKUV01000776.1_pt1 | contig 11188 bp, 14 predicted proteins | sample 1606661 | NCBI WGS metagenome assembly OKUV01 (sample SAMEA3882521, study PRJEB24775) | human gut metagenome | biome: human-associated habitat; feature: intestine environment; material: feces | place: Netherlands | collected 2009/2010
TATTTATCACACCTATGATATGGTTTAAAAATGGGTGCTTTTCTTTTGAAAAAACAAAATCGTAACAAAAATGTAACATCTGTTTTTGCTATTATTCTGAAAAGGATAAGAAAAATAGGAGAAAAATTATCATTAATATACAAATTAAGACAAAGTGTCTATGAATTTTTTTTTGAATCGTACAAATGTACAGAAATAAAAACAATTTTATTGTGGAAAATGCGCATAAAAAAAGAGCGGATTCTAAAACAAGAGCGAAAAACGGTTAAAAAAGTAATAAAAAATAGACAAAACGTAGAATAAAAAAAGAGCAAATTGAAATAAAAAAAGTGCTTTTTTTATGAATTTAACTTGTTGAAGTGGAACGTTGACAAAGAGAAAACATGGGAGTAATATTTAGTCAACTTTTCGGAGAACATGACGTTTTAATGCGATTATAAGCAGTAACATTTGCCATGCTGTATACGAAAAGTGACAAAATACAGCAATATACATTAGGTAGAAAGGGAGGGAGCAATACGGGAAATCTGGCAGACAATCTTATGGAAGAACTGAATTGTGAGAAAGTGTTCACACTTCCGGTTCTTGGCGGGATCAATGAATCTGTAGTAGTTACCTGGATCATCATGGCAGTGCTTGTGATAGCATCCATTATCCTGGTAAGAAACTTAAAGGTTGAGAATCCCGGAAAAGTGCAGTTGGCTCTCGAAGCCGGTATCGGCGCCGCTGAGGACTTCTTTGTCGGAGTACTTGGGAAAGAGAACAAGGGCTATGTACCGTATCTGATTACGGTTCTGTTATATCTCGCCTGTTCAAACACAATTGCACCATTGTTTGGCTTTAAGCCTCCGACGAAAGATCTGAACGTGACGGCAGCCCTGGCAATCATGAGTATGTGTCTCATTGAATTCTCAGGTATCCGCAAGAATGGATTTGGACATTGGGCAAAGCATTTTGCACAGCCGATTCCAATTGTAGCACCGATCATGATTTTGGAAATCGTCATCCGGCCGTTGTCGCTTTGTATGCGACTCTTTGGTAACATGCTGGCGGGATTCGTAGTCATGGAACTTTTGAAAGCAATCGTTCCACTGATCATTCCGATTCCAATCAGTTTTTACTTTGATATTTTCGACGGCCTACTTCAGGCATACGTATTTGTATTCCTGACATCTCTGTTTATGAATGAAGAGATGGAGTAAGAACTTAACACATTCTATTGAAAAGAAAAGGAGATTAAAATTATGTCAACACTTATTGCTATTGGAGCAGCTATCGCAGTATTCACAGGTATCGGAGCAGGTATCGGTATCGGACATGCAACAGGTAAAGCAGTAGAAGCTATCGCAAGACAGCCAGAGGCAGAAAGCAAGATCAGTAAGAACCTTATCCTTGGATGTGCTCTTGCAGAGGCAACAGCTATCTACGGTTTCATCATTGGTATCCTGATCATCTTCTTCCTGAAATAAGAAACGAAAAGAATCTTATGAAAATGATGGAAGCAGATAACAGGAAAGGCAGGTGTAAAAGGTGCTTCAGTTAAATATGAACCTTGTCTATACCATTATCAACCTTATTGTTCTCTTCCTCCTGTTGAGACATTTTCTAATCAAACCGGTGAGTGATATCATGGAGAAGCGCAGACAGATGATCGCAGATGGTCTTCAGGGTGCACAGGATGCACAGAGTGATGCGCAGAAGATGAAACAGGAATATGAAGATGCTTTAAAGGGAGCAAAGCTTGAATCAGCAGCGATTGTTGAGAAGGCACGCTCAGAGGCTAAGACAGAGTATGACCGCATCGTAAGTGAAGCAGGAAGCAAGGCCGGAGATCTTCTGGAAGCTGCAAAAGAGAATGTACGTATTGAGCGTGAGAAGACAATGAAAGATCTTCAGACTCAGATTGCAGGACTGGCTATGGCATCCGCTGAGAAGATCGTGGGAGACAAAGAGCAGAACATTTATGACCAGTTTTTGGGAGAAGTAGGTGGGACAGATGAAAACACAGACAAGTAAGAGTCAGATTTACTGCCCAATGGCAGCAATCAGATATGCACGTGTCCTGTATGAAGTAGGTGTCCCAAAAGAAGCTGTACAGAAAACACGTGAGATTTTTGAGGAAGTACCGCAGCTTCACGAGATTTTCGCGAATCCTACCATTGAACTTCAGAAAAAAATGAATTTGGTAGATAGAGTATTTCCAAAGGAGATAAAAAATTTCCTTAAAGTAGCGTGCAGATATCAGAGAATGGATCTGATCGAAGATATCTTCACAGCATATGACAGATACTGTGATGAACAGAATCAGGTTCTGAACGCAGTTCTGACATGTATTCAGCCTCCGACGGAGGAACAGAAAAAAGGAATGGAGGCGTTCCTTTGTAAGAAATATGGCGCAAAGAGTGCTAAAATCGAAGTCCGTCAGGACAAAGCACTGCTCGGAGGATTTATTCTCCGGGTTGGCAGTGATGAGTATGACTGGAGTATGAAAGGACGCCTGAACAGATTAGAACAAAGATTGACCTGGAGGTGAACAAGGTGAGTTCAATCAATTCAGATGAAATTATTTCTATCCTGAAAGAAGAAATAGAGAATTTTGATACAATGAGTAAGGACAGTGAAGTAGGTACTGTTGTTACTGTCGGCGATGGTATCGCCACAATCTACGGGATTGATCACGCCATGTACGGGGAAATCGTTACTTTTGAAAACGGCCTTAAGGGAATGGTACAGGATATTCGTAAGAATGAAATCGGATGTATCCTTCTTGGAAGCGACACAGGAATCCGTGAAGGCACAAAGGTAGCCCGTACAGGAAAGAAAGCAGGCGTTCCGGTTGGAGACGCTTATGTAGGAAGAGTTGTCAACGCCCTTGGTGAGGCGATTGACGGAAAAGGTGAGATCAAATCTGATGACTATCGCCCAATCGAGAATGAGGCACCTGGAATTGTTGATCGTAAGTCAGTAAGCGTTCCGCTTGAGACAGGTATCCTTTCCATTGATGCAATGTTCCCAATCGGCCGTGGACAGCGTGAGCTGATCATCGGAGACCGTCAGACAGGAAAGACATCCATTGCACTGGATACGATCCTGAATCAGAAAGGCAAAGATGTGATCTGTGTTTATGTTGCAATCGGACAGAAAGCATCTACAGTAGCCAAAGTTGTTAACACATTACAGACACACGGAGCAATGGATTATACGATCATCGTATCTTCCACAGCAAGTGACTGTGCTCCGCTTCAGTATATTGCACCATATGCAGGAACTGCTATGGCAGAGTACTTTATGCACAAGGGAAAAGATGCACTGATCATTTATGATGATCTTTCCAAGCATGCGGTTGCATACCGTGCACTTTCTCTTCTGCTTGGACGTTCTCCGGGACGTGAGGCATATCCTGGAGATGTATTCTATCTCCATTCAAGACTGCTTGAGCGTTCCAGCAGATTAAGTGATGAACTGGGAGGCGGTTCAATAACAGCCCTTCCTATCATAGAGACCCAGGCAGGAGATGTATCGGCATACATTCCTACGAATGTAATCTCCATCACCGACGGACAGATATTCCTTGAGAGTGATCTGTTCTTCTCGGGTATGAGACCGGCGGTAAATGTAGGTCTTTCAGTATCACGAGTTGGTGGTGCTGCCCAGACAAAGGCAATGAAGAAGGCAGCAGGAAGTGTACGTATCGATCTGGCACAGTTCAGGGAGATGGAAGTATTTACCCAGTTCTCATCAGACCTTGATGAGGGCACAAAGGAGCAGCTTGCTTATGGTAAGGGACTTATGGAGCTTCTTAAGCAGCCGCTATGCAATCCTCTTACAATGGCAGAGGAGGTCATCACCCTTGTGGCAGCCACAGGAAAGCTCTTCATACCGGTTCCTGTAGAGAAGGTTAAGCAGACTCAGCTTGATATGCTTGAGTACTTCAAGAACGCCAAACCGGAGCTTATAAGAGAGCTTGAAGAGACAAAGAACTTAAGTGATGAGCTTAAGGAGAAGATACTTGAAGCAGCGAAAGAGTTTATGAAGAGGGTGGTTTAATTGGCAAATACCAAAGAGATCCAGAACAGAATAAAGAGCATTAAGGATACCATGAAGATAACCAATGCCATGTACATGATTTCCTCTTCCAAATTAAAAAAAGCCAAGATGGATCTTGAGAATACAGAACCATATTTCTATACTCTTCAGGTTGCGCTTGCAAGAGTACTGAGACATCTGCCTGATATACAGCACCTCTATTTCGACAGCAGGAGCGAGATCCCTGAAAATGAAAAGAGACGTGGCTACATAGTAATAACAGCAGATAAGGGTATGGCAGGTGCATACAATCATAATGTTATCAAGATTGCAGAGGAAGAACTGGCGAAGCATGACCATACCAGACTTTATGTGGTAGGTCAGGTAGGAAGACATTATTTCGCAAGGAAAAATGTACACATTGACAAGCATTTTCAATATACAGCACAAAATCCTAGTATGCACAGAGCCAGGGTAATTGCAGACACCATGCTTGAGGCATATGAAAACGGTAAGCTGGATGAGGTATACATTATATACACTAAGATGGTGAACAGCGTAACTGCAGAAACAGACATGATACAGTTACTTCCGTTTAAGAGAGAAGATTTCTCCTTCTCTACAGGCGGTGTATATAATGAAGATATAAAGATGGAGCCTTCACCGGAGGTGGTACTTGACCGTATAGTACCTAACTATATAACAGGATTTATATACGGCGCACTGGTCGAATCCTTCTGTAGTGAGCAGAACTCCAGAATGATGGCCATGGATACAGCCACCAACAGTGCCAAGGAAATGCTTCAGGATTTGAATATTAAATACAACAGAGCCAGACAGGCAGCCATAACCCAGGAGATAACCGAGGTTGTAGGCGGTGCCAGAGCTCAGCAGAACAGAAAGTAGGAAGGAGGTCTTGAGTCTTGAATAATGGTAAGATAGTTCAGGTAATGGGACCTGTAGTTGACGTAGAGTTTCCGGATAATGACCTGCCTGCTATTAAGGACGCCTTACAGGTAGATAATCACGGGAAAAAAGCAATAATGGAAGTTGCACAGCACATAGGAAACAATACAGTCAGATGTATCATGCTGGCAGCCAGCGAGGGCTTAAGCAGAGATATGGAGGTTGTTGCCACAGGTGCGGGAATAAAGGTTCCTGTAGGTAAGAACACATTGGGACGTTTGTTTAATGTGCTTGGAGATACTATTGATGATGGCAAGGAGATCCCGGAGAGTGAGGAACACTGGGTCATCCATAGAGAGCCACCTACATTTGAAGATCAGAGTCCTGTTATAGAGATACTTGAGACAGGAATTAAGGTTATCGACCTCTTAGCACCATATTCAAAGGGTGGTAAGATCGGTCTGTTCGGAGGTGCCGGTGTAGGTAAGACTGTGCTTATCCAGGAGCTTATCCAGAATATAGCCACAGCACACGGCGGTTACTCAATATTTACAGGTGTTGGAGAACGTTCAAGAGAGGGTAACGATCTGTGGACCGAGATGAAAGCATCAGGTGTTATAGAGAAGACAGCCCTTGTGTTCGGACAGATGAACGAACCGCCTGGAGCAAGAATGAGAGTTGCAGAGACAGGTCTTACAATGGCAGAATATTTCAGAGATGTGGAGCATCAGGATGTACTTCTCTTCATTGACAATATCTTCCGTTTTGTACAGGCAGGTTCAGAGGTTTCATCACTTCTGGGACGTATGCCTTCTGCAGTTGGTTACCAGCCTACCCTTGCAAATGAAATGGGTGAGCTTCAGGAGAGAATCGCTTCAACAAAACAGGGATCAGTCACATCAGTACAGGCAGTATATGTGCCTGCCGATGACCTTACAGATCCTGCGCCGGCAACAACATTTGCACATCTGGACGCAACAACGGTTCTTTCAAGAAAGATCGTAGAACAGGGTATATATCCTGCTGTAGATCCATTGGAGTCCAACTCAAGAATACTTGAGGCAGACATAGTAGGCGAGGAACACTACAATATAGCAAGAAGAGTCCAGGAGATCCTCCAGAAGTACAAGGAATTACAGGATATCATTGCAATCCTTGGTATGGAGGAGCTTTCAGAGGCAGATAAGCTTACAGTTACAAGAGCCAGGAAAGTACAGAGATTCCTGTCACAGCCATTCCATGTGGCTGAGAACTTCACAGGCGTTCCAGGCAAATATGTAAGACTTAAGGATACAATAGCAGGCTTTAAGGCTATCGTTGACGGTGACATGGACGAATATCCGGAATGGGCATTCTTCAATGTTGGAACCATCGATGATGTTATAGAAAAGGCAAAGAAGGGACAATAAAACACAAAAACAGTGTTGAAAACCTTGCTTAAGTTTAGTAAGATTGTTTAAGAAGGGAGTACAGATGAACACATTCTATTTAAGAGTAGTATCAAGTGATAAGGTGTTTTTTGAAGATAAGGTAACACGTTTTGTACTGCCCCTTGAAGATGGAGAGATGGGCATTCTGGCGCACCATGAGAATATGGTTATTGCAACCAGCATAGGTGAGATAAGGATCACCACAGCAGATGGCAGGACAGTTACAGGTGTAGTTGGTGAAGGATTTACCCAGATTGTCAACAACAGAGTAGTTATGATCGTCGATTCTGCCGAAAAGCCGGAGGATATAGACAGAGTCCGTGCAAAACAGGCAAAGGAGAGGGCAGAAGAGCGTCTGAGACAAAAGGAGAGTCTTAAGGAATACAAGCAGACCGAGGCCAGCCTTGCCAGAGCTCTTACAAGACTAAAAGTAACGGAGAAGATATAAAGCGGGAAGGTGTATGCATGTTCCGAATACACACGAGGATGAAGAGAAATGGTTAGATTCATAGTAGTAATAATTTCATGTTTTTTCCTGATATTATACTATGTACCTAAAATGTCATATTATGCAAGGCATCCTGAAGACCATGATGAAGAGAAATGCTATCGACTGGCCAGAAAGGTTGTTCAACGTTTTAAGAAACGGGGGCGTATCAGCACCGTATCAACAGGAACAGAGAATCTGCCCCAGGAGGGTGGATACATAATGTATGCCAACCATCAAGGGAAATATGATGCGTTAGGAATAATAGGAGAGCATCAGAAGCCATGTACATTTGTTATGGACGCAAAGCGGTCAAAGCTGTTCATAGCAGACCAGTTCTGTTCATTACTTCGTGCCAAGAGATTGGAGAAGGGTAATATAAGACAGCAGGTAGAGATAATAAATGAGGTCGCCACCGAAATAGAAGCGGGAAGAAGATATATTCTGTTTCCTGAAGGAGGATATGACCATAATCATAATACTCTTAATGAGTTTATGCCGGGCAGCTTTAAGATAGCCAAAAAGGCAGGCTGCCCTATCGTGCCTGTTGTACTGTATGATTCTTATAAGCCGTTTGAAGGCAGATCATTGAGGTCTGTGGTTACACAACTGGCATTTCTTGAACCGATACCATATGAGGATTATGAATCATTAAGTACAAGCGAGATAAGGGATATGGTGGTAAATATTATCCAACAGAAAATGAATACAATGAGTGGAATGAATAATTGGTAGCATAGCAAAGGTCGGGGGAAATGCTGGAAAAGAATCAAAAAAAAGAAAATCAGGAATTGGATGATAAAAAAGAAAAAAAGTCCAAGGATATTAAGATAAAAGACACAATAAAAACATCGGAAGCAGCAAAAAAGGATAAAAAGAACAAAAGGGGTAAAGATAAGATCTCCCCGGTGAAGCTTCTTACTATACTAAGTATCCTGTTGCTGTTGGTGGTGATTTTTGTTGTGGGAATGTATTTTTCATATGTAAAAAACAGCAAGGCTATAGCAGATAAGGTGGCAAGTGCTTACACATCAGGGGATGTGCAGGAGTTCCTTGATCTGATACCACCGGGACACAAGGATTATTTCAGAGAAAATTATTCATTTTCAGATCTAGAATCAACATATAAGAATTATCTTGATGAATTTGCACATAAGCTGGAACCAGATGTAGGGAAGATTGACAGTATAGAAGCAGCCTACGGAAGTATCGTCACTATGAGCAACATTGATGATATCAGAAAGGAAATGTCCAAGTACGGCATTGACAATCTGAATACTTACAGAATGATAGAGGCTGAGTGGACAGTCACAGGCGATAAGGGTTCTAAGGTGATACCTGTGGAGATATATGTCATGAAGGTGGATGAACAGTGGTATCTGGATCATCTGGATTACTGATACAAAAATATATAGATTGGAGAATATTATATGGGTGAAACAGAAAAAGAGGGCAGAAAGAAAAAATCCATAATCCCAACGGTGGTAATCCTGGTGGTGCTTGTGGCAGTGATAGCTATAGGCGTATTTGTATGGTTAAATGTGAAGCATGTAGATGCCAATGCCCAGAAGGTGGCAGACAGGTTTATGACAGCTATCGAGGATAAGGATGTCAATGCACTTATAGATGTGTATGACCCTGAGGTTATAAGCTACACAAAGCAGCTTAACGATTACAGTGATGATAACATAAAGGGCTTCTACAAGGAGCTGGTGATAGACACCATCTACAGCAAGTGGAAGTCGGCAGGAAAGATCAAGAGCATTTCACATTCTGTGAGAGGTGTAAGGATGTATGATGATGAGCAGCTTAGAGAGAGCCGGCAGACATTTGAAAAGGAAATGGGATACAGCTTTGATAAATGTGGCGAGGTTCTGATGGATGTAACAGTCACCGGAAGCAAGAAGACATTGAACCAGCAGATAGTTGTGTATATATACAAATATGAAGGCGAGTGGTATTATTACTACTATGAGATACGATAAAATATCATGAGGTATAAAGGAGAGGCAGTATGGACGAGAATAACATGAACAATCTTAACAACGGCGTTGATGAAGAAGATGAGGCTACTACAGTGCTTGTAGGTCCGGGAGTAGGAGCTGCACAGCCGTCTAAGCCGGAAGCAAAGGCAGACGGTAACTGGGGAGCCGCACAGTCTTCACAGAGCAATGGTTATGGCAATAACCAGTTTGGTGGAAATAATCAGTTTGGCGGCCAGCAGGCAAGTGGCTACGGACAGAACCAGTTCGGCGGCAATAATCAGTTCGGTGGCCAGCAGGCAAACGGCTACGGACAGAACCAGTATGGCGGAAACAATCAGTTCGGTGGCCAGCAGGCAAACGGCTACGGACAGAACCAGTTCGGCGGAAACAATCAGTTCGGTGGACAGCAGGCAAATGGCTACGGACAGAACCAGTTTGGTGGAAATAATCAGTTCGGCGGACAGCAGATGAATGGTTACACACCAAATCAGTTTGGTGGACAGACACCTTCAGATATCAAGCCTGGCAAGAAGATAAGCAAGAAAATGCTTGCAATAATCGGTGGAGCAGCCGCAGTAGTCATTATTGCACTGGTATTGATACTTACCCTTGGAGGATCAGGTGTAAGGAACATGGATGACATTACAGACAAGATGGTGGCAGCTTATGAAGATGATGACTGGAAAGCCGTATATGATCTTTATTATGATGAATACCTTGACGCTATGAAGGATGAGTACGATTACACAGAAAAGGAACTTAAGGACGAATTTAAGGATGACTTCGATGGTGATATGGACGATCTTAAAGACGATCTTGGAGACATAAAGAAGATCACAGTTACTAATGTTGATAAGGATACTTATTCAAATTCAGATGTGAAAGATGCAAATGAATCATTCAAGGATGGATATGATGTGGATCTTAAGATCGATAAGATGGTAGATGTTCGTATAGAAGTAGAAGTTGAGGGTGAAGACGACGACATGGACGACGGCATAATAAAATATACAGCTGTCAAGGTCGGCAGCAGATGGTATATCGTGGATCACGAAAATCTGTATTAATATTTATGATACATAAGTAATAGAACTGTGGAGCTTTTCTCCACAGTTTTTTTTAAAAATTTTATAAAGCTTATTCTGGTTAGTTGTGGACAATTACAGTATACAATGTTATTCTTAAAGTCAAGGATTACAATAGAGTAGTGAGGTCGGGTCACAGGGTATGGAATACGTTTTTATTGATTTTGAGATGAATCAGATAGATAATGCAGCACAGAATGAATTTAAAATCTGCAAAAATGAGATAATAGAGATAGGTGCAGTGAAGCTGGATGATACATATAAGGAAATTAACTATTTTAAAACATATGTAAGACCGGTGGTGTTACCGCTAAATAGCAGGATAGTAAGGCTTACTGGCATTACCACTGAGATGGTTGAGGATGCACCGGATTTTGACAGTGCCATAGACAGCTTTATTGATTGGTGCGGCGATGCAGATGTTATCTATGCATGGAGCGAGAATGACCTGAGACAGTTCAACAAAGAGAGACGTATAAAGAACTATACCCATGACAGAGTAAATGTGATCGTATCAAGATGGAAGGATTTTCAGAAGGAATTTGCCAAGCTGCTTGGAACCAGAAGAAGATTGGCCCTTTCTGATGCAGTATTCTACCTTGGTGAGGACTTCCAGGGGAAGGAGCATGACGCTTTGTGGGATGCCAGGAACACTGCTGAGGTATTCGTTTTGTCCAAGGACAAGGAGAAGTTCGAGAAGGTTATGGCACCTATAATGGAGGTATATAAGCCTAAGCAGACCATGACCTACTCTCTTGGAGATATATTCAAGAATATTAATATTGAGGAATAAAATCACATCCACGTTAAAAGGAAATAGTATGGAATTAAACAAAAACAACATAAAAAAGATCATATTTATAGGCTGTTCTATAGTACTTTTTATATTTGCATTATTTAATTTTAAGATACTGGCGGCGGCATTTGACAAGCTTATGAATGTTATGCTTCCGTTTATAATAGGTTTTTGTATTGCCTTTGTTGTAAATGTTCCTATGAAGGCAATAGAAAATCTCATTTTCAGAAATAAGGACAGCAGATTTTATAAGCTTAAGAGACCGGTGAGCATGGTCATAGCATTTGCAGTGATAATATTGATTATAGCGTTTGCTGTTACAATGGTTATACCTGATATTGCCAAGACCATAGATTCCATTGGTGAGAAGTTCCCTGCTTTTATAGATAATGCAAAAAAGTGGGTTGACTCACTGACCAGAAAATTCCCGGCAATGGCTGAGAAGCTGGACTTCAAGAGTATTGACTGGAACA
>OKUV01000799.1_pt1 | contig 10896 bp, 8 predicted proteins | sample 1606661 | NCBI WGS metagenome assembly OKUV01 (sample SAMEA3882521, study PRJEB24775) | human gut metagenome | biome: human-associated habitat; feature: intestine environment; material: feces | place: Netherlands | collected 2009/2010
CCATCAACAAGGTCAAGAAGGTCTCCAGCCAGCTGCTGCATGAGTACGGCCATGACCCCAGCGCCGAGGAAATTGCCGAGCGCGTCGAGGAGCTGCGTAACCCCGAGGCCCGTAAGCCTCGCGCGGCAGTGCCCGCGCACGTGCAGACCGGCAACGGCAAGTCCAACTTTGCTGGCAAGCCCTCCCCCGCCGGCAAGTCCAAAAAGAAGAAGTTCTACGCCAGCAAGCCCAAGGGCAAATAACAAAGTTGCGGTGGAATACGGACTGTTTTGCCTGGAATTAGGCAAATTTAGACCGTATTTCACCGCAACTCATAGTGGGATGGCGGGCGCCGTCCTACCCTTGGGTGACCAGGCGATAGCCGATACCCACGTGCGTTTGTATATAGCGCGGATGCGCGGGGTCGGACTCGATCTTCTTACGCAGCGTACCCATAAAGACGCGCAGGCTCGCCAGGTCGCTCTTAGTTGCCGTGCCCCAAATCTCGTGCAGGATAAACTGGTGCGTCAGTACCTTGTCGGCGTTATGCGCCAGCAGGCACAGGAGCTTGTACTCAATCGGCGTCAGGTGCAACTCCTCGCCATCCATCGTGGCAATGCCGGCATCAAAATCGATATGCAGCTCACCGGTATCGAACGAGCCCTCGGAGACAACGCCGCCCGTTTGCGCATACGAAAGGCGCCTGAGCGTCGTGCGAATGCGCGCGAGCAGTTCCTCGACCGAAAACGGCTTGGTCAGATAGTCGTCGGCACCGGCATCGAGCGCGCGGATTTTGTCCGCATCTTCGCTGCGCGCCGAGACCACGATGATCGGCATGCCTGACCATGCGCGCACCGACTCCACCACCTTGACGCCGTCCATATCGGGCAGGCCCAGATCGAGCAGCACGATGCTCGGTGCCTGCGATGAGGCGGCGGCGATGGCGGCATGGGCGGTCTCCACAGCCATATGGCGCAAGCCGTGCGCCTCGAGCGCGGCAACGATAAGATTGCGAACGGCGGGGTCGTCCTCAACGACCAAGATGAGCGGTTTTACGGCAGAGTTCGGCACGGCGCTACTCCTTATCAAACGAAACGTCGGCGGCGGGAAGTTCAATCGTAAAGACCGAACCGTGCGGGTCCGCCGCGGCAACCTCTATGCTACCGCCATGTGCCAGCGCAATGGAGCGGCAGAGCGAAAGACCCAAGCCCACGCTGCGGTGGCTGTCGGCCAAACCGTGGTTGGCGGTATAGAACGACTCAAAGATCCGCTCGCGATCCTCGGGTGCGATGCCCGGGCCGTCATCGGCCACCGAGCACGCCACGCGTCCATCGTCGACGCTAATCGAAATCATGATATGCGAGCCCGCGGGCGTATAGGTGATGGCGTTGTTCACCAGATTGACCACCAGCTGCACCATCAGGCGCGCATCGACGTTGACGAGCGCCGGCTCATCGCACGCCACCACCTTAAGGTCGTGCTCGCGCACGGCAGGGTTCACGTGGCGCAGCGCCTCCTCGACGATATCGTCCATGAGCTCGAGCGTGGTCGACAGGCGCATACCGCCACCCTCGAGCTTGGTGATGGCGAGCAGATTCTCGACGGTGGCGTTGAGCCACAGCGCATCCGAGCGAATGGATAGAAGCAGGCCGCGGCGCGTCTGGGCATCGAGCACCGCGGTGCCGGTCGAGCCCTGATCGAGCAGCACGTCGGCATTACCCGAAATACTGGTAAGCGGCGTGCGCAGATCATGCGAGATGGAGCGCAGCAGGTTGGCGCGCAGCTGTTCGTTTTTGGCGAGCACCGCCGCTTCCTCGCGGGCCTCCATGGCGCGGGCGCGGTCGAGCGCCAGCTCGCCTTCGCTCACGATGGCATCGGCAAGCGTCCGCTCCTCATGCGTCAGCACGTCGGGCTCGGCAACGATAGCCAGCACGCCCACCACCGAGGCGGGGTCGCCCGAGCGCGCGAAGCCGTCGCCTGTGCGAACCGTCAGGTAGATGCCATAAAACGCCGAGCCGCCAAACGTGGCGTCGAGCGGCGTTCCCACATAGGCGGACGCCGAGAGCCGAGGCGGCATCTGCGGCGCCAGTTCGTGCACCGGTGCGGCATCGCCCACGGCCGTGTAAGTCGCGCGCGGCAGCAGGTCATCGCCCTCGGCGTCGGCGCTGTACCACACGACAGGGCAGCCCGAAAGACGCGCCAGCTGCGTGGCCATGGCGTGAACGATCTGATGCTGATCGGCGCACCGCTGCAGCATGCGGTTGGTCTCGAGCACCATATGCGTGCGGCGGTCGCTGGCGGCAGCCTGTGCCAAGGCGCGGCGCAGGGCCAACGCAATCGAACTCGACACAAGCGAGACCACGAACATGATGAAGAACATGCCGGGATAGCCGCGGTCGATAAGCGACAGCGAGTAGCGCGGGTCGACAAACAAGAAGTTGTAGAGCGCCACGGCGGCAGCCGAGCTCAGCAAGCAATACAGGCGACTCCAGGTAAAGAATGCGCACAGCTGAACGGCAAACACATAGACGATCATGATGCTCGGCGCGAGACCCGGATGGTCGAGTAGCGCGCCCACAATCGTCGCCGCGACCAGCAGCCCCACCGATACGCAGGCGTCATACAGAGGAGTGCGGCGCGTCAGCGTTGTGCGCCGCCACCAAAAGCTATCGGCAATATCGCCGTCCGTACGGACGTCCATCAGCGCCCCGCCCCTCTCTCGAAAACAAAAACCACCACAAAGGGACAGGCACCTTTGTGGTGGTTTCCCTTGTGGTGGTTCCAAGTGTATAGCCTTTGCAACCGGCGGTCGCTAGACAAACAGCACGTGCGCGAGCAGGGCACACACGCACACCGCTCCAAATACCAGTGCCACGATCGAGATCACGCGGTCGGCCATGTCCATGTTGGCACGATTCGTAAAGAACCGATCTTCGGCGGCGTCGACGCGCGCCTCACGCACCATTTCGACCACCGCCTCACGGCCATCGAGCGCCTTTGTATCCATGTTTACCTCCCCGGCCTCATGCTTATCCATCAAAAACCAACTCCGTGTAGCCGCCGACGTCTACGGCCGCTCGTTGGGAGCCAGGCGTTGCATCTTGTTCACGGCCTTGAACTTGGTGAACAGCGGCACGTACTCAAAGCTCACGTTGGAGTTCTCCAGGCCGTACCAACGCGCGGGCGTGCCGGCGGCGCGGCGAATGATGTACTTGAGCGTGATGGCCGTACGCTCGCTCGGCTCCACATCGCTTTCAGGCGCCAGAAGCTTACGAATCAGGACGAACTTGAACGTGCCGATGTTACCCGGATCCTTGTAGACCGAGTAGTCATGCGTCTGCGGCGGCAGCTCGCCGGTGGCAGCCAGGTCCTGAACAACCTGACGCAGGTAGGCATTGACGCGCTGGTTGATCTTGTAGCCCAGGTACAGATGCACACGGAACACGTAGTCGGTGCCGAACGTCTCGACCGAATAGGCAAAGGTATGCGGTTCGTCCATGGTCTCGACATTCACAAACCACCAGGCGCGGGCACGCTTGGGATGCTTGTCCAAGATCGAATAGACGATATCGCGGTCGATGTAGTCGGTATGGGTGTCCTTGGTCAGGTACACGACGTTGTCACTCATGCGCTCGTAACGGTCGTCGTCGCGCAGGCGCTTGAGCTGCGGCAGGTAGCTGCGCAGCGGCAGCAGCGTAAACTGGCGCTGCTCGACCGCCGTGCCGTTGTACCAGCACACCATAATGCCCATGATGAGTGCAGCCATGAGGATGGTGAAATAGCCGCCGTGGAAGAACTTGGTGAGCGAGCTCACGAAGAAGAAGCCTTCGAGCAAAAGGAAGAAGGCCGCGAAGATCCACGGAGCAACCTTGAGCTTGCGCTCCTCGTGCAGGTAGAAGAAGAGCAGCAGCGTGGTGCACATCATAGTCAGCGTAATGGCAAGGCCGTACGCGGCTTCCATATGCGCCGAGTTCTGGAACAGCAGCACCACGATGACGCAGCCCACGAGCATGACGTTGTTGACCATGGGGATGTAGAGCTGGCCCTTGGTCTCGGCAGGGTAGAAGACCTGCATGTGCGGCATGAGGTCCAGACGGCTGGCCTCGGACACCAGCGAGAATGCGCCGGTGATGAGCGCCTGCGAGGCAATGATGGCCGCAACGGTGGAAAGGCCTACGGCAAAGGGACGCAGGCCCGGGGCGAGCATCTGGTAGAACGGGTTGAGGTCGGCAATGCCCATGAGCTCGGGGTTGGCAGCGTTGTTCATAAGCCAAGCGCCCTGGCCCATATAAGAAAGCAGCAGGCAGCACTTAACGAACGGCCAGGTGGCGTAGATGTTGCCGCGGCCGACGTGGCCCATGTCGGAGTAGAGCGCCTCGGCACCGGTGGTGGCGAGGAAGCAGCTGCCCAGAATCATGATACCCGCGTGGTTGTTGGGGCTCAGCAAAAAGGCGATGCCGCGCACCGGGTTGAGGCACAGCAGCACGGCGGGGTGCTGGAAGACAAAAAACAGACCCGTGCCGCCCAGGAACAGGAACCACAGCGTCATGATGGGGCCAAAGGCGTGACCGATCTTGGCCGTACCGATGCGTTGCACCAAAAAGAGCGCGATGATGATGGCGAGCGTAATGGCGACGACGCGGCCCTGGTCATCGCCCAGCACGGCATGGACCGCCGGGATGGTGCGCAGGCCCTCGATGGCCGTGGTAACGGTAACGGCCGGCGTCAGGATGCCGTCGGCGAGCAGCGCGGCGCCACCCAGCATGGCGGGGATGATAAGCCACTTGCCACAGCGCTTGACCAGGCTGTACAGGGCAAAGATGCCGCCCTCACCATGGTTATCGGCGCGCAGCGAGATGAGCACATACTTGATGGTGGTCAGCAGCGTGACCGTCCACACGACAAGGGAGAGCGCGCCAAGCACGAACTCCTCCGTCACGCTTCCGATGCCGCCGTTGCCGGCAACGAGCGCCTTGGTTACATACATAGGGCTGGTGCCGATATCGCCGTACACCACGCCCAGCGTGACGAGCATCGCCGAGATGCTCACAGGAATCGCAGCGTGCGAGGCTGCCTCCTTGGCCTTCTGTTCCATAAGCCGGTTTCCTCCCAACTTTAATGTTCGAAGGAATTATAGGTAATCGGCCTATGTTTGAATGGTACTGTTTTCCCAGCTAGATAAACATTTATACGGCCTTTAGGCCACCGCGACGATATGGAATGTGACAAAGGGACTGTCCCCTTGTCACATTCGTCATTTTCCAAGCCAGTTTTTGAACCACCACTCCATGGAGCGGCTCATCTCGGCCATAAAGGGGCTCGTGTGCTTGCGAGTGTAGATATCCACGACGCGCTCCCCCACCTCGCGGGCATGCGGACGGAACATCGCGTCCATCTCGGCCACCTGTGCGTCCATGGTCGCGGCATCCGCACGGCAGTAGTGCTCCTCATGCACCAGGTTCACCACGGGATGCGCGATTGCCGGACGCTCCTTACGGGGCGTGCCGATGATGAGCATCGACAGCGGCATGGTATAGGGCGGCAAGTGCAGCAGCTCGGCGACTTCCTCGGCGTTCTCGACGATATCGCCGATGTAGCAGCTCCCCAGCCCCAGGGCCTCAGCGGCAACCACGGCGTTTTGCGCGGCGATCACGGCGTCCTGGGCCGCGATGGCAAAGTCGCCCAAACCCGGCGCGCGGCGGGGCGCCTTGCCCGTGCGCTCGACAAACTCGGGCTCAAAGCAGCCCACGTGCTCAAACAGATCGATCCACTTGGCATAATCGACCACAAATATGAGTGCCCAGGGCGCCTTGGCAATCATGGGTTGGTGGTCGCACAGGTCGGCCAGACGGTCCAGCGTAGCCTGCTCGCGAATGCTCACGATGGAATACATCATCATGGCGCCCGCCGACGGCGCGCGACTCGCCGCATGCAAAATCGCTGCGCGCTGCTCGTCGGTCACCGCCACGGGACGGTCGTCGTCATCACGCGCAAAGGCACGCGTGGACGAGCGATGCTCCAAGATGTCCAGCACCGCATTGCCCGTAGTCTCGACCGGATAACCGTTCGTATCCACGCCCGCAGCTCCGTCGCAGTACTCGGCGCCCGTCATACAAACCTGCTCGCCCATAGCTCTATCCTCGCCAATTCTTTTAGAAGCCTTTACGTTTCCGTGTAATTCCCGTCCATTATCGCGCAGGTCGCCACTACATTGCGCCACACCGCCGCACATGCGCGTTAATATGGCTGGTTGTTGTGCGCAGCCCGCAAATGCAGCGCATATTTAGGTAACAATCGGGTAAACCCCCGCTTTCGTAGGTTTTAAGTTTGTGAGGAGTCTCAGCATGTTCGCTGCCGCCATCTCGCTCGTCGGTCTTGCGGCGACCGTCTACCTTGTTTTGCGCGAGGCCAAGGCCATTCGCGCTCAGTCGGGCACCGTCACCAAGGGCGCCTTCGCCTGGAGCGTCGCCTTCGGCCTGTTCCAGCTCTTTTTGACCGTCTGGGGCGCTATTGGCCTCGTCGCGCAAAACGAGCCGCTCGCCTTTGTGATGCTCATCCTGACCAATGCCATCCTCACCGGCTGTGCCTGGGCCAGTATCGCCCGCGACCGCATCGCCCCGCGCGTCTTTGCGTTCGCCGGGCCCGACGCTCCCGCCCCCACCGGCAAGCTCGCCCGCCTGCGCGGAACCTTTGTGGGTAAACCGCTCGTCGCCGCCGTCCTGTGCCTGCTGCTCGCCGGCGTCTTTGCGCTGCTGGGCATGGAGGTCTCGTCCAACCACGACTTTACCTGGGTCTACCCCCTGTGCATCCTGCTCGAGTGGGCCATCATCACCACGCTCATGGTCGGCCTGTTCTTCCTGTTCCAGCGCCACGGCGCAGCTCCCGCGGTCCTGGCCTTTGCCCTCTTTGTCCTGGGCATTGCCGAGTTCTTCGTCATCACGTTTAAATCCATGCCCATCCAGCCGGGCGACCTTTCGGCCATCTCCACCGCCGCCGCGGTCGCCGGCACCGGCTACACCTTCTCGATCTCACTGTTCTGCGTGCTGTCCATGGGCTTTACCGCCATCGCCATGCTGCTGTGCGAGTACGCCGGCCTGGTGGCACCGCATCGCCAGAAGGGTGCCGCCAACGCCAAGCGCATCCTGCTCACCAACCTGCTCGTCGCCGTGCTGTGCCTGGGCGGTGTAACCGCACACGTCACGCTCATCGACTACTACAACACCCTCGGCATCACCGTCTACACCTGGCGCCCGCTCGAGAGCTACTGGCGCGAGGGCTACCTGCCTGCTTTTATTAGTGCGGCGCAGTCCATCAAGCCGCCCAAACCCGCCGACTACTCCGTCGACGATGCCAAGGCCACGCTCAAAAAGTACGCCAAGGCCTACGACAAGTCCGACGCGGCCAAGAGCGACGAGCGCGCCGCCGCAAAGGAGCAGTTCGACAGCGAGAAGCCCACGGTCATCGCCATCATGAACGAGACCTTCTCGGATCTTTCGATCTACCAGAACATGCGCGCCGGCTACGAGGGCCCGCAGTACTTTAAGAACCTGTCCAACTGCCTCAGCCGCGGCAAGCTCTACGTGAGCGCCTACGGCGGCGGCACCGCCAATACCGAGTTTGAGTTTATGACCGGCAACTCCATGGCCAACCTGGGCTCGGGCGTGTACCCCTACACCATCTACAACATGGAAACGACCGGGAACCTGGCAGAGCAGTTCAAGTCGCTCGGATATTCCACCACGGCCATGCACCCCAACCACGCCACCAACTGGAACCGCGAGAACGTCTACAAGGATTTTGGCTTTGACCGGTTCCTGTCCATCAACGATTTCCAGGGTGCCGATACCCTGCGCGGCATGGTGACTGACCAGGCGACCTACGACAAGATTCTTGAGCTGCTCGACCAGAACGCCGATCCGCAGTTTATCTTCGACGTGACCATGCAGAACCACTCGGGCTACGACACGGGCCTGCTGCCGGCCGACAAGCAAATGCACCTGAACATCGACACGACCGACCTGGACGCTAAGACCGTCGAGGACGGCACGCTCTCCGATGTCGATGAGTATGTCTCGTGCATTGAGCAGTCCGATCAGGCGCTGCGCTACTTCCTCAACGCCTTGAGTAAGCTCGACCGCAAGGTGGTCGTGGTGTTCTGGGGCGATCACCAGCCGTTCTTCCCGTCCAAGTTCAACGATAAGTGGTTTACCGGCGAGGACGACGCCACCCACCAGGAGCGCTTGTGGCAGACCGACTACATCATTTGGGCTAACTACGACGTTGCCGGCTGCGGCCAGACGAGCGAGGTCGACGACCTGTCCACCAACTACCTGTCCACCCAGCTGATGCAGCTGATCGGTGCCCCGCTTTCCGACTATCAGAAGGCGCACATGACGCTGCGCGAGTCGCTGCCCGCCATCAACTCCGTGGGCTACGAGGACGCCAGCCTGCGTTGGGCACTCTCCTCCAACGTCACCGGTGACGACGCCGCTGCCGCTGCCGCAACCAAGGCGCGCGAGGATTACGCCAAGATGCAATACTACGAGATGTTCCGCGACGGCAAGAACGTGTACACCGAGCACTTCCAGACCGAGGCCAACGAAACCGACCCCAACCTGGCACCGGGTACGACCAAGATCAAGTAACGACACGTCTTAACTGGTTCGTCTGCCCGGCGGCGCGGAACGTAAGGTTCCCTGCTCGGACAGTCCTGCTCGCACGGAGAGCACATTAAGTGCTCTCCGGCTCGTGCGGAACTCGCGATGAACCTTACGTTCCGCGTCGCCGGGCAGACGCCTCGGTGTTGAAGCGCGGCTTGTCATGGGGGCATCTGCTGAACATATATAAGTCGAAGGCCACGTCTTGTGGCCTTTTTTGCATCCGGAAAGCATGTCCCAGAATTCACGTCCGGAGTGGGATGCAGTTTCCGCTTGGGACCCGATTGGGAAAGTGTGTCCCACTATTCAGCTGGATTCCGGGATGTATTTTCCGGTTGAGGCTCGTTGGGAAAGTCCCACTTTGGACGCATCCGGGCACGGAACCATCGACCTATCAGGCCTCCCATCAATAAAGAGGCGTCCTCCCGGACGGCGGGGCACGAAGTTCATCGCGAGTTCCGCACGCAAAGAAGGCCACTTAATGTGGCCTTCGTCTTGCGCAGGACTGTAGAGCAGGGAACTTCGTGCCCCGACGCCCGGGAGGACGTTTCATTTAGAAAGATGGACCGACCGCCGTCAGCGATGGGAGCTACTCCCCCAGCACGGCCTTTTTGGCGGCTGCAGCCATGTTGTCCAGATCTTCCTTGGTGGGGTGATCCTTTGCGGCAACCCAGTTGTCGAGCAGCATCTTATAGCGCGCGTTGTTGGGATCTTGCTCGAGCATGGCCTCGTAGCGCTGCTTGACCGCGGGGCCCATCTTGCCCTGGCACATCGCCCAGCCCGCAAGCTCGGCATCCCCAGCCAAATTGGAAGTTACGCGGTCGATAATCTGCTGGTAATAGCTCTGATCGGCCCCAAAGCCGCAGGTGCCAAACAGGAAGACGCGCTTGCCGTGCAAGGCGGAGAGCAACGCCGCGACCGAAGGCGTGCACGCGCCCTTGTCGCACCAAAAACCGACGAGCACCGTGTCGGCCGCGCAGGCGCCCTGCGCCTCGAGCGCAACCTGATCTGCATCCGCATCGTCGCTCAACGCCGCGGCATGGACAAAATCAACACCCGCAGCCTGCAGAGCGCGCTTGATCGCGCCCGAAACCATCCTGGTATTACCGCTCTTGCTGTTAACCACCAAAGAGCACGTCATAGTCACGTTGCCTCGTTTCCCCCAAAACTAAAGCCACTAATGCAATTTATTAGATGAATATCTTAGTACTTACGTGACAGATGTAAACCACCGTCTGTCGATTGATTAATTTGCCCCACGGGCTTGCTTACTGGGCGAACTGACTGCGGTAGAGTTCGGCGTAGAAGCCGCCTGCCGCTAGCAGCTCGTCGTGCGTGCCGCGCTGGACGATCTTTCCGCCGTCCTCATCCTTTTTTGCGCGGTAGCCGCCGCTGCAATAGACCGTCGCCACGCGGGGTGGGAATTTGCGTTTGATTGCCATTGCGTCTCCTCCCCTGTTCCATTCTTATATTGCCGCCCTCCGCGGCACAAAATTCCTCTGCTTACGCCCGATAGCCGAGCGCCGTTGAGATCTGCGCCGCCGCGGCGCAGGTCAAGTCAATATCGCGCTGGAAATCCGGCGAACGCGCACTGTCGAACATGCCGACAAAGCCGACGGCGTAGCGCACCGCGCCGGAGCTGTCGCGCACGGGCGCGGAGGCCGAGCACAGGCCGAAGCGGTACTCGCCATCCTCCACGGCATAGCCGTTTTCACGCGCGGCCTGCATCACACGGAAGAGCTTCTCCCACGTGACGAGGGTCTTGGGCGTATAGGGCTCCAACGTGCGGCGCGACAGGACGCGCTTCGCCTCGTGGTCGGCCATCGCGGATAGAAACACCTTGCCCTGCGAGGTGCAGTGCAGCGGCAGACGCGTCCCGACCTCCGACACGACGCGCAGTCCCGCGCGGGACTGCACCTGTTCGATGGTGATGACCTCTGACCGATTCAACATCGAGAGGAACACCGACTGCCCTGTCACGCTTGCCAAATGCTGCAAATGCGGCTTTGCCAGGTCTGAAACGCTCCAGCTTGCGCCCACGGCGCAGCCGTACTCAAAAAGCCGCACGCCGAGGCAGTAGCGCCCGTCGCTCTGCTGGTCCACGACCGCGCTCTCGCGCATCGTGCTCAAAAGGCCGTGGATCGTGCTCTTCGGCCAGCCGGTCTGCTCGCTCAGCGCGGCCTGCGTGAGCGGCTGGTGCGCCTCCATCAGCAGGTCAAGCAGCCGCAGCGCCTTGGCAACGGACTGTACGGGACCGTTT
>OKUV01000800.1_pt1 | contig 10863 bp, 7 predicted proteins | sample 1606661 | NCBI WGS metagenome assembly OKUV01 (sample SAMEA3882521, study PRJEB24775) | human gut metagenome | biome: human-associated habitat; feature: intestine environment; material: feces | place: Netherlands | collected 2009/2010
TAAACCGCCAAAAGCATTCCATTTATCTGCAATGGCTCCGTTGATAGACAGCTCAATACCCTTATACTCATTTTCGCCGTCATTGGTAACCCAATACCAATCAGGCTTTTTATCGTCATATACGTTTAAGGTAGAGGACTCTCTGTTTTTAAACAGAGCCAGTGTAGCCAAGAAATTCTTGTTGCTGTATTTAACGCCGATTTCGTCCATTTTTGTTTTAGACGGGTCTAAGATTTCATCTGCGTTATAAGCGTTTGCACCGCTTACTCTGCTGCCTGCATCAAAAAATTCGGAATGGCTAGCATAAATGGATACTTCATCGGTGGGCTGGTAAACAAAGCCGTAAGCAGGACAAACAGCGCTAGACTTAACACTTGCTACCTTGCCAGATTTAGTCGGATCCGGATAGGTTACAGCATTGGATTCATGCTTATGAACGCCTAACATCATCTGAGCCTTGCCTAATTTAATAGTATCTAACAGAGACACACCCCAGAAGGTTCTTGTACTGTTATGGAAATTACTAAAGGTAGGAATATTTACGCTCTCATTAGGATTAACGCCACCTGCCAAGGTACCGCCTAAGCCTTTGAAGTTAGTCAGGCCATAACCGCCGACAACACCGGTCCAGGACTTAGACCAGGATTTGTCAACTGCCAAAACCACATCATGTTCAACCTCACCGGTTTTAAAAGTGTTCTCGATACCGGTCTGTACATAATATTTATGTCCAGGAGTTCTTCTGGTAAAATATTTGCCTGCATAATTGCCTGCATCATCAAGAATATATAAGCGGCTGCCTTGACCGGTAATATTTTTACGTAAATTGCTTCTTGTCCAACCGCCGTTAAAGAAGGCCTTGGTGCCGTGACCGATTACCTGCTCATGGTTCAGTACCATCAATGCGCCTTCAGAGGCTTTGGTCATGCCGGGGAAGCTGTAATTGTTTTTGGAATTCGGAGCAGAGGGAACATGAGTCAAAAGACCTTTTTTTACATTATTAGCATCAAAGCCAAACCATCTCATACCATCATCAACTTCATAATATTGATAACCGACAAGCAAATTAGATTTGCTGTTAGCATCCTGATGATCGATGTTGGCAAAAATGCTGGAAGACTCTTTGCTGGCTTTATAATGACCGGGGTTACCATTTAAGATCTCTGTATTTACTCTAACGCCCCATTCGTCATTCTTACCAAATCTTTTGCCGATATCCAGATATTCGCCTAAGCCGCTTTCACCGGAGAATACTTGTTTATATCTGAGCACGGGCTTATCAAGTGCTTTTTTGGTATCGACGTTTACTACTGCAGCAACACCGGTGCCTTCACCTGTGGGGAAAGAGCCGGAAATAGCTTTATTCGGACCTTCTGTAACCTGAATACTCTCAGCCATAAAAGTCGGAACTAAAAACTGTCCTAACATACCGGGAACACCATTCAGATAGAAGAAGGAACCATTGGTAGATTTGCCTCTTACAGAAAAATCGCCATGCAGCATGGTGCCTGTCGAACGCACGGAAGGAATATTTACCAGAATATTATCCAAAGGCTGGTTCATACCGCCAAAGGTTTCCATAGCGTTGGCTGTAATGTTTGTTTGAGAAAAAGGTACATCCATTACATTTTTATTACCGAGAATACCAACATTACCGCTTTTAGCAACCATTCCACCCGGCAGTAAATCTGCACTGCCTTCGACAACAACCTCATCAAGATTGCCATGCATAGTTTCTGCACTTGCGCCCATCACGAAGCCTACGCTTGCTACTGCGCACAGCACTGACATAACCAATGCTTTTTTGTTTTTCAACATACTCATACACCTCATCAAAAAATTTATTTTCCAACCTTCACTGCCGAGCTGTCCGAGTTTCGCGTGCAGCGTCGGTTAAAAGCTATGTATTGCGGGATTTGCGTTTTCCGGCAAGAAAAAACGTCCTCCTGCACAGTTACAGAAAGACGCACTTATCCTCTAGTAGTCTCCCGTCACTCGCAGTACACTCCCGTTAACTTCTTCAGGCAATTCTTCTGGCTCAGTTTCCTCGCAATCCTTGCCTTCCCGGTTTCCCAGTGACATAATTAAGGCTTGCTCCACTTTACAGCTGCGTGACAGCGCAGGCTTCGCACCTGCTTATTTATTAAGTCTTTCGACACCTGATAGCTTGAATTTATTAAGTTCATTTTTTAACATTTATTACATTTCGTTCGAATTTATAGCATATGTTTCAATTGCTGTCAAGTGAATATTCTGACACTATGAACGTAAATAAACGGGTAAACTAAAGTATAACTCTAATTTACCCAAGATTTTTTATCAGACTAGTAATTCATCTAATCATAATTTGTATAATCTGGATTAGATGAATTACTTTAATTGCCCCTGCTCTATATGCAAAACTCTGTCGCAAAGCCATTCCGCAAGCTGTTTATCATGTGTAATAAACAAATAAGCCAGCTGCTTTTCCCTGCGTATATCTCGCAGCAAATGTAAAATCTGCGCCTGTACGGAAATATCCAACATAGATGTCGGTTCATCCAAAACAAGCAGCTTCGGCTCTAACAACAGTGCTCTTACCAGGCAGATACGTTGAATTTCGCCGCCACTCACTTGATGCGGATAGCGCTGCAAAAGCTCTGCATTGAGCTTTACCAAATCAAGCATCTCTTTGATTTTTTCTTCATCATAAGGCAGATTAAAAACAGTAAATGCTTCCCGCAGACTAGAACCTAAGGTCTGACGCGGATCAAGAAAGCTTTCGGGACGCTGTGAGATAAACTGCACATTGCGTCTGAAAATGCTTAAATCTTTAGCAGTTGCCTGAGTAATATCTCGTCCCTGAAAATAAATTTTGCCGCAATCACATGGCAGCAGGCGCAGCAAAATACGCGCCAGCGTGCTTTTGCCGCTGCCACTGCCACCCATCAGCGCCACTGCTTCACCAGCCTTAATCTCCAGTGAAACATCATGCAGAAGCTCAAAGGTTTTGCCACTGCTGCGATCAATAAAGCTTTTAGAAATATTTTCAGCCTTCAGCATACAAAAAGCACCTCACTTCCGCATTTTCTACCTGCTGCATAGCAGGCTTTTCTTCCTTGCAACGCGTTGTGCAATAAGGGCAGCGTGCCGCAAACTTACATCCGGTAAAGCTTTCTCCCGGAACAGGAGCCTTGCCGGGAATAACCTGCAGACCATTCTTTGGCAAAGCCTGCAAAAATCCTTTGGTATACGGATGTAGCGGTTTGTGCCAAATATCCGCATTATGCTCTAAAACCTGTCCCGCGTACATCACCAGCACATCATCACACACCTCTTGTGCCAAAGCAATATCATGCGTAATAATCAGCATACTAAAATGCAAATCCTGCTTAATCGTCAGCAAATTTTTGCGAACAACGGCGCCAACCTGTTCATCAAGGCCTTTGGTAGGTTCATCCGCCAAAATCCATTCAGGCTTACTGCTGACAGCCATAGCACACAATACACGTTGCAGCATGCCACCGGAAAGCTCATGCGGATACGCTGCCAGAACACGCTCTGCTTCCTGCAGTCCGAACAAACGCAGACATTGCTTTTTATAGCTGTTATCGCTGTCCGCCATTTGATGAACATCCAAAACATCCTGCATCTGCTTGCCTATTTTACGCACAGGATTCAACGACTCACTGGGATTTTGCGGAATAATACCAAAAGCAGATAATATTTTTTCCACCTGCTCGCCATTATAAAGCACTCTGCCCTTTTTAATGACTCCAGATGGCAATATGTTTAAGATTGCCTGCCCCAGTACAGATTTACCGCAACCGCTTTCACCGATAATCGCAGTAAAATTACCTCCGTGCAAGTTCAGGCTTACATCATCTACAGCATAAAATACGCCTTGCGGCAGCTTAAAACCTACAGATATATTTTCTAACACCAGATTTTTTACCATTTGCGTACCTCATCAAGCTGTGTATCTAAGCTATCACGCAGATGCTCTCCGATAATATTAAGAGAATAAATCAGCAAAAATACAAACAGACCGGGAATTATAATCAAATGCGGTGAGCTGCGATAATACATAATAGCATCGTTAATCATTACACTCCAGTCAGGAGTCGGCGGCTGTACACCTAAGCCCAAAAAACTCAGGCCGGCAATCGCCAATATACCTCGGCCAAGGCGAATAGTTACCAGCACAAGCAACTTGTTCGCAATGTTGGGCAGTAAATGACGGACAATAATTCGCAAATCACTGCAGCCAAGACAACGCAGCCCTTCGATAAACGGCTCTCCCATCAGCTGCAAAACTTCTGCACGCACAATGCGCGAAAAGCCGGCCCAGGATGTCACAACCAACGCCAGTACAAGGCTATAAATACTCGGACCGAGAATACCAGCCAAGGCTATCATAAAACAGCTTCCCGGTATACCTTGGAAAATATTGCTCAAAACGGTAAAGAACATGTCTAATTTACCGCCATAAAAACCGCACAACAGACCAACGCCCACACCTAAAATCAGCGCCAAAACCGACGAAATCAAGGTAAGCAGCATTGATGCACGTCCGCCGTAAAGAATGCGGCTGAACATATCGCGGCCTAAAGCATCCGTGCCGAAGAAATGTTGCCAGCAGGGACTTTGCAGACGGTTAGCCATATCTGGTTCAAAGGGATTATGCGTTGCCAGAAGCGGGGCCAAAATACTGCCGAGAATGATAAACGCAAGTACCAAAATAGCGAAGTTAAGCTGTATTTTTTTAGTCATGTACTTCAGCGCCTCCTCTCAGCTTAGGATTCAGATAAAACATCAGCAAATCAACCGCTAAGGTTATCAATACCAAAAGCCAGCCGGTAAAAAGCACATAGGCCTGCAATACGGGGTAATCGCGGAAGCGAATCGCTTCCAGTGCCATGCTGCTGATGCCAGGCAGAGCAAAAATACTTTCCGCAATAACCGAACCGCCCAAAATTCCTGCCAGATAATTACCCAGCAAAGCAATTACCGGCAGCATGGCATTAGGAAACGCATAGCAAAAAAGCAGCTTTATTTTGCTGATTCCGCGCACACGCGCTACAAGAAAATATTGGGAAGCAAATTCCGTCAGCAGCGAGCTGCGCATATAGCGGCACACTGTTGCCGAGGTAGAAAACGAAACTGCCAACGCCGGCATAATAAAGTAACGCAGGCTTTCACTGCCGCTTGTCGGCAGCAGACGCAGCGTTTCGCTGAACAGCAAAATCATCAGCAACGCCAGCCAAAAACCGGGTACAGCTAAAAGTATATTAGTCAAAAACTGTACCGCATCATCCAGCCAACTGTTTTTGTAAACAGCGCATAAGGTGCCCAATGCAATGCCAACAACCGCAGCAATGGCCAATGCCAGCAGCGCCAGCTCCACTGTCACCGGCAGACGCAGCAAAAGCTCATGCAGAATATCCTTGCCGGTAATGTAGCTGCTGCCGAAATTACCATGCAGCACCTGCACAAACCAGCTGAAATACTGCACATATATAGGTCTGTTCAAGCCAAGCTCTTCACGCATCGCAGCTATCTGCGCATCCGTAGGTGCATCTAGACCATCCTGATTCAAGGCAAATTCAGCCGGGTCTCCGGGTGATAATAACCCCAGAATGAACGCTAAAAGGCTAATACCGACCATTACAGGTATGGCCAATAAAATTCGTCGATAACAATATCTAATCATATTTCTCCGCCAATTCTACCTTACTCAAATCTACACCATAGATTAAAGGTTTATAATTTTTTAAACGCTTATTATAGGCAACGATGTTCATATCGTTGAAAAGAGCCACTAACGGTTCCTCTTCCACAGCGATTTCCTGCACCCGATCAAAAATCCGCTGACGCTCTTTTTCATCAACTGTATGTTTTACCTCTTGCATCAATCCCTGCAGTTCTTTATTTTGGTAGCCTGTGTGACTGCTTATATAAATAGAACCTGTCGGCATCAGAAAACTGTTAAGTACCTCGTAGGGATCTCCATTTGCCAGTCCCTTTTGCAGACGTGCGATATCATAATCGCCCTTGCGCAGCATTTTCGCTCTTGTAGCATACTCCAAAGACTGAATATGGACATCCAATCCTATTTTACCCAGCCAATAAGCAATCAGCTCAGCCTCGCCCTTCTGCAACGGCTCCGCACCGTTTATGCAATAGGTAACATCATAGCGCTTATCCCCTAATACTTCATGTGCCAACTGCTTAGCTTTTGCTAAATTATGCTCCAAGGGAATTTCTTTATAACCGGGACTTGTATAATTTAACACATTCATTGTCGGCTCTGCATACCCCATATATAATGCATCGACAAGATTTTTACGGTCAATCGCCAGACTTACAGCCTGACGCATACGAACATCGTTAAAGGGAAAACGACTGTTATTTAAAGCAAGATAGCGTATCATTGTCGATTTATTGCTTGCCACAGCGAAGCGCTTATCTTTCTTGATTTCGTCAGCTAAAAAAGGCGGTATTGCATTTAAATCCAATACTCCGTCAATTTCGCCGGATTTAAGTGCCGCATAGCGTGTATCTGTATTGGGAATATTGCGCACAACAAAATCTTTTATCTTGCCTTTTTCACCCCAATAATTATCATTACGCCTTAAAACAACATACTTATTCATGACGTTCTCGGTAATTTTATACGGACCTGTACCTATAGCTATGTCCTTAAAATCACCATTGGCATCAAAGCATTCAGGAGCAAACATCGGACTGCCGAAATCCGTCATTTTATATAATTGATTAATATTCGGTTCTTTAAATACCAATCTGACAGTATATTCGTCCAGTTTTTCGTATCTGATTATATAAGGCTAATGATAAGCTGTAAAAATTAGAACGCTTCAAGCCCTTTTTCATTCTGTCAAAATTAGCAATTACAGAATCAGCATTAAACCGCGTTCCATTTTGAAAATATACATTTCTTCTTAAACGAAATATCCATACCTTGCCATCATCCCGCATTTCCCAGCTTTCAGCCAGACAAGGTTCAGGTAAGCCTGCTTCGTCCCTTGTTATCAACGGCTCCCAAACTCCAAGAATCTTACTGCAATAATAGGCATCCTTATTACCGGGAGCAAGATGCCTGTAGGCAGCCAGTGTAACAATATTTTTGTTTTTATTATCTATGTGATTTTGTGATTCTTCCTGCTTGGCACAGCCGACACACAATAAAAGCATCAACAGCAGAAAAAAGCTCAATATTTTTCTCATATTCGCATACCATTATACATCTTATTTATATAGAATAAAAGAGGGCAGCAAAACCGCCCTCTTTAAATTTTATTTTATTACAGACTAAATTCAGCAGACAAGAAGAAGGTTCTCGGAGTAGACAGGTAAACCTGATCACCGCGAGCAACAGTCCAATAATCCTTATCAAACAGATTGTAACACATTGCACTGAATTTTACAGGAACGCTATTCAGCTTAGTATTATAGGTTACACCTAAATCATAAACCATGTAAGCCGGTGCTTCCAGATGCTTGCTGTCTTTTGTAACAGTGCTGGAATTATAGTTTACAGTGTAGAACGGAGTTGTGCCGGTATAGGTTGCACGGCCGATTACACTAAAGCTATCGTCTGCTTTATATTCCAAAGCTGCAGATGCACTCCATGCGCCCTGACCGGATTCGCGTACACCGTTTTTGTACTCATTTCCTTTACCCATGTTCTTATATTTAGCATCCAGATAAGCAAGGCCAACCATGCCATACCATTTATCTGCTAATTTACCGTTAACAGATAATTCAAGACCTTTGTGATTAACTTTACCATCTTGTACAAGGAAAGGTTTAGCATAGCCTGCTACATCCTTGCTCACATTATTGGCCTGGTCAATATCAAAGTATGCCAAGGTATACATAGCACCTTTATTCTGATATTTTACGCCAACCTCATTTTGTTTAACCTTAGTCGGCGGTAATACTTCACCGGAATTCTGGTAGCTGGTTCCGGCACTTGCACCGATATCAAAGTTCTCTGCATGGTTGCCATAGAACATTACATGCTCATCAGGTGCATAGCTCAAGGAATAAGTCGGGCAGGTTGCATCGGATTTAATTTCTTTACCCCAGGATTTGCTGCTTGCATTCCAGGATTTTGCCGTAGCAGCATGTTTGTGAATGCCAATCATAGCATCCCATTTGCCGAAGCTGATGCTATCCAGCAAGGAAACACCCCAAATAGAAGTTTTGTTGTTAGGTCTTGTAGTATAACCAATATATCTTGCATCAACATCCTGGAAGGAAGTTCCTGTGAAAATGTTGGAGCCGCCAACCAAAGTTGTACCGGGTACAGTTGTAGAACCATTACGGTTTCTCCACGCCTTATCAGCAGACAGCATTACCTCATGCTTCAGCGCACCGGTTTCGAATTTATTCTTGGTGCCTAACTGAGCATAGTAAGAGCGTTGCGGAGTTGCACTGTTAGTCTGCAGGAAATCATAATTACCTGCATCATCTTTAATCCAATAGGAGCTCATATTAGGAGATACATTTTGATTCAGCTTTTGTCTGCTGTAGCCAAAGTTAGCAAACAAAGTCCAATTATCATTCATGTATTGCTCATGATTCAAGGTTGCAAACCAGCCATAGCCTGCTTTCCATGTACCTGCAGCAGCATAGTTTTTACCTCCGTCCGGAGCACTCGGAAGATGAGTTACACCGGGAATAGTTTGTTTAATGCTGTTACCGTTAGCATCCTTTACAGTTGCTGTTCCGGGATTTGCCAATTTAAACCAGCGAATACCGTTGTAAATGTCCAGATCTCTATAGTTAGCAAAGAAATTAGTGCTGCTGTGTTTATCTTTATGGTCAACATTCACAGCAATGCCTTTAGCTTTCATATCTGCATCATTAACGGCTGTTTCACCATTCAGCAGTTCTGTATTCAGGCGCACACCCCATTCACGTTTTTGGCCGAGACGTTGGCTGATATCCAGGTATTCACCAAAAGAGCCTTTGCCGGAGAAGGTTTGTTTATACTTAACAAAGTCAGTATCACCGGCACGTTTTGTTCTGGCATTGATAATACCGCCGGCAGTATTGGATTCATATTGAACACCGCTTGCGCCTAACATAGAGTTAGGACCGGAAACTACATCAATACCTTCCATAGCAAACATCGGAAGATTGAACTGAGTCATAACACCGTGTACACCATTAACATACATAGCAGTGCCATTGGTACGGAAACCACGAACAGAAAAGTCACCGTGCAGAACACTGCCGGACGCTCTCACAGACGGAATGCCAACCAAAGCCTTATCCAAAGGCTCATTAGGTCCGAGGAATAAATCCATAGTCTTTTGCGCTACATTGGTTACGCTAAAAGGAGTTTTCATAACATCCTTTTCACCCAGCAGGCCGACAGAACCTTTAGCGTTGACCATTTCACCAGGCATTTGGTTGCGAGAACCTTCAACAACAACCTCATCCAGATTGCCATGAGCAACATCTTCTGCACTTGCGCTCATAACGAAACCTACGCTGGCAATAGCGCACAGCACTGACATAACCAGTGCTTTTTTGTTTTTTTTCATACTCATCCACCTCATTAAAAATTTATTTTTTAACCTTTGCCGCCGAGCTGTCCGAGTTTCGCGTGCGGCTCCGGCTAAAAGCATAATTTACCAAGGGCGTTCAGTATTCCTGCAAGAAAAAACGCCCTTCTGCACCATGACAGAAGGACGCACTTGTCCTTTACCATTCTCCTGTCACTCGCAGCATACTTTGGTCTTTACTTTCTCAGGCAATTCTTCTGGCTCAGTTTCCTCGCAAGCCTCGCCTTCCCGTTTTCCCAGTGGCATAATTAAGGCTTGCTCCACTTTACAGCTGCGTTACAGCGCAGGCTTCGCACCTGCTTATTTATTAAGTCTTTCGACACCCGATAGGTCTATAATATTCATTTGTTCATTATTGCGATCTACTTTTTCACGCAGAATTATAGCATAACGCACATACTACGTCAAGTAACATGAAATTGCATTAGCAATCAACAACAACTGATATATATCGCTGTTATGTTAGAACAGTTTACATATTATCATTACCTATAATATTAGTTTAATTAGTTTGCCAAAGTAAGTATATAGAATATTTTACTACTCTAAAAATAAATAACTCTGAGAAGTCAAAGTAAAACTTCGGTTTCTCAGAGTTTTTATGATTTTTCTATCCTACACACCTACACCAGCTCATCCAAGCAAACTAACTTTATTCCCTTTTCTGCCGCATAAGCAACCGCCTGCTCTGTATAACCGGCTTTGGAAAAGAAATAATAATATAAACTCTTATCCTGCGCTACTTTTTTGCCTAAAAAGTGCTTCAAGTCTTTTACGTCTACCGGCCTATGCTTATATTTACACTCGCCCAAAAGTATTTGCGTTTGCCTGTAATCAACTGCCATAATATCTATTTCATCAGTCTTGTTCCACCAGCGGCCAATCTTGGTAAAATAAAACGGCAAGTCATGTTTTCTGTTCTGCTTACGTAAATATTGCTGGCAAACATCTTCAAATACATACGATGTAAAACGCTCCAGCTCAGGCTTGACAACATATTGATAAATTCCTCCTGCATCGCCTGATTCCAGCTCAGATAAATTCGGGAGCACAAAGGCATACCAAAAACCGAAGAAATTGTCGGTAACCTTATATAAGCCTCTCTGTGTATTAGCTTGCTCCTTAATATTGGCATCCACAGAAAACTCTCTGCACAAAATTCCCAATTCCAAAAGATTTTTCAAATATACACTGATCTTCGCCCTTGAAAATCCTGTGTGCTGATATAATTCATTTAATTTATTTTTGCCCTGTGCCAAGGCACCTAAAATCGAAAAGTAGACAC
>OKUV01000811.1_pt1 | contig 10723 bp, 10 predicted proteins | sample 1606661 | NCBI WGS metagenome assembly OKUV01 (sample SAMEA3882521, study PRJEB24775) | human gut metagenome | biome: human-associated habitat; feature: intestine environment; material: feces | place: Netherlands | collected 2009/2010
TCAAGAACGTGCCGAATACATGGCTCAAGCGCATTTTCGCGCTGTTTCTGCTGTATGGCGCGGCGAGGTATCTGCTGTGATGGAATGGTTCTTCCCCGCGCTCTGCGGGCTTGTGACAGGCATTCTCTCCTCGTGGGGCGTTGGCGGCGGAACGCTGCTGCTTTTGTGCATGACGCTCTTTTTCGGCGTGGAGCAGCGCACAGCGCAGGCCATCAACCTGCTCTATTTTCTGCCAACCGCGGGCATCTCGCTCTTCGCGCATCGCAAAAACGGATATCTCAACAAAGCCGTCCTGCGCGCGGCCATCCCGACCGGCACGCTCTGTGCGCTCGCCGCCGCGTTTTTGACGACAATGGTCGACAGCAGCGTCTTCCGCAAGCCGTTCGGGCTGTTCCTGCTCTACGCGGGGCTGTCGATCCTCTTTGAAAAGAAGAAAAACAGCAAAAAAGAAACGCCGTGACTTTCGTCATGGCGTTTTCGATTCTATTCAGATGCGCAGCGCCGTTTCCAGCGCGATATAGAGCTTGCCGAGGTCGTGGTTCGCGCCGCGAAGATTGGCGACATCGTAGCCGCTCTCCTCCAGCACGTCCCCCGCCTCGAGGAAGTTATAGAGCGATAAGCCGTAAAAACTGCACACCGCCTGCACACCGGCGAGCTCCATCTCCACGGCGAGACAGCCCTCGCTTCTTCGCTGCGCGACGAGGCCCGCGGTCTCGCGGATCATGGCGTCCGTCGTCCAAACCAGCCCCGTCACGTGTGGGACGCCCAGCTCGGTAAAGATGTCCGAGAGCTTCTGCGCATTCTCGACCGTGATGTAGTCAGACGGCGCGGCGAAATAATACGAGCAGCCCTCGCCGCGGTAACTCTCCGTCGGGACGATGAATTTGCCCCTCGTCGCCTCCCGATTCAGGCTCCCGCAGGAACCGAACATCACGAACTTCGACGCACCGACGATCCAGCTCGCCTCATAGCACTCCGACGCGGCAATCGCCGAGCCGATGCCCGAGAGGTAAAACGCGACGTCCGTTCCCTTGTAATTCATGCGGTAAATGGGAATGTTCCCGTTGCACGCGCCGATGAGGCCGATCTTTTCGCAGGGAAAGGCTTCCAGCAAATGCTGATAGATCTTTTGCGAAAACAGGATCAGGCACGTTTCGACAAGGTGCTTCTGCTCGCCATAAAAGTCCCGCAGGCTGATGACGGGTTCAGTCTTATCGTCAAAGCAGTCGGTGATCATATGCTTCAGCGCTGGTCCGTCAGTTTTTCGAGCGCGTCTTTTGCGGCCATCTGCTCGGCTTCCTTCTTGCTGCGGCCCGCGCCCTTGCCCACAGCGCCGCCGTTGAGCAGCACTTCAAAATAGAACGTCTTGTCATGGTCGGGGCCGCTCTCACCAAACAGGCGGTAGGAAAGCGTCTGGTTCGGCGTGCGCTGCACGAATTCCTGCAAAATGGTCTTGTAGTCGCGGCGCTTTTCCTCGGCGACCTCCTCGCGCTCGGTATCGAGCAACACGCGGTGGATGAGCGCGCTGGCCGCGCTGATGCCGCCGTCAAGATACACCGCGGCAAACACCGCCTCGGTCGCGTCGGCCAGGATAGACGGACGCGTGCGGCCGCCGCAGCTCTCCTCGCCGTTGCCGAGCTTTAAGTATTTTCCGAGCTCCAGGCGCTGCGCGACCTCGTGCAGGCTGTCCTCGCACACGAGCAGCGCGCGGATGCGCGTCAGCTCCCCCTCCGGCGCGGTAGGATGCTTGGCAAACAGATACTCCGCCGTCACAAAGCCGAGCACGCTGTCACCCAGGAATTCCAGGCGCTCGTTGCTGAAAAAATTTGCGCCGCGGTGCTCGTTGGCATACGAGCTGTGGCGCAGCGCCTCTTCGAGCAGCGCCGGATTTTTGAAATGATATTGCAGCTTTTCTTCCAAGGCCTGCATGGTTTTTCCTCCTGATAAAAGGACGCCCCGCGCAAAGCGGGGCGGCTTTTTTCTTCTTAACCGAGCTTCGTGCTCAGGTAGCGCACGCAGTCGCCCACCGTCTTGAGCGAGGTGAGCTCCTCCTCGGGGATCTCATCGAGCTCAAACTCTTCCTCCATGGCCATCACCAGTTCGACAAGATCCACGGAGTCGGCGCCAAGATCTTCCTCAAAAGAGCTGTCCATCGTGACCTCATCGGGGTCGAGCGCGAACTGCTCGACGATCAGCTTCTGCATCGTTTTGAAAATTTCTTCGGGGCTCATAAGTCTTATACTTCCTCTCACGGTTTTGGTTCTTCCAAATGATACGGCAAAGGCACTGTACTGTCAATACCCATTTTGCCGCTTTTTGGCATTCGCGTTATTCTGCCTTCTGTTCAATACGCATCTTGTCGATATTTTGCGCGATGTCGTCGATGATACCGCTGCGCGCGACCTCCATCGCCTGACGGACCGCATTGCAGATGCCGACCTCACTCGCGCTGCCGTGCGCCTTGACGACCGGCTTCGAGATACCGAGCAGCGCCGTACCGCCGACCTCGTTCGCGTCGAGCATTTTCTTGAAATCACCGAGCTGTCCCTTGAGCAGCAGCGCCGCCAGCTTCGTGCCGGTGCTGTGCAGGAGCATTTCCTTCAATTTGATGGAAAGGAGCTTGCCCGTGCCCTCGATGCTCTTGAGCATGATGTTGCCGCTGTAGCCGTCGGCGACGATAACGTCGCACTCACCGAGCATCGCTTCCTTGGCCTCAATGTTGCCGGTGAAGTTGAGATGCCCCGCCTCGCCCGCTTCCTTGAGCTTCTGATACGTTTCGCGGCGCAGCGTGTCGCCCTTGCTCTCCTCCGCGCCGATGTTCAAAAGACCAACGCGCGGATTTTCGACGCCGAGCACCTTCTGCGCGTAGTAGCTGCCAAGATACGCAAATTGCAGCAGGTATTCGACCGTGCACTCGGCGTTCGCGCCGCAGTCGATGAGCACCGCCTTGCCCTTGGCCGTCGGGATGGTCGGCGCGAGCGCCGCGCGGCGCAGGCCGCGGATACGCTTGACGAGAAGCGTCGCGCCCGCGAGGAGCGCGCCCGTGCTGCCCGCGCTGACAAAGCCGTCCGCGTCGCCGGCATGGAGCATATTGAGCCCCACGGTGAGGGACGAATCCTTCTTGTGCTTAAAGGCCGTGGCCGGATCGTCGCAGATCTCGACCACCTCGGTCGCGTTGGCGATCTCCATGCCCTTGGGGAGCTCCTTGCAGCCGCACTGCTGCAGGGCCTTCAATATCTCTTCCGTTTTTCCGGTCAGGACGATGTCCACGCCGTACTTCTCCTGCGCCATCAGCGCGCCCTTGACGGGCGCGAGCGGGGCGAAATCGCCGCCCATGGCGTCGACGATGATCTTCATGGGGTCACTCTCCTTTCCTGTCACTCAGCACGTCCTCGCGCATCGCGTCGATCTTTTCAAGTGAGCGCGCGGCGAGCTGCGCATTTTTCACGCGCTTGCCGCCCTTGATGCGGTAGCCCAGCGGCGGCATGATACCAAAGTTCACGTTCATCGGCTGAAAGTCCGAGACCGTCGTATCGCTGATGTAAAGCCCCAGCGCCCCGATGGCCGTCTCGCGTGGGAAATCGACGGGCGGTTTGCCTTCGAGTCTTCTTGCCATCTCGATGCCCGCCAGAAAGCCCGAAGCCGCGGACTCGATATAGCCCTCCACGCCGGTCATCTGCCCGGCAAAGGCGATGCGGTCATCCGCGATCAGGCGATAGTAGCGGTCCAGCATCCCCGGCGAGCGGAGATAGGTGTTGCGGTGCATCACGCCGTAGCGCACAAACTCCGCATCATGCAGCGCGGGGATCATCGAAAACACGCGCTTCTGCTCGGGAAAGCGCAGATGCGTCTGGAAGCCGACAAGGTTATAGACGCTGCCCTGCGCGTTGTCGCGCCGCAGCTGGACGACGGCATAGGGTTCTTTCCCCGTCTTCGGGTCTCGCAGACCGCGCGGCTTGAGGGGGCCGTAGCAGAGCGTATCGTGTCCGCGGCGCGCCATGACCTCGACGGGCATGCAGCCCTCGAAGACGTTTTTATCCTCAAAGCCGTGTACGCTCGCTTCCTCGGCGGTCGTGAGCGCCTGCCAGAAGGCATCGTACTCCTCCTCCGTCATCGGGCAGTTGATGTAGTCCGCCGTCCCCTTGTCGTAGCGCGAGGCGAAAAACGCCGAATCCATGTCGACGCTCTCAAACGTCACGAGCGGCGCGGCGGCATCGAAAAAGTTCAGCGTGTGCCCGTCGCCGATCTTTTCGGCGATGGCGGCGGCGAGCGCGTCGCTCGTCAAGGGGCCCGAGGCGATGATGACGTTCCCCTTGGGGATGGCCGTCACCTCGCCGGGGACAACCGTGATATTGGGATGCGAACGGATCTTCTCTGTCACGAGCTTTGAAAAGCCGTAGCGGTCGACCGCCAGCGCGCCGCCCGCCTCCACGCGTGTCGCGTCCGCGCAGGCAAGGATCAGCGAATCGAGGCGGCGCAGCTCCTCTTTGAGAAGGCCGACCGCGTTTTCGATCTGGTCCGAGCGCAGCGAATTCGAGCAGCAAAGCTCGGCAAAATCCGCCGTGTGGTGCGCGGGGGTGGTCTTTTCGGGTTTCATTTCATGCAGCGTCACGGCGATGCCGCGCTGCGCGAGCTGCCAGGCAGCCTCGCAGCCGGCAAGGCCGGCACCGATCACAGTTACTTGCATCAGTTCTCTTCTTTCTCCGCGGTCTTTTTGGCCGCGGACTTGGCGGTCGTCTTCTTAGCGGCCGCCTTTTTCGTGGTCGCGGTCTTCTTTGCCGCCGTCTTTTTTGCGGGCTTTTCTGCACCATCCTCGGCTACGGCCTTCTTTGTCGTTTTCTTCGCTGCGGCGGTCTTCGTCGCGGTCTTCTTGGTGCTCGCCGCTTTTGTGCTCGTTTTCTTTGCGGTGGTGCTCTTCTTAGCCGTCGTCTTCCTGGCGGCGGTCTTCTTTTCTGCGGTCTCCGCCGCATCGGCGGCTTCGGCGCTCTCCGCGCCCTCTTCCGCGGTCTCGGTGGTCTTCTTTTTCACATAGCCGCGCTGGTCTTCCGGCACAAAGCGCGAACACGCGGGGTTGATGCAGTACGGGCGCTTAAAGCCCTTGCCCGCCTTTTTGAACATCGTCTGTCCGCACTCCGGACAGTCGTCCTTCGTCGGCACGTCCCAGGTCATAAAGTCGCATTTCTTCTCCGGATCGCTGCTTGTGACGAATTCACAGGCATAATAGGTGTACTGCTTGTTCGTCTTCTTGCTCACGCCCGTGCGCTTCATCATGCGTCCGCCGCACTTGGGGCAGCGGCCCGGCATTTCGATGACAAGGGGCTTGGTGAACGTGCACTCAGGGTAGCCCGGGCAGGCCAGGAAGCGGCCAAAGCGCCCGCTCTTGATGACCATGTTGCGGCCGCAGACGTCGCACTTCTCCTCGCTGACCTCATCGGGGACCTTGAGTCTCACACCCTCGAGCGCCTTCTCGGCGTTCTCAAGGTCGCGCTCAAAGCCGCCGTAAAAGTCGCGGATGACGTCCTTCCACGCGGTCTTGCCCTCTTCGACGGTATCGAGCTTTTCCTCCATGCGGGCGGTGAACTTCATGTCCACGATGTCGGGGAAGCGCTCTTCCATCAGGCCCGTCACCACCTCGCCGAGCGGCGTAGGACGCAGGTATTTTCCGTCCTTGATGACGTATTCACGGTCGAGAATCGTCGAAACCGTCGGCGCGTAGGTCGACGGGCGGCCGATGCCGTTCTGCTCCATCGCGCGGATGAGCGTCGCGTCCGTGTAGCGCGCGGGCGGCTGAGTGAAGTGCTGGAGCGGCGTATATGCCTCGAGCGTCAAGCCCTGCCCCTCGACGAGCGGCGGCAGCGTGCCCTCCTTTTCCTCCTTGCTGTCGTCATCGCGAGACTCCTCGTAAACGGCGGTGTAGCCGGAGAATTTCAAGTTGCTGGCACTCGCGTGGAACTCATGTCCGCCCGCCATGATCTGCGCGCTCACGCTGTCATACACAGCGTTCGCCATCTGGGAGGCCAAAAAGCGGCTCCAGATCAGGCGGTACAGGCGGTACTGCTCGCCCGTCAGGTCGCCCTTGATCTGCTCGGGCGTCAGGTTGACGTTCGAGGGGCGGATGGCCTCGTGCGCGTCCTGCGCGCCGGCCTTGGCCTTGTAGTGGCGGGCGGTCTTGGGATAGTAGCTCTGCCCGTAGCGTCCTAAAATAAACGTCTTCGCTGCGGCGATGGCCTCTTCGGAGATGCGCAGCGAGTCGGTACGCATGTAGGTGATGAGACCCACCGTGCCCTCGCCCGTGATGTCCACGCCCTCATAGAGCTGCTGGGCGATGGCCATGGTGCGGCGCGGCGTCATGTTGAGCTTGCGCGAGGCCTCCTGCTGTAAGGTGGAAGTGGTGAACGGCAGAGACGGGGAGCGCTGCTTGTCCGTGCGCTTGATATTCGTCACGGTAAAGGGCTTGTCGCCGATGTCGGCAATGATGCCGTCCACCTGCTCGCCGGAGGTCGGCTCGACCTTTTTACCGTCCTTTCCGTAGTAGTGTGCTTCAAAGGTCTTGTGCGTTGCCTCGTCGGTCAGATCGGCGTCGAGCGTCCAGTATTCCTGCGCCTCGAAGGCCTGAATTTCCTTTTCGCGGTCGTCGACCATGCGCACAGCGACGGACTGCACGCGGCCCGCGGAGAGGCCGCGGCGGACCTTCTTCCACAGAAGCGGGCTCAGCTGATAGCCCACGATGCGGTCGAGCACGCGGCGAGCCTGCTGCGCGTCGACCAAATCCTGGTCGATGGCGCGCGGCTCCTTGATGCTCTCGGAGACGACCTTTTTCGTGATCTCGTTGAAGGTCACGCGCTTGGCCTTTTCATCGTCCAGATTCAAAAGCGCTTTTAAGTGCCACGAGATGGCTTCGCCCTCGCGGTCCGGGTCCGTTGCAAGATACACGGTGTCGCTGCTCTTGGCGGCCTTTTTGAGCTCGCTGATGAGCTCCTCTTTTCCGCGAATGGGCTGATAGACGGGCTCGAAGTCGTGCTCGATATCGACGCCCAGCTTGCTCTTGGGCAGGTCGCGCAAATGGCCCATGCTGGCCTTGACCTCGTAGTCTTTGCCGAGATATTTTCCAATGGTTTTCGCCTTTGCCGGAGACTCGACGATCACCAGATGCTTTTTTGCCATGAATGTTATTCCTCCAGTAGTGTGACGGTCAAAGAAAAATGCTTGCCGCTGCCCTGCTCAACGTAGCCTTCAAGCTCCATCATCGTGAGCGCGGAAAGAACACGGCGCGTGGGGATCTGCGTCTTTTCGATCAGGTCATCCACCTGCAGCGCGCCGTCTTTGAGCGTGCGCAGAATGGCGATCTGGTCGTCGGTCAGCCCCGCGTCGTTGGTTTTCAAATTCAGTGTCGGCAGCGACAGTATTTCCTCCGCCGCGGCCTGCTTGGCGCGCGCTTGCTCCTCGCGCGCCTGATAGCCGAGCGTACGCGGAAGCTCCACGCGCTCGCCGAGTATTTTATGCGGATAGATGGCCTCGTACTCGCGCAGCACATCCCAGCTGTCGGTGATGAGGCCCGCCGCGCCGTCCGCGATCAAACGGTTGCAGCCGCGGCTTAATGGCGCGTCGATCGGACCGGGAACGGCGAAAACATCGCGTCCCTGCTCAAGCGCGGTATTCGCCGTGATGAGCGCGCCGCTCTTTTCCGGCGCTTCGACCACGATGGTCGCGAGACTCAAGCCGCTGATGATGCGGTTTCGCACGGGAAAATGCCACGCCTCGGCCGCCGTCCCGGGCGGATACTCGCTGATGAGCGCGCCCGAGGCCGCGATATCGCGGTACAGCCACACATTCTCCGCCGGATAGACGACGTCGAGCCCGTTGCCGAGCACGGCGATGGTCTTTCCGCCCGCGCGCAGCGCGCCGCGGTGAGATGCGCTGTCCACGCCCGCCGCCGCGCCGGAGATCACGACCGCTCCCTGACGGCTCAGACCGTAGGCGATCTTTTCCGCCGCCTCGACGCCATAGGGCGAGGCCTTGCGCGTGCCGACCATGGCGACAGCGACCTCCTCGTCGATAACGGGGAGCTGGCCTTTGACATAAAGCAGGCACGGCGGCTCAAAGATATTGCGCAGGCGCATCGGATAGTCCGCGTCCTGCATCGTGAGAAGCCGCAGCCCCAGCCGCGAACACGCGCCGAGGATACAGTCGGCGTTTTCCAACGATTTTTCCGCGAGCAGTGCGATCTGCCGCGGCTCGATGCCCTCGACGAGGCGGTACTCGTCCTCGTCGGCATAGTAGACGTTCTCCGGCGTGCCGAAATAGTCGAGCAGCAGAAGCTTTGAGCGGTTTGTCAGTCCCTTGACCTCCGAGAGCCACACCCAGTATTTAAGGCCCGCCATGAAGAGCACCTCCTTGTTTGTTTCAGCGATACATCTCCCACAGAACGACCGTCGCCGCGATGGCCGCGTTGAGCGACTCGCAGCGCGGGCTCATGGGAATTTTGAGCGTTTTGGCGCACTCATCCAGCATTTGCTGCGACAGTCCGCGCCCCTCGCTGCCGATGGCGACAGCGGCTTTGGACAGGTTCGCGTCAGACAGCGGCACGGTGTCCTCGCGCAGCGCCGTGCCGTAGAGCGGGACGCCGCTTTTACTGAGCAGCGCGAAAAGCTCCTCCGGCGTGACGCTGTACGCCTCGCGGCGGAAGATCGCGCCCATCGTGGCGCGCGCCGTCTTGGGATTGAAGAGGTCGGCGCAGGCGTTGACTAAGAACACGCCGTCGCACTCAAACGCGTCCGCCGTGCGCAGGATGGTCCCCACGTTCCCGGGGTCCTGCACGCCGTCCAGCACGAGATAGTGCTTACCCGCAAGCGTTTCGGGCAGCTTCGTCTCGGGAAGCGCGACCGTAAACAGTACGCCCTGCGGCGTCTCCATCGGGCTCACCGAGCGCATCAGGTCTTCGCTCACGCGCACGGCGCGCACGGTATCGGGAAGCGTTGGAATCTCCACACCGTCAGAGAACACCGCCGTTTGGACCGGCGCGCCCCACTTGAGCGCTTCGTCCAAGAGCTTTGTCCCGTCGCAGAGATATTCGCCGCTCTTTTTGCGGTAAGACCGGGAGGAAGCGAGCTTGCGCAGGTGCGTCATCAGCGGATTCTGCCGGCTCGTGATGGTTTCCACGTTCATTTTTCCTCTTCCCTCCCAGTTTCTTATTTAATATGTATCACACTATATTATCAACTGCCGCCCTTTGTCAAGCAAAAGAATCTTTTGCACCGTTTCACTTTTGCGCGGATCGGTGCGCCGCGGCTTTACAGTTCGCCCCCTTTTGTGGTACACTGAGCGTGAAATATCACGCAGCATGACTGCAAGGAGGTACCCCAAAATGGAATCTGCCAAATCGCGTTTTCTGCGCTATGTGACCTATTACACCACCTCGGACGAATTCACCGGCACCTCGCCCTCTACGGAGCGGCAGAAGGACCTCGGCCGCGTGCTGATGCAGGAGCTTGAAGCGCTGAAGCTCGAGGACGTCCACATGGACGACTGCGGCAACGTGCTCGCAACGCTCCCCGCGAGCAAGGGCGTGGACGCGCCCGTCATCGCGCTCATCGCGCACATGGATACTGCGCCCGACGCCTCGGGCGAGAACGTCAAGCCCCGTCTCGTGCGCTACGAGGGCGGCGAACTGAAGCTCAATGATTCCGTTTCCCTCACCGAAGCGCTCTGCCCCGGTCTTGAAAGCCACATGGGCGACGAGCTGATCGTGACCGACGGCACGACACTGCTCGGCGCGGATGACAAGGCCGGTGTGGCAGAAATCGTCACAGCGCTCGAAGAGATCATTTCTTCCGGAATGCCTCACGGAGATATCTGGGTGGGATTTACCCCGGACGAAGAAATCGGCTGCGGTGCAGATTTATTTGACCTGGATTATTTTAAGGCTGCTTTTGCCTACACGGTAGACGGCGATTACGAGGGCGAAGTCGCCTATGAGAATTTCAACGCCGCGAGCGCAAAATTTTCCATTAAAGGCGTCAATGTGCATCCGGGCGAGGCAAAGGATATTATGGTAAATGCCGCTCTTGTGGCGTGCGATATCCAGTCGCAGCTTCCGCCGGAGGAGACACCAGCGCACACCGAGGGCAGACAGGGCTTCTATCATCTGACCGACATGAAGGGTGATGTCGCTTTTGCAGAACTTTCCTATATTGTGCGTGACCACGATATGCAGAAATTTTTGAATCGAATCGATTATTTGAAAAAAATAGAAAAAGAGATGCAGGATTTATATGGAAAAGAAACAGTTACCTTGAAAATACAGGAAAGCTATCGTGAGCATATGGAAATTATTGAAATTGCAAAGGAAGCGATCCGTGAAAACGGAATAGAGCCGACACCTGACCCGATCCGTGGCGGAACCGATGGAGCAACACTCAGCCACAAAGGACTGCCTTGCCCAAATCTTGGAACCGGTGGATATGCTTATCACGGACCAATGGAGCATGTAACGGTAGAAGGAATGGAAACGGTTGTCCGTATTATCAAGAAGATCAGTGAAAAAGTAACTGCATTGTAATCATTCCATATTTTGTGCAGCCCGCTAGTTTAAGAAACAAAATATTTTTTCAGAAAAATTATAGGATTACACAGACGAAATGATAGAGTTTTGTCTGTGTAATTTTTTTAATTACATTTTACCCCCATTTTACATAAGAGTGATTTTATATTTTACATAGGGTTT
>OKUV01000821.1_pt1 | contig 10581 bp, 7 predicted proteins | sample 1606661 | NCBI WGS metagenome assembly OKUV01 (sample SAMEA3882521, study PRJEB24775) | human gut metagenome | biome: human-associated habitat; feature: intestine environment; material: feces | place: Netherlands | collected 2009/2010
GCAAAATGGTATGTTGCCCATACTTATTCCGGATATGAGAATAAGGTTAAGGCTAATATCGAGAAAACTGTTGAAAACAGAAATCTTCAGGACCAGATTTTTGAAGTTCTTGTTCCGCTTGAAACAGTAGTGGAAGTTAAGGACGGCAAGAAGAAGACGGTTCAGAGGAAGACGTTTCCTGGATATGTCTTTGTAAAGATGGTGATGAATGATGACAGCTGGTATGTTGTCAGAAACACCAGGGGCGTAACAGGGTTTGTTGGTCCTGGATCTAAACCAGTACCATTATCTCCAGCTGAGATAAGATCATTCGGAATCAGCTCTGATGATGAAGAAGCTAAGCCAGTAGTTGAGTTTGCTGGTAAGGTAGGCGATCAAATCAAGATTCTTTCAGGTGCCTGGGAGGATACAGTAGGAGAAATCGTCAGCATTAATGAAGGCAAGCAGTGTGTTACAATTAATGTTGAGATGTTCGGTCGTGAAACACCGGTCGAGATTGATTTCACAGACGTGAAATTACTGTAAGATTTAGGTCTTACAAGAAGTGGGAGGCTTTAAAGCCGCCATAAACCACATTATATTTAGGAGGTGCCACAATGGCAAAGAAAGTAACAGGTTATATTAAATTACAGATTCCTGCCGGCAAGGCTACACCAGCTCCACCAGTTGGTCCAGCACTTGGTCAGCATGGTGTTAACATTGTAGAATTTACAAAGCAGTTTAATGCAAAGACAGCAGATCAGGGCGACTTAATTATCCCTGTAGTAATCACAGTTTATGCTGATAGAAGTTTCAGCTTCATCACAAAGACTCCACCTGCTGCAGTTCTTCTTAAGAAGGCTTGCGGTATCGACAGCGGTTCAGGCGTACCTAATAAGACAAAGGTAGCTCAGATCACTCGTGAGCAGATCACAAAGATTGCAGAGCAGAAGATGCCTGACCTCAACGCAGGTTCACTTGATGCTGCTATCAGCATGATTTCCGGTACAGCAAGAAGCATGGGTATTACAGTAGTTGACTAATTATTTCCGGGTGGGAGGATAATTCCGATTGACCACCTAACAATGGAGGAAGACTGATGAAACACGGTAAGAAATATTTAGAGAGCGCAAAGCTCGTTGACAGAGCTACGCTTTATGATCCGGCTGAGGCTCTTGATCTCGCAGTCAAGACTTCTTCCGCTAAGTTTGATGAAACTGTTGAAATCCACGTTCGTCTCGGTGTTGACTCTCGTCACGCTGACCAGCAGGTTCGTGGTGCTGTCGTTCTTCCGAACGGTACAGGTAAGAAGGTAAGAGTTGCTGTTTTCGCTAAGGGCGACGCAGCAGACGCAGCAGCTGCTGCAGGTGCAGAAATCGTCGGCGCCGAGGATCTTGTTGCTAAGATTCAGGGCGAAGGCTTCCTTGATTTCGACGTTGCTATCGCAGCTCCCAACATGATGGGTCTTGTCGGTCGTCTCGGTAAGGTTCTCGGACCCCGTGGACTTATGCCGTCACCGAAGGCAGGTACAGTTACTCCTGACGTTGCTAAGGCTGTTGAAGAGGCTAAGGCCGGTAAGATTGAGTACCGTCTTGACAAGACAAACATTATCCACTGCCCGATCGGTAAGGTTTCGTTCGGTGCCGAGAAGCTTCAGGAGAACTACAAGACTCTCCTTGACGCTATCAACAAGGCAAAGCCGGCTGCATCAAAGGGTCAGTACATCAAAAGCTGCGTTGTTGCTACAACAATGGGCCCCGGCGTACGCATCAACCCTGCAAAGGCTGTTATTGCTGAATAATTCAAACAAAATAAAAAGGTCGGGCATTGCGTCTGACCTTTTTTGTTTTATTAAATTTGAGAGTTACGGGAAGTGAAGTAAATGAAGGTCGCTAAAAAGTCCGTTATTCTTTCTTCTGTTCAATATATCATAATCTTCATAGGCTTTGCACTGTCATATATGTTCACCTATCCGCAGTATGACGTTCTGCTTTTCACGAGAGATTTCAAGGGTGATTTTGTCAGCATCTTGCGTGAGGCGCTGCTTTACGGCAATGGCAGATTTTTAGGCAATGTGCTTGGCTTTTATTATTCGCATCATTTCACGGCAGCGATTTTCGTCACGGCATTTTTCCTGACACTGATTGTTTTCCTTGCAAATAAATTATTTTTTGACGGGAACAAAAAAGCGATATTTCCGATCGCTGTATTGATTGCGTTCCCTGCCGTCGGCTTGATTCGTGAGGCATACAACATGATTGCCGCATTCTGCAACTATGTTGTTCCGCTCTCATTTGCGTTAATGTCTGGGATTTTTATAAAAAACCTGAAATCAAACGATTCACGCTTTATTTATATTCCGCTCGCCTTTTCGACAATCGGAGTGTGTCTTTTCAGCGAGAACACGACTATCGTTATGCTCTGCGTTGCAGTCCTGATTATTGTCGGAGACTTTATAAGCAATAAAAAAGCGTCTGTGGCAAGCATTATGAATCTGATTTTTACGGCAATCGGCACATTGATAATGTATCTCATCCCGAGAGTGACCGACACCAAAGAAAAGCTTGACTATTACAGAGGTTATGTTGAAACGGACTCTTTGATTTTCAATATAACATCAACGCTGAGGAGCTTTGCTCTTTTGGCAAATCAATATGCTCTTCTTTATGTTATAATTTCCGCCACTCTCATTTATGTGCTATACAAACAGTGCAAAACGAGCAAAATTATAAAATTTGTTCTGGCCGCAATTCTCGCAGTCTTTCCGCTAACGTGCGTTTTTGCTTTGATTTATGCACAAAAAGCAAACGAGCTGGCAGCATTATATTTGCCGCTTGAGGCAGTCTATTTGATCGCCGCTTTGATTGTTTCAATTCTCTCAAAGCAAAAAAAATTGATAGCCTCGGTTATCATGACCGTCATTTTGCTCGGCAGTGCAGTCGCTCCGATGACAATAGTAAATCACAGGGGTGACAGAACATTTTTTACCACCTTTGCTATCCTTTTCTGCTACGCTTTGTACTTAACAAAAGAAATCGGAGTAGATAAAAAAGTGAAGCGTATAATAAACATTGCCGCTCCCGTTGCTTTTGCCACAGGCTGCTGCGTTATGCTCACACTCACGGCACATAACTTTGATTCATATGCCTACAGAGCCGACTATCTCGCACAAAAAAGTGTGACTGACAGCAGTGCCGATGTGCCGTATCTCGCGCACGGCCGTCTCGCTCAGGAGACGGCGCTCGGTCAGATTGACCCGTGCCTTTTCGGAAGCAGTGTTCAAATGAGCTTCAACGTTATCCCATCGGACGAATGGGAAAAAGCAGACGAATACAAGGAGATAACGAGCCTGCTGCCTGTTGCCGCAGTCAAATACGGACTTGAGCATTGGGAATTTAAGGATGCAGCTTATCCGCTTAAGCTTCACGAAAAATATTCGCAGAACAAGTAATCAATAATATTTTTTCAATATGCAGTAAAAAAGGCTGTCAATTTCGGTTAATTCTTATGCGCCGAATTTGACAGCCGTATTTTTATTCTGTTATCGGCATCTCTGTCATGCGAAGATTTGTACAGCCATATGGAATGAGCTCCTTTTCTGTCGGTTCGCCGATTGCCTTTTTGCTCTCCGGAAGCTCCTCGCATCTGCCGTCGGTCATCTTCCAATCGACATGTGCCATTTTCGTTTTAAGCTTTATCGGTGCTCCGTCTGGTGAGAACGGGACATCGCCTACCTCGCCGAATTCAACGGTGAAATTCCTGTCGGCAAAGCCGTAATTCCAATCCGTGGTCGGGAAAATCTCATAGTCGCAGTACGGGAATTTTCTCTCAACTCCGTCACGAACATACTCTTTTTTCTCCCATCTCTCACCGATCGGAAGCGAGAAAACAAGGTTACCACGCTCGGCACAGAAGAGACCGCTTGGTCGTTTTGTCAGCTCAATATTAAAATCAAAGTGAACGTCGATAACGCTCTCGCCGAAGAAATCACGAGTAATTTTTACAAATCCATTACCGACCTCTTTGCCGTCAATTTTTGCGCTGACAGCTTTTTCGGGAATACGGACAAGTATTTCACGAGCGCCATGAGTTGCTGAATTGACCTTGATTTTATAACCGTCCTCAAACGGATAATTTGTGATTATTTCAACGACAAACTCAGCACCGTCAATCTTTGTTTCAACCTTGCTCGGTGCGACCGCGCATATCGCAATACCGTTTTCCGTCTTCATCATCGTGCTCATCGCGAGCTTCGGGAAAGCCTGATTGAAGTTTGCGGTGCAGCATCCGAAATTCGGTTCCAGCCCGAAAATATGCGACTCCTCACCGTTCGTGTTAAACGGTTGCTTACCGTTCGGAAAACGAGAACACTGAACCTGATTTGTTAACTGATCATACTGATGAGTCCACATATCGGGGCTGACAGTCGCAGGGAAAGCATTGAACGCGGTCTTTTCCAAGCGCTCAGACCAGTAGCTGTCCCCTGTCAGCGCAATAAGCCATTCATATGAATACATCGCTTCGGCAACCGAGCAGCACTCCGAACCATGAACGGGACTTGTTCCGCTCAAACATTCGTCGCCCGAAAAATGTCCGCATGCCATGCCATGGTCACGCAAAAGAATTTCCATCGCCTGCTTTGCAAATTCGTTAGGATCACCACCGATGAATTCGGTCATCAGCGCTTCACCCTTGAGCATCATTGCAATGTTGACAACATGATTTAGATAGCTCCAATTTTCACGTCTTTCGGCATAGCGCCATGATTTAAACATTTTTTTATAGTCAATGCCCTGTATGTAGAGCTTGTCAACAAGGTCAAGCTGCCAATCCTCAGGCTTTCTTTCGCGAAGCCAAAGAATCGGTATAAGACACTCGAACCAGCGAGCCGACCCCCAATCAAAAAGAGTTCGGCTGTTCATGTGTGAACTGAGATTTTGAAGCGCCCGTCTGACGGCGTTTTCGATTCGCTCATCGCCCGAGCAATCGGCATATACGACAAGTGCCTTGCAGATTATAAAGCAAGCCCAGATATCATAGTTAACACGCTTTTCCTTTTCGCACGGGCAGATCCAGCCATCCTCACACTGACGTTCAAGAATAGCGTCAACATATTTCTTCGCACGAGCCTTCATGTCGTCATTGTCAAGAAGGTAAGCGAGCGGCACAAAGCCGTCGAGCCAATAAGGGACTCTCTCCCAGCCCTCGTCATTTCCGCCTATCCAGCTTGATTCCTTGACACTGTTCCACATCTTATCAAGATTGCCGGAAAGTCCTTTCGCCTGAATTTCGAGCTGATTTCTGAGCCAACCCGTGGCCTTTATTTCATTGGTGGTAAATTGTTTGAAAATCATAGACCGCTCCTTAACTTATTCCGAGCTTCTTAGCCATATCCGCCGTCTGAAGCTCGAGCATCTTTGAAACGCCCTCCTCCTGCATCGTGATGCCGTAGAGAACGTCGGCTTCTTCCATTGTACCTCGTCTGTGGGTGATGAGAATAAACTGCGTATTTGTCGTCATGCGGCGAACATAGCGTGCATAACGGGCAACGTTGACATCATCAAGCGCAGCCTCCACCTCGTCAAAAATACAGAACGGGGACGGGGCAACCTTGAGAATAGAGAAGAGAAGCGCAATAGCCGCCAATCCCTTTTCTCCGCCCGAAAGCAGGTCAATATTTTGAACATTCTTGCCCGGCGGCTGAACCTTTATTTCAATGCTACATTCAAGCACGTCGTTCGGATTTTCAAGAATAAGCTCTGCCTTGCCGCCGCCGAAAAGCTCAACAAAAGTTTCGCCGAAATAGCTGTTGATCCGTACAAACTGAGCCTTGAACTGCTCCGCCATTTTGCTCGTCAGCTCCGTAATGAGTCTGTTCAGCTCCTCCCTTGATTTCTCAATGTCCTCAAGCTGAGCGCTCATAAATTCGTAACGCTCGGAAACCTCTTTATATTCCTCGATTGCACCGACGTTTACATTGCCGAGGGCACGAATCTTGCCCTTAATCTCCTGCAATTTTCTGTGCGCCTGCTGATAATCATCAATTACAATTTCAAGCGCTTCGGCCTCTGATTTCGTCAGTTGGTACTCGTCAAAGAGCTTATTTATCGCATTTTCAAGCTGCTGCTCCATCTGAGCCTTGCGTTCCTCAAGACGAGCCAGCTCACCGCTGATTTTTTCACGCTCGGCGGATTTTGAACGCTCCTGCGAACGAAGCTGTGCGCTTCTTGCTTCACACTTTGTGCGCTCGGTAATAAGCGTTTCAATGTCGCTCTTTGCGCTTGCGCCAAGCTCGTGAAGCTCCTGCGCCTGCTTTGAAAGCTCTTGAATTTTTATCTCAATTTCTTTATTTGCGTTTTCAATTACCGCGATTTCATCGTTTAGGTCGTCCAGCCTGCCTTCATGGCTTGCCATACGGCGATTGAGAAGATCAACAGCTTCCTTTTTCGCCTCAATATCCTTTTCGAGAGCGAGAATATCGAGATTGATTCTTGCCTCGGTCTGTGCAAGCTCCTCCTTCTTTTCTTCAAGCTTCTCTCTGCCGTGGGTAACGACGTCAAGATCAGCCTGTAGGGAACCCATTTCCTTGTTGAGCTTGTCAATCTCGGTCTGAGCTTCGTTTTTCAATGCTTCAAGATCACTGATTCTCAGCGATGCCGACTTCTTCTCACGGCGGAGCTCTTCAAGAGCCGCATTAGCCGTGTCAAGCTTACCCTCGATAAGCGCAAGCTCGCTCTCCTTACGGATAACGTCCTCCTGCGTGCGCTTGAGGTCAGCCTCGGAAGCGTCGAGATCAGCCTTGACCGACGAAAGCTCAACGCTCAATTTTTTATACGCTTCGTTATCCTGCTCCTGCTCGGCAACGAGTTTTGCGATCTGCGAGTTGAGCTTGTCCTTCTCATTGCTTCGGCTGAGGATACCTGCGTTGTGTCCTCTCGAACCGCCCGTCATCGAGCCGCCGGCATTGACAACCTGACCGTCAAGGGTAACTATCTTAAATCTGTATGAATATTTTTTTGCCATGGCAATTGCACTGTCGAGATCCTCGGCAACAGCGGTTCTGCCTAAAAGTGACTGAATGATTTCATTATACTTTCCGTCATAGTCGAGCAGCTTATCCGCCATATCAACAAATCCGTAGCAATCGTCAAGTCCCTTTTCCGTAAACGGCTTTGACTTAACTGAGGTCAGCGGCAGGAATGTTGCACGTCCGCCCTTCTTCTCTTTAAGGAAGTTAATGGCACGCTTTGCATCATTTTCGCTGTCGGTTACGATGTTCTGTATCGCCGCACCGAGAGCTGTTTCAACCGCCACGGCATAGCGATCCTCAACGCTGATTAGCTGGGAGAGCGGGCCGTGAATTCCCCTGAGCGCTCCGCCCTTTGCCTCACGGACAACGGCTTTAACAGCACCCGAATAGCCCTCCATGTTCTTTTCCATATCGTCAAGCAAGCGAACCTTGTCCTTCTTCTGGAGAATATCAAGTCCTCTTGCGTCGATTGCCGATTTCAGCTTGTCCGCCTTTTCCTGACGGGACTGAACCCGAAGATTATATCCCGAAACGGCATTCATTATCTCTGTCGCCGTGTCATCGAGCTTGTCAAGCTGAGCCTGACAAGCGTTGCGCTTTTCTTCAAGCTCGGTTATGTAGCCGTTTCTGGTTGAGAGCACTCCCTCAATGTTGCTGACACGTCCTTTGATTTCATCAATAGATGAATTTGCCGTGGTTTCCTCAATTCTCTTTTCACCGACCTTTTGAGTAAGAGCGGTTATTTTTTGCGAAAGCTCGGCGATTCGGTCTGAAAACTCGCCTGTCTCGTTTTTCGTATCGGCTATGCTTGCTGCCGCAGAGTCAAGCTCCTTGCGTTTCTTTTCAATCTCGCCTAAAAGCTCATTGATTTCCGCTTCGGCTTCTTCAACCTCTTTTTTGAGGGAGTTTTCGCTGTTTGAAGCGTCGCTCATATCACGCTTTATACGATCGATCGTCTGTTCGTTATGGAGAATTGTATTTTTCTCAACGGAGATCTGACCTTCAAGCTGAACAGCTTTTTCCTCATAGCTTGTCGAATTGTTTCTTATATTGTCAATTTTGACCGTGATTTCCTGACCCTTGGCGATTATCTCCTCGGTCTCGTTTTCAATCTGAGAGAGCGAAGCTTCAATTGAATCATACTGACCCTGAGCGATGGAGAGCTTATCCTCCTGTTCTCTCAATTTGACCTTTGATGTATCAATGGTATGAAGCCAAAGTCCGATTTCAAGCTCCTTTTTCTCCTTTGCAAGAACGAGAAACTTCTGTGCTTTTTCGCTCTGCGTTTTAAGCGGACCTACACGGCTTTCAAGCTCGGAAAGAATATCCCTCAAGCGAACAAGATTTTCCTCCGCCTGATCGAGTTTTTTGTTAGCGTCGTTGCGGCGATATCTGTAATGGGAAATTCCTGCCGCTTCCTCAAGCATATCACGGCGCTGACCCGACTTTAAAGAAATCAAATCGGCAATTCTGCCCTGACTGACGAGAGAATAACCGTCACGTCCAAGGCCTGTATCCATGAAAAGCTCATGGATATCGCGCAGGCGGACGACCTGACCGTTGAGCATATATTCACTCTCTCCGGAACGGTAATAGCGACGTGTTACGGAAACCTCGTCCTTATCGTTGTTAAGAGTTCTGTCTGTGTTGTCAAGGCGCAGAGTGACCTCGGCAAAGCCGAGAGGTTTTCTGACCTTCGTGCCGCCGAAGATAACATCTTCCATTTTTGAGCCTCGCAGGTTCTTAGTTGACTGTTCACCGAGAACCCAGCGCACGGCATCGGCAATGTTGCTCTTGCCCGAGCCGTTTGGACCGACAACAGCCGTCATTCCGTGATTGAAATTAAATACCGTTTTGTCGGGGAAGGACTTGAAGCCCTGCATTTCGAGCGCTTTTAATCTCATAATTCTTCGTTCCTTATTATGTAAAGTTGATACTTGCCTGTTTTGCTGTCCGCCGTAATTTTAGCATCGTAGCCCATTTCTTTAAGCTTTGAAATATTACAGCGTTTCTGCCCCGTCATTTTTGAAATTGCGTCGCGGGCAACATAAATTATAATTTTTCCTTGAGGAATTTTATTTTCTTTTATATATTCTATAGCTTTGTTTATATAGATTTTTCCCTCGCAAAGCTCTTTGAATGCCGGATGGTATGCGCCCGCAAGGTACTCGCCCTCAACGCCGCCGCCCGAATGAAGTCCCGTTCTGATAACGGTTATATCCGCCTCATTGAACATCAAAAGCAGCTTTGCACAAAGCTCTGCCGCCGAATCAACCGTTTCGGGCTGATATTTGCCGCTTTTGTAAAGCTTTGCAAGCTCGGTATTCTCAAGCACAACGGTCGGATAAATGCGAACCGTCGCCGGTTTCAATGCAATAATTTTCTTCGCCGTTTCAATACTGTCCTCATCCGTTGAGCCGTAAAGCCCCGTCATCATTTGAAGACCAAGCTCGAAGCCGTAGCTTTTCAGCATTTCCGAAGCATTGATAACGTCCTGAGAGGTGTGGCCTCTGCGATTAAGTCTCAGAACCTCATCGCTCATGCTCTGTGCTCCAAGTTCGACTGCCGTAACTCCGTAGAGCTTTAAAATCCGACAGATTTCGTCATCTATCGCATCGGGACGTGTTGAGCATCGAATGCCCTTGAAGCTGCCGTTTTCAACATATTTATACGCCGATTTCAAAAGTCCGACCATAACATCACGGTCAATAGCCGTGAAGCTGCCGCCGAAAAAAGCTATTTCGCCGCCTCTGCTGTCCGGATTGTTCATTGCAATTTTAACCGCCTCGTCAACGTCGGAAGGCGTTACCTGCTTGCTCTGACCCGAGATTGCACGCTGATTGCAAAATGTACATTGGTGAGGGCAGCCGTTGTGCGGAACAAAAAGCCCCACGTTTACATGCTTCACAGTCCCATAAGCTCCAAGGCTTCCCTTGCAGCCTCCTGTTCGGCGCGCTTTTTGCTTCTGCCGACTCCCCTGCCGATTACGTTTGAATTGAGATGGACCTCAACCTCAAAGCGTTTGTCGTGGTCGGGACCGCTCTCACCTGCAAGGACATATTCAACTACCTCGCCCGGGTTGCGCTGAACAACCTCTTGAAGCATGGTTTTGTAATCCTTGACGGAACGGTGCTTTCTTATAGCTTCGTCAATATATTTAAGTACAAATTTTTTCGCTTCGTCCATGCCGCCGTCAAGATAGATTGCGGCAATAACAGCCTCAAATGCGTCCGCCTGAATCGAAGGACGCTCTCTGCCGCCTGTTACGACCTCGCCCTTGCCGAGCATGAGGTACTTGCCGAGTTGAATCTCACGTGCAAATGACGCAAGCGACTTTTCGCAGACCATTGCCGCACGGAGCTTTGTTAAATCTCCCTCGGGAAAATCCGTATAGTTTTGAAAAAAGTTTTCCGCCGTTATAAAGCCGAGAACAGAATCGCCGAGAAACTCAAGACGTTCATTTGATCCTTTACATGTGCTGTGGTTCTCATTGAAATATGATGAATGTGAGAGTGCACGCAGTAACAGTGATTCATCTTTAAATTTATATCCGAGCTTTTGCTAAAGCTCAT
>OKUV01000822.1_pt1 | contig 10566 bp, 7 predicted proteins | sample 1606661 | NCBI WGS metagenome assembly OKUV01 (sample SAMEA3882521, study PRJEB24775) | human gut metagenome | biome: human-associated habitat; feature: intestine environment; material: feces | place: Netherlands | collected 2009/2010
ATCTTTCCCGGATGATCCGCGAACATTATGCACAATGCAAACGATCCCGATATGAAGGGCAATGTAGTGAAGCCGCAGATGTTAGAGATCACATGGGATATAGAGGCTGCCCAGAAGGGTGGTTTTCCTCATTACATGCTAAAGGAGATCTATGAACAGCCAGATTCACTCAGAAATACCATTACCCCTAGAGTTGTGGATGGACTTCCTGATTTTGCTGAGGATGGAATAGACGATGAGGTGTTTAAGAACTGCACCAATATTACAGTAGTAGCGTGTGGCACAGCAATGCATGCCGGCATCGTGGGCAAGGCAATGATAGAGGCGGAACTTAAAATACCGGTAAATGTAGAGATTGCATCAGAATTCAGGTATAAGGAACCATTGATTGATGATAAGACTCTGGTCATTGTGACATCACAGTCAGGTGAGACCATTGATACTCTTGAGGCATTAAGACTTGCCAAGAGATGTGGTTCGAAGGTCTTGTCAGTGGTCAATGTAAAGGGCTCTACCATTGCAAGAGAGAGTGATTATGTTCTTTATACACACGCAGGCCCGGAGATTGCGGTTGCGAGTACAAAGGCGTATTCGGTACAGATGGCTGCCATGTATCTCATAGGCTGCAGGATTGGTCTTGTTAAGGGGATATACACTGAAGAGAAAGCAAGACAGTTCATTGCATCTCTTCTGAGTGTGATTCCGGTTATTGAAGAGACACTTAAGCAGGCCGACAGAGTTAAGGAAGTCGCCAATTACATAAAAATGGCACCGGACGCTTTCTTTATCGGAAGGGGAATTGATTATACACTTTCACTTGAAGGGGCACTGAAGCTTAAAGAGATTTCATATGTTCATGCTGAGGCTTATGCCGCAGGTGAGCTTAAACACGGAACTATAGCTCTTATTACAGAGAATGTTCCGGTTATAGCCTTGGCTACACAGGAGGCTGTATATGGAAAGATGATTTCCAATATCAGAGAGGTTAAGGCCAGAGGGGCATATGTCATCCTTATCAGTATGGATGATAAGGTTGATGACAAGACAGTATGTGATAAGCACATAAGGATACCAAAGCAGGATAATCTGTTCTCGGTGTTTGCCACTGCGGTGATACTTCAGCTTATTGCGTATTACACTTCGGATGCAAAGGGGCTTGACGTGGATAAGCCGCGTAACCTTGCAAAATCCGTAACCGTAGAATAGATTTCTGCGGTGATAGAGCAAATTGGGAGGATACTTATGAGCGCGGAAAAGGCATATTTGTGTGATGAATATAAGCTTTATTTCAAGATTGAGGATGATATTGATATTCTCAGAAATGAAATGGAGATTTATAATTCGTCATTTGTGGGTAATAATTGTTTCTGTCATCAGGAATATATAGATGGTCAAAAGACACTTAAATATTCTATACCTGCCATGCTTACCATGGAACAGTTTATTACAAAAAAAATTCACAGAGATGAGCTTGTGGCAATATTCTTCAGTATTGTTGACCAGCTTATGTATATTAAGGCAAACGACCTTCCTATAGGTAAGGTTATTCTGAGTATTGGTTACATGTACATTAATCTTGATGACATGAGCGTACAGCTTATTTATCTGCCTATTGATAAGGAAATGGATAAGTGTAACATGGGCAAATTTGTAAGAGACTTTATTGGCAGACTTACATTTGCCAATAAAGAGGCATCAGACTGCGCTTATGAGATTATAAAATATTTTGATCATAATAAGATATTTTATTTGTCTGATTTCTACAAGTATGTTGTTGGAATCAGAAATAACGCAGCTGCACATTCCGTTATTGAGGATACATTCTTACAGGAAGGCAAGAGTCCATTATCGGTAGAACAATATGAGGCTGACCTTAAGGCAGCAGCAGAACAACAGGCTTCACAGCCATCCTTCAAGCTTGCCAAGGAGGTTAAGGATTATTCAATGAATGATATTGGATTTGGAGTAGATGATGATTCAGATGTAACATCAACTACAGTTCTTACGAGTGCTTCCGGCAAGAAGTCGGGACCGGTCATCATCAGAACGAGAACAGGTGAGAGGATAAGGATTGACAAGCCTATATTCTGTATAGGAAAGTCTGCGCAGGGCGTTGATTATCAGGTTACTGACAACAATTCAGTAAGTAGAAGACATGCATACATAATAAATGTAAATGGTGTGTACTACCTGAGAGATAACAAGTCTACCAACCATACATACCTTGGCGGTAAGATTATAAACAGTGGTACAGATATGATGCTTATTGACGGAAGCAGATTTAAACTTGCAAACGAGGAGTTCACATTTAAGGAGAAGTAAGCTCTGGGAAGCCTTGCTGCCATAACAAGAAAGAGACATGTGGAAATCACATGTCTCTTTTTTAGTTATTGCTGTTATTACTGTTATTACTGTGCTTCGTCGCTGCCTGTATCTGCCGTTGTATCAGCCTCCGAGGAAGTGTCGGATTCTGTGTCGGTTTCTTCAGAACCGTCCTCCAATACAAACATTGAATTTTCTATATCTACAATACTGTCTGATGATATGGAGTAATATTTTCCGTTGTCGTCTATAAGAACCTTTAATTTTACAGGATCGCCATATTTCATTTCTGCCGCATGGGACTCAAGGATATCTGCAAGTCCCATAGCAAATGCTTCTTCGTATTCAGTGGTGGTTGAATTGCTGTACATGCCATTCTCAACATCGTCATTGAATTTGTTTATATATTCAACGACATCACCGTGGGCCTGATTAAGGAGGTTCATAGGAGTTATCTCCACATCAACATAATAGTTGTCCCCATCGGCATAGGCTTCTGAAACAGTGAATTTACTGTGCTTGTATATTTCCTTGGCAAGGGCCGTGAATCTTTCGGATACGGTTACCGAGGAAACATTGGATGCCGAATAGTGTTTTAAAAGCTGTGAGCCCAGATTTGAAGCACAATCCTCATACATGCTTAATGCGTCAGATTCGTTCCCGTTATCGTCCTTTATGTATTTGTTGAAATTTCCCTTGAAGTTTACATCCATTATGTTTTCTACATACTCTTTATATGCTACTTTTTTTCTGAGACTTCTGCAGCCGCACATGGATAGAACCATGGTCAGCGTAAGCGCAAGTATAAGTGATCTTTTAAAAATTATCTTCATATATCTGTACCTCCAGGGCTGTGCGTCAGGGCGCACAATCTGTGAAAAATCATCTGTATAGTTTATTAAAAAATGCAATCAAGTTACAATATAGCATAAATTCTTTTTTTTGCAACTAAAAAACAAAAATGAAGTGCAAAAGCATATATGTTGTGATATAATGTGCATTACAGTGGAGTGTAAATAATCAGTCTATACACGGAGGTAATTTAGAGATGGCAAAGAATTACGATGAAGAGAACGCAGGAGCTGTGGAGACATTCAAGACAGTGAAGTTTGGAGGCTATGATAAGGCTTCCGTTGATTATTATATAGAAGATCTTAAGGCTTCTCACGAGAAAGAGGTTGAAGAGCTTAAGGCAAATGTCAACAAGCTCTCGGAGGCAGTTCTTAGTCTTAAGAATATGAGAGAGTTGAACATATCAGAGTCAGGAAAGACAATAGATACTCTTAAGGAGAAAAACGCAGAACTTGAGGCAGAGATGGAATCTCTCAAGGAACAGGTTGATGCTTACAAGCAGAGAGAGTTTGATTCGGCTAAGAGATATGAATCCATTTCAAGAACACTTCTTGAGGCAAGAGAGAGTGCGGATGCACTTGTTGCCCATACCAAGAAAAAGTGTGAGGATATGGAAGCAGAGACAACAGCAAAGTGTGAGGCACTAGATCGTGAAACTACAGAGAAGTGCAGAGGTATCGAGGCAGATACAGACAGTAAGTGCAAGGCAATGTATGCCAAGACAGAAAGCAGTTGTAATGCCATGAAGGAACAGGCATATTCAGAGAGCGAAAGACTTAGAAACAGTGCTCATGAAGATGCACAGGCTCTCAAGGCCAAGACAGATTATGAGTGTAAGGTTCAGGTAGAAAATGCCGAGAAGGAAGCAGAGAGCATCAAGACTCAGGCACAGACAGAAGTATATATGCTCCGTTCAAATGTTAAGAAGGAGTGTGAGAGCGTAAGCAAGTACATGCAGCAACTTCTTTCATCGCTTGATGGGGTTGTTGATGCCTGCTGTTCAACAAAGGATGTTGCAGACAAAGCTTTCACAGGTCTTAGGAGTGAGGCTGCCGACATGGTTGGCGATGCTGTCGGTGCATCAGAGGAAAATTAATAAGGGGAAGATGTAATATAGATTATATTTTCCGTTATAGTATAAAACTTTTCTATTTCGCTAAGGCATAGAAAAGTTTTATCTATTTATTGTAACGATGTCAGCGACATCGTTACAATAAACAGATTATTCGTTGTAATTGGTTTGGGGTCAAGGATAAAAGGGAGATGTACATATGGAGATAAGTAAGGCAAAGAATTATATTGATTTCCTGAGCAATGTGCAGTATCCGGCAGTTGTGTTCTGTGCCGATGGAGAGGTGCTCAGTATTAACAAAGCAGCAGTGAATATTATAGGAGATAACATTACAAGTATTTCCATGGAACCGGATAAATTTATGTCCAGCGATGAGTTCTGGCCTACTCTGGAGAAGACAGGCACTATAATATGGCACAGGCTTATGCTCAGGGTGAATAAAAAAGATAAATATGTAGTAAGTGGATTTGTCAATAAAACAGAGTATGATGACAGGACAGCATACATCGTTTTGTTTGAACTTCGTTCAGACGTTGCCATAGGAAGTGTAAGCCTTGAGAGAATCATAAATCACATAGGTGTTGTGGCACTATATCTGTACAGACCCGATGGGGTATGGCAGACAAGATATGTATCAAAGAACATTACAGGTCTTGGATATAAAGAGGGGGATTTCTACAAGGGAACAGTGGGATTTCAGGAATTGTTCGTTAAGGATGATTATGATATACTTATCGGTAATATCTATAAGGCAGAGAATTCCCGTGCAACGGATTTTGAGATGAAGGCCCGCCTTATTCTTGCTGACAGCTCTATTATGAAGACCACCCTCAAGTGTCACCTGGTAAGGACGGTAGATGATGTCCTGGATGGAATTGAGTTTCTGTTCATAGACGATAAAGAGAATCATATTTCCGAAGAAAATAATGGATTTATCATGTCGGTTCTCAATAAGATAAAGACGATTGCTGTGGTGATCCAGTATGATCATAACGGAACGAATCATGTGAAGTACATAACTCCTAATGCCAGGATGCTTGGCATAAATGTTGAAGCCATTTCAGCAGGCAACAAGCTTATGATTGATTATGTCCATCCGGGAGACAGAGACAGAGTTATCAGAAATGCAAAGAGAGCTCTTGCCACTGACAGGAAAGATTATACAGAGGAGTACAGAGTCGTTGATGATCTGGGTAAGGTGAAATGGGTCAAGGCTCAGAACAGTATTACAGAAGCAAATAAGAAATCATATACAGTGGAGCATCTTATCACAGACATAACAGAGACTAAGAATCTTGAAAGCAGCGTTGATAAGGCTAAGAAGGATTATGAAGACAAGCTTTCGTATATTATGAACGAGCAGCTTCCAAGTGAAGAGGAAAATGACAGATATCTGGATAGAGATAGATGGAACAGACTGGTAAAAGCATTTTCGGAGATAAGCCGGCTGTATTCTACAATTATTGATCCGGAGGGGGTACAGCTCGTGGAGCCGGCAGGACCGCAGGAGAATTTCGGCAAGTTCTATGATATGTTTGAGAAGCCCCAGTATAAGGATATATATGCCAAGCTTAATGAGGCTATCTTCAAAAATAATGTTCCTTGCATTATGGAGATGGACGACGGCTACAATGAGAGTCGTATCTGTGGAGCACCTATTATGGTGGGAGACAGGCATCTGGGAACCTGGATTGTCTGTGCTTATGATGCGGAAGATGTGGCAAGGATGAGAGATATATACAGATACCATTGGGATCTTTGCGCTGTATTCTCTGATTATGTATATAATTCAAAGGTTGTGGCAAGAGAGGCTAAGAGAAGCAAGTCCATTGAACTTCAGTTTGAAGAAAAGATGAAGCGTCAGAGAATCATAACGGATGCGTTGAATGCCATGGATGACGACAGCAATGCCACTATCAATACCATAATGAAGCAGGCGGGAGAGTATTTGGGAGTTGATGTTATCACCCTTTACAAGGTTGATGAGAATGAAGATTACTTTTGTACCAATTTCTGGACAAGAGATGAGTACATGTCTGCAGATGAATATATAGATATGTGGCATAAAGGAAACAGGATTGTTCCGTTTTCAAGGAATGATGGATATGACTATATCCTGTATGACGAGAATAATAAGATAAGCTCCATACAGAATGATGTTGAGGTAGCGGATATAAACAGCTTTGTTGCGCTGCTTACGGAGGTGAATAATGTCCATAACGGATGCATAGTATTTGCAACCTCTGATACAAAGAAGGTATGGACCGAGGATGATATTGAGTTTGCCAAGGACATAAGAAACGTTATCCAGGGAGTATTATTCCGGATTGAGGGAGATGGAAATATCAGGAATATAAACAGCATACTTATTGACACATACAACTTTATCAAAGTTGGAATATTCATAAAGGATGCTGAGACAGGAGAGGTTCTTTTCTCCAACGAGCCGTTAAACAAGAGGCTGGGATATAATTTTACAGGAAAAAACAGCAGAACCCTTGTGGAGGATTTAAAGGATAAATTCCGTGGAATGAATATGGGAACAGGATCGTTTCTCAGCAAGAGGGATAAGGTGACCTGGAGGAGTTATATTAAGGCTCTGGACCGGATTATGGATTTGACAGAAGTTGACATGAAATGGGTTGACGGAAGGAAGGCTTCTCTAGTAATATTAAAAGATGCTCAGGAACATATAAAATAAGAAAAATATTTTTGATATAGATATCTAGAAAGGAAAACATAATGGCAAGTTCAGACATAGGAATAGATTTGGGAACAGCCAGCATACTTGTGTATGTAAAGGGAAAGGGGGTTGTACTCAAGGAGCCGTCGGTTGTGGCATATGACAGAGATACGGATAAAATAGTGGCGATAGGTGAGGAAGCGAGACTTATGCTCGGAAGGACGCCCGGTAACATCGTTGCCGTAAGGCCTCTTAGACAGGGAGTTATCTCTGACTATACCATTACTGAGAAAATGCTTAAGTATTTTATCCAGAAGGCTATAGGAAGAAGCTATTTTGGAAGAAGACCAAGGATCAGTGTGTGTGTGCCGTCTCAGGTGACAGAGGTTGAGAAGAAGGCTGTTGAGGATGCCACCTATGCAGCCGGTGCAAGGGAGGTTTCTATTATTGAGGAACCGGTGGCTGCTGCAATAGGTGCAGGCATAGACATTTACAGACCATGTGGCAATATGATAGTTGATATAGGTGGAGGAACAGCTGATATAGCAGTTATTTCCCTTGGCGGTCCTGTTGTCAGTGCTTCCATAAAGGTGGCAGGTGATGATTTCGATGAGGCTATCGTAAGGTTCATGAGAAAGAAACATAACCTTCTTATCGGTGAGAGAACTGCTGAGGAAATCAAGATAAAGATAGGCACATGCTATAGGCGACCGGAGAATATTACTCTGGATATCAGAGGAAGAAATCTTGTTACAGGTCTTCCGAAGACTGTAACCGTAACTTCGGATGAGACAGAGGAAGCTTTAAGAGAGCCTGCTTCACAGATTTGTGAGGCTGTACATTCGGTACTTGAGAGAACGCCGCCTGAGCTGGCAGCGGATATTGCCGACAGAGGTATAGTCCTTACCGGCGGTGGTGCCCTGCTTCACGGACTTGAGGAACTTCTTGAGGAGAAGACAGGGATTACTACAATGACAGCAGAGGATCCGTTGCGTGCAGTTGCCATAGGTACAGGAAAGTACATAGAACTGTTAAGCAGCAGGAAAGACTGATAGGAGATATATAGTGGTTAAGGAAGGCTATATAGAGAAGGTCATATATAAAAATGATGATAATGGCTACGCCGTTTTCACTGTGTCGGGTGAAGACGGCGAAGATGTTTTTGTAGGAACCCTTCATGATATAAATGAAGGCATGTATATAGAGGCAGAGGGGGAGTATGTGGAACATCCCCAGTATGACCTTCAGTTTAAATTTACATCTTATAAGATCAAAATGCCCGATGATGCTTTAAGCGTAGAAAAGTATCTGGGTTCTGGAATAATAAAGGGCGTAGGACCTGCCCTTGCAAAAAGGATAGTCAAGAAATTCAAGATGGATTCCCTGAGGATAATTGAAGAAGAGCCGGAGAGACTTGCGGAGATCAAGGGTATCTCTGCCAGAATGGCAAGGAATATTGCTGTGTCATACAGTGAGAAAAAGGAGATGCAGGACGCTATCATCTTCCTTACAGGATATGCCATATCCGTAAATCTTGCGGTGAAGATCTACAATGAATACGGCTCAGACCTGTATGATGTTGTAAGGACAAATCCCTACAAGATAGCGGAGGATATCACCGGAGTAGGCTTTAAGACTGCCGACGAGATAGCTATGAGGATGGGCATACAGGAGGACTCGGATTTTAGGATAAGAGCTGCGGTGCTATATACACTTACAGCAGTCACAGGACTTGGGCATATGTATCTGCCTCAGGAAATGTTGGTGAAGAGAACCTACAGCCTGTTAACGGACGAGATGACACCATACAGTGAGGACTTGGTGGAGCACATCAACCGTCAGATAGTATTTCTCCAGATTGATGGGAAGATAGTTGTGAAGCAGATACATCTGCAGGAGACAGATGGTGAGGATACTGTGATTTCTGCTGTGTACAGCTCGGCAAATTACTACATGGAGCTTAATACTGCCAGAATGCTTACAGATCTGGATGTGGATTTCTCGTTTATGGGTTCCGATGTTATGGATAATCTGAAGCTTATACAGGAGCAGGAACACATCAGTCTTGATGGAAAACAGGTAGAGGCCATTGAGAGCGCAGTTACCCACGGCGTTTCTATTGTGACAGGTGGTCCCGGAACCGGTAAGACCACCACTATAAATGCTCTGATAAAGGTATTTGAAATGTCGCAGGTAAATATAATGCTGGGAGCACCTACAGGACGTGCGGCGAAGCGTATAACTGAGGCGTCGGGCTATACAGCCCAGACCATACACCGTATGCTAGAGCTTACAGGTGGCAGTACGGATGAGGAGGGATTTTCTGCTTATCAGTTTGGCAGAAATGCATCAAATCCTCTTGAGACTGATGTGATAATAATTGATGAGATGTCCATGGTTGACAACATGATATTCTACAATTTACTTAAGGCTATCATGCCGGGAACAAGGCTGGTTCTGGTAGGAGATGCCAATCAGCTTCCATCTGTGGGACCGGGAAATGTCCTGAGGGATATTATCGCCTCCGGAACATTTGCAGTGACAGAGCTTGATAAGATATTCCGTCAGGGAGAGGGCAGTGACATCATTACCAATGCCCACAAGATAAATAAGGGAATAAGTCTTGAGATAAAGAATACCAGCAAGGATTTCTTCTATATTCCGAGAAGTAACACAAGGAGTATAACAGACGAGCTGGAGGTGCTTATTACCAAGAATCTGCCCAAGTTCTTCAAGCTTGATCCCATGAACATACAGATACTGACTCCTATGAGGAAGTCGGAACTTGGTGTGGAAAACCTTAACAAGAAGCTGCAGGATATCCTTAATCCGAAACGCGTGAGTCTTCCGGAAAAGGAGAGGGACGGAGTTATCTTCAGACAGGGTGACAAGGTTATGCAGATAAAAAATAACTATAAGCTTGAATGGAAGATAAAGAATGGCTCCTATGTGAAGGAAGAGGGAGTTGGAGTGTTTAACGGTGACGTGGGCTTCATTACCGGCATAAATGATTTCGACCAGATAGTTACAGTGGAGTTTGATGACTGCAGGGAGGTGCAGTATACCTACGGACAGCTTGACGAGCTGGAACATGCCTATGCCATCACAATCCACAAATCCCAGGGCAGTGAGTACCCTGTGGTAATAATCCCATTGTTCTACGGACCGCCGAAACTTTTAAGCAGAAACCTTTTGTACACTGCCGTAAGCCGTGCCAAGCAGGGAGTTGTACTGGTGGGGAATCTGGGAATGGTAGACACCATGATAAAGAACAATCAGGAGCAGAAGAGATATACCACTCTGGCACTTAGGCTTAAGGAGATCAGAGACGGCGGGATTGAATAACAGATCTGCTGCATGCTGCTGAGAATGTCGAATGTGACAGATGCATGGGCATATACACACAAGGATATGCAAAAACGAGAATATATAGACAAAATTATACAGTGTTAAGGAAGAGGTGGTCAGTGTTTGATAAAGGATATGTTGCTTGATATGATATTTCCAAGGCGATGTCCTATATGTGACAGGGTTCTGGGAAATATTAATGGCTGCGGCGGAAGTCGTTGTCTGGTGTGCAGTGAGCATGATGATCTTCCCTTTGTAGGGAGAGTCAGGTGTATGAAGTGCGGCAAGG
>OKUV01000834.1_pt1 | contig 10465 bp, 10 predicted proteins | sample 1606661 | NCBI WGS metagenome assembly OKUV01 (sample SAMEA3882521, study PRJEB24775) | human gut metagenome | biome: human-associated habitat; feature: intestine environment; material: feces | place: Netherlands | collected 2009/2010
CCGCGATTACGGCGAGGAGCACATGAAAACCGGTGCGCTGATCGTCTACACCTCCGCCGATTCCGTGTTTCAGGTGGCGGCGCACGAGGAATGGATTCCCTTGCAGGAGCTGTACGATGCCTGCCGCAAGGCGCGGAAGATTTTGCAGGGAAAGTACGGCGTCGGCCGGGTGATCGCCCGCCCCTATGTGGGCGACGCGGAGCACGGCTTCAAGCGCACGGCCAACCGTCACGACTTTTCTCTGGAGCCGCCGAAGCAGACCATGCTGGACGCCGTGAAGGCGGCGGGGCTGGACTGTCTGGCCGTGGGCAAGATACACGACATTTTCGCCGGACGGGGGGACACGGAGTATGTGTTCAACAAGTCCAACGCCGACGGCATGGCACATACCACGGACTTTGCCGCACGGGATTTTCACGGGCTGTGCTTCGTGAATCTGGTGGATTTTGACATGCTCTACGGCCACCGCCGGGACATCGACGGCTACGCCGCCGCCCTGACGGAGTTCGACCGCTGGCTGGGCACGTTCCTGCCCACTCTGGGGGAGGACGACGTGGTGATGATCACCGCCGACCACGGCTGCGACCCGTCCTACACTGCCACCACCGACCACACCCGGGAATACGTGCCGCTGCTGGTGCTGGGCAAGGGCGTCAAACCCGGAAATCTCGGCACGAAGGCCACCTTCGCGGACATTGCCGCCACCGTCACCGACCTGCTGGGCGTTCATTGGGACGGCGCGGGCACGAGTTTCGCGGGAGAAATACTGTAAGCACCATTTTACGGAAGACGTGATAAGGAGGCAAACCATGACACCCGAAAAACTGTGTGAGCTTGCCAGAGAGGCCATGACCCATGCCTACGTCCCCTACTCCGGCTATCAGGTGGGCGCGGCGCTGCTGTGCGCCGACGGGACGGTGTATCAGGGCTGCAACATCGAAAACGCGTCCTACAGCCCCACGGTCTGCGCCGAGCGCACCGCCTTCTTCAAGGCGGTCTACGACGGACACCGGGACTTTGCCGCCATCGCCGTGTGCGGCGGAAAGGACGGCGTCATCACCGGGGCGTTCCCGCCCTGCGGCGTGTGCCGTCAGGTGATGCGGGAATTCTGCGGCGACGATTTTCTCATTTACATGATCACGCCGGAGGGCTGCGAAGCCCACACCCTGGCCGAGATCCTGCCTTTCAGCTTCTCTGCGCAGAAACATATGCACACCTGACGGAGACATCGTGAAAAAAACCGGGAAACCATCGAAAATGGGTTGATTTTTTTATCAAAATGTGCGACAATACTATAGGTGTATCGAACACTACCAAGAATAGAAAATTATGGAGGAATGCAATCATGAAAAAGATTCTGGCTCTGCTGCTGGGCGCGATGATGCTGCTCGCCCTTGCAGCCTGCGGCGCAAAGGACAACGACAAGCAGGCGGATATGAGCGGAGACGGCTCCGCCATGACCGGCGAGCCGAAAACCGCCGAGGAGGCGCTCGCCCTGCACAAGGAGCTGCTGGAGCGGGAAAACGCGCTCCTGTCGGAAAATGCCGAACTCTGGGAGAAGCTGTTCATGGCGGCCGATAAGGGCATGACCATGCAGGAGGACGGCAAAAACTACGGCGACTTCCTGCTGGATACCATCGAGGGTGCCAAAGACCAGTTCACCGACGAAGAGTATGAGATGCTGAAGGAGTCGGCCACGGAGATCAGCAATATCGAGAACAAGCTGACCGAGCTGGAAAACAAGTACCCCGGGATCATGCAGGAATCCCTGGACGGAGCTATGAGCGTGCCCGCGGGCAGCGACATGACCACGCCGCCTGATGACGGCAGCATGCAGAAATTCCCCGCCTTTGAGGGCAAGGACCTGGATGGCAACACGGTGAAGAGCGACGAGCTGTTCTCCGCCAACGCCGTCACCGTGGTGAATTTCTGGTTCACCACCTGCAATCCCTGCGTGGGCGAGCTTTCCGAGCTGGACGCACTGAACAAGGAGCTTGCGAAGAAGGGCGGCGCACTCATAGGTGTCAACACCTTCACATTGGATGGCGATGAAGCGGCAATTTCCGAAGCAAAAGATGTACTGGCCAAGAAGGGCGTGACCTACCAGAATGTGTATTTCGCTTCCGACGGCGAGGCGGGGAAGTTCACTACAAACATTTTTGCCTACCCCACCACCTATGTGGTTGACCGCAACGGCAATATCGTGGGTGACCCCATCGTAGGCGCCATCACGGAAAAGAAGCAGGCGGAGACGCTGCAAAAGCTCATCGACCAGGCTCTTGCCGCCGATATGGGCTGACCAACGAATTTATCTGGAGGGATACACCATGTATCGGAGAGTATTGCCGCTTCTGCGCTCAAGACTTGAGTGGGAATAAACATACCGTGTTTCCCCCTGCCCGGTATCAGAAAATCTGGCCGGGCAGCTTTTTTTCTCCTTTTCCATCACAAAATCCAGCTCAGGCACAAAGTCCGGCGCGCTGCGATAGCAGTGCAGAACATAATGCTCTGTGCAGCCGGGGCGGTATACGTTCCAGAAGGATTCGCGTGTAAGGTTTTCTACGGCTCGGTAGTCGGCCGGGGTCTCGTTGCGTATTATTATACTCATATCTATATCCTTATCTCTTTGGGTCAGTTTTGTTGAATTTTGCTATGCTCTTGAATTTACGCTCCTTTGCGGCGCGGCTGCCTGTGGGGCCGGCTGTATAGGCGTTTTCTAACGCCAGCTTTTCATAAGATAAAAAGCGCTCCTCTGACAGCTCGCCCCTTTGCAGCGCGGAACGCACTGCGCAGCCGGGCTCGTTTTTATGGGTGCAGTCGCCGAAACGGCATCGGGCGGCCAGCTCCTCTATATCGCTGAAGGCTGTGCTGAGGCCAATGGAGGCGTCCCATATGCCAAGCTCCCGCATGCCGGGAGTGTCTATCACCGCTGCGCCGTTGGGAAGCATCAGCAGCTCCCTGTGGGTGGTGGTGTGGCGGCCCTTGTCGTCGTTCCTGAGGCCGCCGGTATCCTGCCTGTCCTCGCCCAGCAGCCGGTTGATGAGGGTGGACTTGCCTACGCCGGAGGAACCTACGAAGGCAACTGTCTTTCCTTGGGAGATGTAGGGCAGTATCTGGTTATAGCCGTCCAGCGCCATGGAAGAAGTGACAAGTACATCTGCCCCGATAGCGATGCTGGCGGCCTGGGCGGCCTTTACTGCGGGATTATCGCAAAGGTCGGCCTTGGTAAGCACCACTACGGGCAGGGAACCGCTTTCCCACGCAACGGATAAGTAGCGTTCCAGGCGGCGCAGGTTAAAGTCGCTGTTCAGCGACATGCAGATGAATACGGTGTCAATATTAGCGGCAACGGCCTGCTCCATCCTGGCTGTGCCTGCCGATTTACGGAGAAATAGGCTTTTACGGGGCAGCATACGGTTTACAACGGCCGCTCCGCCGTTTAGGGCTGCCATCACATAGTCGCCCACAACGGGGTAATCCGAAGGGGAGGCTGCTTCATGCTGGAATTTACCGGATACCGACGCCAGCTGATCCCCTTCGGCGCTTATGATGCGGTACAAGCCCTTTTCCTGGGAAACTATCCGGCAGAGGGAAAGCTCAGGGTATTGGATGCTTTGCTCCAGGTACTGTGCAGGTATAAGGGTGAGCTTCATATGTTCTTTTCCTCCCTCAGCCTGTTTCCGGCTTTTTCCAGATAGCTGTCCGCGGCGGCAATTATGCCGTCCTTGGCCTCTGCCCCGTCATATACGCTGTACATCAGGAACATAGGCCCATAGAAGCCCAAGGATTTTTCCATAGGGTCGGCGTATCCGAGGCTGCCGAAAATATCCGCCACATAGCCCAAAGGACCGGAGACCAGATACTGCTGGTACAGCCTGCCCATCTCCGGGCTGCGGTACTGCTCAAGCGTCAGCATTCTGCGAAAGGAGGAAGCAAAGCTGTCCTGTGTCCAATACCGAAACTGCGCCTTGCCGTATTCCACCAACCGGTCTACAGTGACCCTGAGGTATTCCTCCTCCATATTGGAAACAGACCCTGTGGGCATTTGAAATTCATTTGCGCGCTCGGCGTCATGCCGCTCCATGCGGCTTACGATGCTGTCAAAAATATCCCTCTTGTTTTTATAGTGCTTATACAGCGCACCTTTCGTTATGCCCAGCTCGCCCGCTATGGCGCTCACCGGCACAGCCTCGTAGCCGTCTCTGGCGAACAGGCCGAGAGCTGACAGCAGAATGCTCTTCTTCGTATCGCTCATGCAACCTCCGTGTCATGTTATAAATAAAGTAAACAATCGTTTACATATATTATGATAAACGATCGTTTACTTGTCAAGAGAAAATTTCCGGGGTTTTTCGATAGAGAAGGCCGGAGCATAGCCCCGGCCTTGAACAGTTGAATGGTTGAATAGTTGACGCGGATTAACGGCCGTACTGGCAGTCGTTGTTGCCGGAACCGGTGATCCACATTTCAAGCATGTTGATGGGGTCGTTGAAGTCGGCGATCCAGCCTTCGCGGGCGAAGTCGAAGTTGCCGTTCTTGCGCTCCTGGAGGAATACGTTCCAGTCGCACTGCTTGATGGTCATGTCGATGCCGATGGCGGCCAGATCCTGCTGCATAGCCTCAGCGATCTTTACATGGCTGGTGGCTTCGTTGGTCAGATACTCGAGGGAGATGGGGGTCTCCGCGGAGAGCATGCCGTCGTCGCCGAACTTGTAGCCGGCAGCCTTCAGCAGGGTGCGGGCCTTCTCAACGGTGCCCTCATAGTCGTTGTTGATGGCAAAGGGATCAAAGTAACCCTGCTCTACCAGGTCGGTCTTGAAGATGCCGCCGTTGCCGTCCGCCATGCCGTAGGGGATGAAGGAGTTAGCGGGCTTCTGGCCGCACTGAGCTACGTTCTCGATGATGTAGTCGCGGTCGATGAGGATGGAGAAGGCCTCGCGCATGCAGGCGGCCTGCTCGGGGGTCTTATCGGCAAAGAGGGCGCTCTTGCAGTTGAAAGCCGCATAGTAGGTGCCCAGAGCGTCGATGATGTGGAACTCGGGGTTGACGTCCTTCAGGGAGGCGATTTCGTTGGTGGGAACGGTGTCGATGAAGTCTACGTCGCCGGCGTTGTAGGCGGAGTAGATGGCGGTGTCATCAGCGGAAAGCATGAACTGGAGCTTGTTGACGGTCACCTTGTCGGCATCGTACCAGTAGGGGTTCTTCTCATAGGTCATGGAGGTGTCGTGGTTCCACTCGGTGCAGACAAAAGCGCCGTTGGAAACGAAGCCGGCATCCTGGCACCAGCCGCCGGGGGAGGTCTGCCAATCCTTATAGGCCTCAACGGCAGCCTGCTTCACGGGATAGAAGGTGGGGAACGCCATAAGGTCCTCGATGTAGGCGCAGGGCGCGGTGAGGACGAACTCGAAGGTGGTGGCATCCTTGGCGGTCACGTTCAGCTCATCGGGATAGCCCGCGAAGCCGGCGAACATATAGCCATAGTCAGCTGCGGTGGCGGTGGCGGCGGCGCGCTTCCACGCATACTCAAAGTCGGCGGCGGTCAGGTCGGAGCCGTCGGACCACTTCAGGCCCTCGCGCAGGGTAACGGTGTAGGTCAGGCCGTCGTCGGATACGGTGTAGCCGGTGGCGCAGGCGGGAACGGTGTGGCCTTCTGCGTTGTAGGTGTAAAGGCCGGAGAAGGAGTTGGCTGCCAGGCAGGCGCCGTCAACGGTGCTGTTGAGGGCGGGATCCAGGAAGTCAGGCTCGGAGGCCAGGTTCAGACGCAGGGTGTCGGAGCCGTTGCTCATGGTAGCGTACATGAAGAACTTGGTCTGGAAGAGGTTGGCGTAGATGCCGTCCACATATTCCTTCTGCATATACAGGTCGTTGTAATAGTAGAAGGGCAGTATGCAGTAGTTGGACATGAGGATGTCCTCGGCCTTATGCATGAGCTCGGTACGCTTTGCGTAGTCGGTCTCAGTCTTTATCTGGGTGATCAGGTCGTTGTACTGGGTCCAGTCGGCAGTGGGGTTGATGAAGGCGTCGCTTACCAGAGAAGCAGCGTCCGCATCTTCTGTGGTGGCGGGAGTCTCCTCGGTGGTAGTGGGCTCGCTGGGAGTTTCAGCAGCAGGGCTGGAGCAGGCAGCAAATACGCCGCAGCACATCACAGCGATGAGAAGCAGTGCGAGTACTTTTTTCATGGTTATTCCTCCATTTTTTTTATTTAGTAAATACCCGGAAGGGTAAAATACTTTTGAAGTTATTTGTTCCAGCAGGCTACCATGTGGCCGCCGCCCCGGTCGGTAAGCTCGGGGCGCTCCATGGCGCACTGCTCCGTAGCGTAGCGGCAGCGGGTGCGGAAGGGGCAGCCGGAGGGCATATTGAGGGGGCTGGGAACGTCGCCCTCGAGAACTATGCGGTTTTTTTTGCGGGCGGTCTTGGGGTCGGGTATAGGCACTGCGGAAAGCAGGGACTGGGTGTAGGGGTGCTTTGGATCGGACATAAGCTCGTTGGCGTCCGCAAGCTCCACTACGTGGCCCAGATACATTACCGCTATGCGGTTGGAAATATGCTGTACGACCAGCAGATCATGGGCTATGAAGAGGTATGCAACGCCCAGCTGGTTCTGCAGATCCTCAAACATGTTGATGACCTGCGCCTGAATGGATACGTCCAGCGCGGATACGGGCTCGTCGCAGACTATGAATTTGGGATCCACGGCGAGGGCCCGGGCTATGCCTATACGTTGGCGCTGGCCGCCTGAAAATTCGTGGGCGTAGCGGGTGGCATGCTCGGAGTTAAGGCCTACCAGCTCCATAAGGCTTATTACCTTCTCCCTGCGTTCCTTGCGGTTGGCGCAGAGGTGGTGTACGTCGATGGGTTCGCCGATTATATCCTCGGCAGTCATGCGGGGATCCAGAGAGGAATAGGGGTCCTGGAACACCATCTGCATCTTGGCGCGCATTCGTTGAATGTTCTTTTTTGTAACTTCCTCGCCTTCAAAGCGCACTGTGCCGCCGGTGGGGTCGTACAGGTGAAGCAGGGAGCGGCCTACGGTGGTCTTGCCGCAGCCGGACTCGCCTACAAGACCCAGTGTCTCGCCGGGCTTTATGCAGAAGGATACGTCGTCAACGGCCTTGAGCGTCATGTTCTTGAAGCCGGAGCGCACTTGGAAATACTGTTTCAGATGTTCAACTTCTACGAGATATTCGCTCATATTATTCAGCCTCCTCAACAGTTCCGATATTATCGCGGGTGTTTATCCAGCAGGACGCCCTGTGGGACTCGTTGATTATGCGTTCCTCGGGCACCTGTTCAAGGCATATCTTCATGGCCTTGTCACAGCGGGCGCAGAAGGCGCAGCCCTTGGGCATGTTCAGCATGTTTATGGGGGTGCCGGAGATGGGCACCAGGCGCTCCTTCATGTTGGTGATGTTGGGTATGCTGCGAAGCAATCCCCTGGTGTACTCGTGGCGGGGATTATAGAATATCTCGTCGGCAGTACCCCGCTCGCAGAAGCGGCCGCCATACATGACCACTATCTCGTCGCACATTTCCGCTATTACGCCCAGGTCGTGGGTGACCATTATGATGGCCATACCCAGCTTCTTCTGGAGGCTCTGCATGAGCTCCAGTATCTGTGCCTGTATGGTAACGTCCAGGGCGGTGGTGGGTTCGTCCGCAATGAGTATATCCGGTTCGCAGGCCAGCGCCATGGCTATCATGACACGCTGGCGCATACCGCCGGACAGCTCGTAGGGGTACTGCTTGAGGCGCTTTTCGGGTTCGTTTATGCCGACCAGCTTCAGCATCTCAAGGGCCTTTTCCATGGCCTCGTGCTTGCTGCTCTTTGTGTGCAGCAGCACCGCCTCGGCTATCTGGCTGCCTATGGTGAATACCGGGTTGAGGCTGGTCATGGGATCCTGGAAGATTATGGAGCAGCACTTGCCCCGGAAATCCTGCATCTTGGATTCGCCCCAGCGGGATATATCCTCGCCTTTATAGAGTATCTCGCCGCTGGTTATACGGCCGTTGTCGGCCAGTATCTGCATGATGGAGTAGGCGGTGACGCTCTTGCCGGAGCCGGATTCGCCCACTATGCCCAGCACCTTTCCGGCGTCCAGATTGAAGGATACGCCGTTTACCGCCTGCACCTCGCCGTGGTCGGTGGTGAAGGAGGTGTGCAGGTCTTTTACGCTAAGAAGATGTGTAGTATTTTCGCTCATGTTTATCACCTCTTCAGCTTGGGATCGAAGGCGTCCCTCAGGCCGTCGCCCAGAAGGTTCATGGAGAGAACTATAAGGCAGATGGTAAGCGCGGGGAATACCAGCTTATAGGGGTATGACTGGAGACCGTCGCGGGCGTAGTTTGCGAGGGAGCCCAGCGAGGGCATAGGGGCACGGACGCCCATACCTATAAAGGAAAGGTAGCTCTCGGTAAATATGGCCGAGGGTATCTGCAGGGCGGTGGTTATGATTATGACCGATATGCAGTTGGGCAGAATGTGCTTTCGGATTATGCGCCCGGAGCCTGCGCCTATGGACTCGGCGGCCAGTATGTAGTCGTTCTCCTTTATGGAAAGTATCTGGCCCCGGATAAGGCGGGCCATACCTACCCAATACAGAAGGCCGAATACCAGGAACAGCGATATCATGTTGGCTCCCAGCTTGTTGAGAAGGGAACCTGTGGGGAAGTGTATCAACTCGTCGAATACCACCGCCAGCAATATTACCATCAGCATATCGGGCAGGGAGTAGATAATATCCACTATGCGCATCATTATCAAGTCCACTTTACCGCCTAAATAGCCGGATATACTGCCGTATATGACGCCGATTATCATGACTATGATGCTGGCGAAGAGGCCTACGCAGAGGGATACGCGGGTGCCGTATATTACGCGGACGAAATAGTCGCGGCACTGCTCGTCTGTGCCGAAAATATGGGGGAAGCGCTGGCCGCCCTGGGCTATGTACTCCTGCTCCATCTCGCTGTAGGTGAAGGGAGCCATGTTTTTTGCGCCCTTATCGCGCCTGCCGTTTACGGAAAGTATCTCGGAATACTTGTAGGGTACGATCATGGGCGCAACTATTATGGTGATTATGATGAGAGAAAGCACTATAAGGCTGCCCACGGCCAACGGGTTCTTGAAGAGCTTGCGCATACCGTCCCGGAAGAAGGTAGTGCTCTTGCTCATAACGTCCTGCTGCCGCTTTTCCTCTTCGGTGGCGGGAGCAAACTTATCAAGGTTTATCTGCATGCTCAGCGGGTTCTTTTTGGGAAGTGAGCTGTTGTTCTGTTCCAAGAGTATCTGCCTCCTTTCTTTAGTCGTAATTGATGCGGGGATCCACCAGCTTATACAGCAGGTCGCATATGAGCGTCGCCGCTACCATAAGGGTGGCAAGGAAGATCGTGGTGGCCATTATCATGGTGTAATCCCGGTTGGTTATGGCGCTTACGAACTTGCTGCCTATGCCGCCTATGGTGAATATGGTCTCGACTATCATGGAGCCGGTGATTATGTAGGCGATCTGCGGGCCCGCATAGGTTATCACGGGAATGAGGGAGTTCCGCAGGGCGTGCTTGAATATAACGGTCCACTTGTGTACGCCCTTTGCCTTTGCGGTGCGGATATAGTCCTGACTCAGCGCGTCCAGCATGCTGGTCTTGGAAAGACGGGTGATGTAAGCCATGGGGTACGCAGAAAGCGCTATTACCGGGAGCACATAGCTGGGGTTGTTAGGGCTCCAGACGGGCACCCAGCCCAGCTTTATACAAAATACAAGCAACAACAGGGTTGCCAATACAAAGCTCGGTACTGCCGTAAACAGAGTAGAAAGGAATACTATGACGCGATCCGGCCATTTGTTGCGCATGAGCGCGGCAATGCTGCCGAATACCGTTCCGCATATCAGAGCGATGGATATGGCGCGAAGGCCGACCTTGCAGGATATGGGGAAGGATTCGGATATGATGCTGCTTATCTCGCGGCCGTTCTTGAGGGATACGCCGAAGTCGCCCTTGAAAAGCTCCTTGATATAGATGCCGAACTGCACCAAGAGGGGTTTATCCAGGTTATATCTGGCGTTTAGCGCGGCGATGGTGGCCGGGTCGAGAGCCTTTTCACGGTTGAACGGGCCGCCCGGGATGGCGTGCATAAGGAAAAATGTGATTGCGCATATTATGAATACGGTGAGAACTGCAAGCAGGAGGCGCTTGATGATGTATTTTGTCACATTCTTCCCTCCTTTCTGAGTTATTATTTTACCGACTGTGTATTTATTTATTATAATATTGACGGCGTTGCTCGTCAATATGTCATTTATGTGGCAAAGCGATAAATCCCCGGCCCCGCCAAGGGGGAGAGGGGGAGAGTATGTAGATGGGAGGCAGAGGAAAGAAAAAAGTGGCGTAAAAGCCACTTTGTGACTGTCGAAAAAGTGGCTGAACGCCACTTTTTCGAGCTTTTACGGGTTTTGCCTCTCGC
>OKUV01000840.1_pt1 | contig 10401 bp, 10 predicted proteins | sample 1606661 | NCBI WGS metagenome assembly OKUV01 (sample SAMEA3882521, study PRJEB24775) | human gut metagenome | biome: human-associated habitat; feature: intestine environment; material: feces | place: Netherlands | collected 2009/2010
CCCATGCGTTGAAAACGCATATTTGAATGGCACAATCGACTTGCCGCCGAGTGTACACGAGGGGGCGTTACCCATAATGGGAGGGGGCAATACCTATGAAGGCAAATTTTAAATGGGCTGATGTTCAAATGATGGAGGAACAGTTATGCATCAGATTATAACAAGTCTGCTTGAGACAGATATGTACAAATTCAGTATGGGACAGGCTATATATCACCAGTTCAGTGAGTATAAGACCACCTGGAGTTTCAAGTGCAGGAATACAGATGTGCATTTTACTGATGAAATGGTAGATGAGATAATAAGACAGATAAAGCTCTACTGTAAACTTAATTTCACAGAGGAAGAGCTGGAGTATCTGGACGGTATAAAGTGGATCAAGGGCTCTTATGTGGATTTTTTAAGACTGTGGAAGCCGAGATTCGAGGATTTCGAGATCACAAAAGACGCTGAGTGCGGACTTGCCATAGAGACAAAGGGCACATGGCTCAACACATCAATGTACGAGATACCTACCCTTGCCATAGTCAATGAGGTTTACTTCAGGATGAACTACAATTATGACAGGCTTAAGAAGTCATTTGAAGACAGGCTGAACGAGAAGATAAGAAGAGTCACCACAGGTGAGCTTAATCTTGGGGCTTTCAGTGAGTTCGGTCTCAGAAGAAGGCTCTCTGCCGAAGCACAGGAGATGGCGGTAAAGGTACTGGCTGAGCACAGTTACCCTGCTTCCAAGTTCGTAGGTACAAGTAATGTGTACCTGGCGAAGAAGTTCGGGCTTACACCTGTTGGAACCATGGCTCATGAGTGGATAATGTGCGTGGGACAGGGAAATCACAAGCATAATCCCGCTTACTCCAACTGGTATTCTCTTGATGCATGGGTTAAGGAGTACGGCGTGTTAAATGGTACAGCCCTCACAGATGCCATAACCACAGATTGCTTTCTTAAGGACTTCCAGCTTACCTATGCCACACTGTTCAGCGGTGTAAGGCATGACAGCGGAGATCCGTATGAATGGGGAAATAAAATGATAGCTCACTATGAGAAGCTTGGAATAGATGCCAGAACCAAGACCCTGTTGTTCAGTGATAACCTGGACTTCGAGAAGGCCTCAGCCATACATGATTATTTTGTAGGAAAGATAAAGGTGGCATTCGGTATAGGAACATATATCTCCAATGATACCGACGAACCACCTCTTAATATAGTAATGAAGACCACAGCCTGCAACGGCATGGATGTGGCGAAGATCTCAGATACGCCGGGAAAGGGAATGTGCAAAAATCCCGATTATGTACACTATCTCAACAGATGTATCAAGTGGCGTATGGAGAATGATAATAATACAGCAAATTAATTAATGAGAGCGTTCAGCTCGTGATAAAGCCTGGAAAGAGGGAGACCTACCACATTGTTGTAGTCTCCTTCTATTTTTTTGATGAACAGACCACCCTGGGTCTGGATGCCATAGCTTCCGGCTTTGTCATCCACATCACCTGTTGATATGTACCAGGAGATCTCCTCCGGTGTCATAGGATAGAATGTGACCTGAGTGCTTTCATAGAAGGTCCTGCTGTGCCCGCTGTGTCCGTCAAAATAAGCAATGCTCACACCGGTATACACGTTGTGGGTCTGACCGGAGAGGCTGCTTAAGGTGTTGTATGCGTCATTATGGTCATGGGGCTTCCCGAGGATACGGCCGTTTAATGAAACAACTGTATCGGCACCGATAACAATAAATGGTGTATCAGAAGTCAGGGGACCGAAGGTGGAGACCGCATCAGGATCATTAAGTAACAGTGATCTGTCCACTGTTATCCTTGCAAATACGTCATCCGCCTTTCTCTTCGCCAGTGTCATGACATATTCTGATGGCGCAAGGACTTCGGTGTCCTCGTCACACATGCTCTTTATAACTATGTATTTATATCCGCCCTGGGACAGCAACTCCCTGCGTCTCGGAGAGCCGGATCCCAGTATTATAGGTACATTTGTTATCATAATATCTATCCTTTTACTTGCACATCCTGATAGCCTTCTCGAAACGAGGAAGAGCTCTTTCAACCATTTCCGTTGTTGTACAGTAAGCCAGTCTCATATGTCCCGGACACATGAAGCTGTCACCCGGAACAAGTATAAGGTCAAGCTCATGGGCTGTCATGTTACAGAACTCATTTGCATCGGCGATAGGAGTCTTAGGGAACATGTAGAAGGTTCCTCCCGGCTCAACACACTCGTAACCCATGGCTGTAAGCTCCTTGTAGAGGATGTTCTTGTTCTTCTCGTATATTGAAAGATCGGATGTAAGGTCAAGAACCTCAGCAACTGCAAGCTGTATAAGGCTGGCAGGGCAGTTGTGGCCTGTAAATCTTGAAACCTGACCGCACATGTTGATTATAAGCTCTGCGTCCTTGCAGGCAGGATTTACGGCAACGTAGCCTATTCTTTCGCCAGGAAGTGAAAGGGACTTGCTGAATGAGTAACAGCAGATACTGTTGTCGTAGAACTTTGATATGAAAGGTGAATCGGTTCCTGCAAATACAATCTCTCTGTAAGGCTCGTCGGAGATGATATAAATATCATGACCGTACTCTTCCTGCTTATCCTTTAGAATCTGGGCAAGTCTTGTGATGGTCTCTGTTGAGTAAACAATACCTGATGGGTTGTTAGGAGAATTGATAAGTATAGCCTGTACATTAGGGTTCAACATCTCCTCGAAAGCATCGAAGTTGATCTGGAATGAGGTGATGTCCGCAGGTACAACCTTAAGGACTGCTCCGGTTCCGTCTACATATGGTATGTATTCAGGGAAGTAAGGGGCAAATGTAATTACCTCATCTCCCGGCTCTGTTACACATCTGATAGCGTGTGCAAGGGCCCCGGCGGCACCAGATGTCATGAAGATATCCTCTAGCTTGTAGTTCATGCCGAATCTTCTATTGAGGGAGTCAGCAACTGCCTGTCTTACAGATGGGATAGTAAGTGTAGGGCTGTATCCGTGAAGGGCTACAGGATCTGTTTCCTTGATGATCCTTAACATAGCTTCTGTAAATTCCGGTCTTGTAGGTACGGATGGGTTTCCTATGGTGAAATTATATACATTCTCAGCACCTATCTCGGCAGCTCGTCTGCCGGCGTACTGGGCAAATTCTCTTATTATGGATGTGTTCTTGGTCATTGCTGCATATTTTTTTGAAATCATTGTGCGTCCTCTCCTTTATGTAAATGTTAGAAAAAGTATACTTCTATTGTTAAGAAAACGCAAGCATGTGGTACTTGGCTCGTTGCCATAACAGCGATAAAACACGCTTTGCAAGTTTTATCCGCTGATTAGCAGTCGCCAAATCCGATCATGCAAGCATGTCGTACTTGGCTCGTTGCCATAACAAAAAAAGGACGATAAACCGGGGAAAGATTTATCGCCTTTTTGTATGTGCAATGGTTTCAACAACACCACTGCGTATAAAAAAATGAGGGGAGAGAGGATTCAAATAAATGAAAAACTCTTTACAATGATTACTATACAGATTATTTGTGTACAAATTGTGTTCAAATAATTTAGTATTTATAAAAATACTTGTTAAAATTCTTATAAAAATATTAAGGCATCTTAATATTTGCCTTTGAGTGGTTAAAAAAAGGTATTTGAGCGTGGATATATGTGTGAGTGAAAAGCCATGGTGCAGTTGCCGGGGACATTTTTTTCTTGTTTTTCCCGGGGAAATCTATACAATAGGAATGAAGACCATATTTATAGAGCATATATGGGTGAAAGGAATTTTATCATGATCAGAAACAAAAATAATATAAACAAAGATAAAGCAGTTAACAACAGAATAAACATCAACAGATCCAACTGGAACAAGATGTTGGTGGCAGGTGCCATAGCAGGCTGCGTAATCTCCGGGGCAGCATTTTCAGGAAACGGTTTAAACGGAGTATATGCGGAAGAGAGCATAACCGACAGTGAAAGTACGGCAGCGGAGACCGATGCAATAGGTGATGAAAGTCTGATTGTTGAGGATGATATGTCTCAGGTTCAGGCGTCCGGTATAATCATTGATGCGGTACACTTCGGTGATGAGGAATTTGCCGGGTATCTTAAGGAGAACTTTGATAAGGACGGAAACGGATATTTTGACTCTGCCGAGCTTTCAGAGGTTAAGATCATAGATGTAAGTGACGTAAGCGGGATAGAAGAGGTACAGGGGCTTGACCTGTTTGCCGGTCTTCAGGAGCTGGACGTGAGCAACACGGATATTTCTTATATAGATGTGTCAAAGAACAGTGAATTAAAGAAATTTGACTGCAGCAACACAGGACTTGAGGTCTTAAATGTGAAGAGCAACAGCAAGCTGGAGGTCCTAAGCTGTAACGATATCGGGCTTAACAGCCTTGATGTTACGGCAAATACTTCCCTTTACGAGCTTTGGTGCAGGGGAAATGAATTCAAATACATAGATGTAAGCTACTGTAAGGAGGACATTAAGGTTTATGCTGACAGTGACTGTCAGGTGTATCGTTCAAAGGAAGGATTGATAAAGGTTGACGGCGTATGGTCATATTATGTGGACAATAAGGTTGACACAGACTATGTAGGGCTGGTAAAGCACAGCTCCGGTTCATGGTATTATGTAAGAAACGGTGTGATAGATTTCGGGTACACAGGCCTTGTGAAGCACAGCTCAGGAACCTGGTACTATGTGGCAAACGGTAAGATGTCAACAACCATGACAGGTCTTGTGAAGCATAGCTCAGGAGCCTGGTATTACGTGGCAAAGGGTAAAATGCAGTCCTCGTACAAGGGCTTTGTAAAGCATACCTCAGGAGCATGGTATTATATTGAAAACGGCAGATGGCAGAGTTCCTTCAAGGGACTTGCAAGGCATACCACCGGAGCCTGGTACTACGCAGTAAACGGCAAGATATTATTCTATTACGAGGGAATAGTAAGACACGGCGGAAGCTCCTATTATGTGAAGAACGGCAAGCTCCAGTCAGGCTTCACCGGAAATGTAATAATAGGCGGACGAGGCTTTCGTGTGGTAAAGGGAAAGGTTATAACAAAATAATACATAAACCGAGGTATATAAAAATGATATTTGAGACCCATGGTCATTATGATGATGAGAAATTTGATGAGGACAGAGAAGAATTATTTGCCAGGTTTAGGGAGGAAGGAGTAGAGCTTGTTATGAATATCGGAGCGGATATGACAAGCTCAAGAAATTCCTGTAAGCTGGCGGAGAAATATCCCTTTGTCTATGCGGCGGTGGGGGTTCATCCAAGCGAGCTTGAGGGACTTACCGAGGCTGACATGGAGGAGCTGCTTGCAATGTCCCGCCTTGACAAGGTTAAGGCAATAGGTGAGATCGGACTTGATTACTACTACGGCAAGGACAACAAGGAAGAACAGATAAAGTGGTTTGAGAGACAGCTTGAGCTGGCGGCCGGGGTGAAGCTTCCGGTGGTGATCCACAGCAGGGACGCGGCAGCAGACACCCTTAACATACTTAAAGCTCACGGTGATATTGAGGGCGGTGTCATCCACTGTTTCTCCTATGAGACAGAAATGGCAAGAGAGTATCTTGACATGGGATATTATCTTGGCATAGGCGGTGTTGTAACCTTCAAGAACAGCAGGAAGCTCAAGGAGGTTGTTGAGTATGCACCTCTTGACAGACTGGTGCTGGAGACCGACTCCCCATACCTTGCACCGGTGCCTATGAGAGGAAAACGAAACAGTGCCCTTTACATTTCGTATATAGCAGAAGAGATTGCAGCTATTAAGGGAGTAGACATTTCAGAGGTGTATGAACAGACATTTGCAAACGGCAAGGCTTTGTACAGGATAAAATAAAACTATAAGATAGGAAGATGTATGAGAAAATTAAGTGATCCACAGGTAACCATAGAAACCATAAAAAAATATGAATTTGCATTTCAGAAGAGATTTGGACAGAATTTCCTGATAGACGAGCATGTGATAAATAAGATCATTGCGGCGGCAGATATAACCAGGGAGGACACAGTGCTGGAGATCGGTCCGGGAATAGGAACCATGACCCAATATCTGGCAGAGAGGGCCGGAAGAGTATTTGCAGTGGAGATAGACAAAAATCTTATCCCTATCCTGGGAGAGACCTTAAGTGAGTACGACAATGTTACAATTATAAATGATGATATCCTCAAGGTTGACATTAACAGGATCGTGGAAGAGGAAAATGGCGGCAGACCTTTGAAGGTTGTTGCAAATCTTCCCTACTACATTACAACCCCTATAATAATGGGACTGTTTGAACAGCATGTGCCGCTGCTCAGCATAACGGTAATGGTGCAGAAAGAGGTTGCCGAGAGAATGCAGGCGGGACCGGGAACTAAGGACTATGGCGCACTGTCACTGGCGGTTGCCTACTATGCAAAGCCTTATATTGCTGCAAATGTTCCTCCTAATTGCTTTATTCCGAGACCTAATGTAGGATCTGCGGTCATAAGGCTCACAAGATATAATGAGCCGCTGGTGGAGGTTTGCGATGACAGGCTTATGTTCAAGCTTATCAGGGCGTCCTTCAGCCAGAGGAGAAAGACCCTGCAGAACGGTATCGCCAATTCCGGTGAGCTGGACTTCACTAAGGAGGATGTTAGAAAGGCTCTGGCTGCCATGGGGTTAAATGAAAATATACGTGGAGAGAATCTGGGGCTTGAGGAATTTGCAAGGTTAAGCAATATGTTGGGAGAAAACTGTCCCGAAAAGTAAATAATCGCGAAATGTTTCAGGGAATATAAAGTCCCCCGGGTCATATATTATCTATATATAGAGAGCTATTTTATATAGATTTTAGATGGACTGATGTTCAATGAAAGGGAGATAATTTATGATCAACTGGAACAGATTTATTTCATATATATATAGATATCACAACGGAAAAAAGTGTGACAACGCAGGTTTTGCAAAGGTTTCAAGGGATGGGGACAGATGCAGCATAAACATAGGGCTTCGGGACATAATGGATTCTTCAAGATCCTGCTACAATGTGTACCTTTATATGGAGACCCAGAACATGGGGAGCGAGGGACCGGCACGGGCAAATATCGTCTACATACCTAAGCTACAGTATATCGGAAAGATGTGCATGAGCAGAGGAAGAGGTACCGGGCAGTTCCTGGACGCCTGGGACAATATAGGGGGAAGCCACAGGCCGGTGATGGCGTTCAACGGAATATATATATGCCGGGATGACGGCTCCGATATATTCTGCTCCTCCTGGACGGACAATAATTGTGATTATACGGCACCGAGATATGAGGACATGCCGGCACCTGAGCATGCAAACCATGAGGATATGCCGGCACCTGGGCATGTAGGACATGAGGATGTGCCAATACCGGGACATGCAGATCGTGGTGACATAGTACACAGTGAAATGGCTCAGAGTGGTTCGGAGCAAATAAAAGATGATGATCACATAGTGGCGGCGGAGAAACTGCGACATGAAGAGGTTGTCGAACATGGAGGGGCTGCCCCGGACATGGCTGGGACTGTGCTTGACAACATGACTTCTGTGAATATGGCACAGATGGACATGGACAACAGGATCTCTGCGGTGGAGAGACTTATGAATACTAAGGATAAACTGCCGGATATCGTGCCTACATTTTTTACCGGGGATACCGGAGATTCAGCAGTGCTTAATTGTGTAAAGATCACTCCTAATGACATAGGGCTTCTGGATATGAATAATTGGAAGCTGGGGATCAACAGTTTTCTGACCCATGGCTATTACAGCTACAGATATATACTGCTTGGCAGGCTCGTTTTTGACCAGAACAATATGAATGATAAACGATATGTGATCGGAGTGCCGGGAATATACAGCTCAAGGGAGAAATACCTGGCGGATATATTTGGATTTGGCAGGTTCATCATGGCTGATAAAAATGACAGAAAGACCGGCAGGTTCGGTTACTGGGTCACAGATGTGGCTGTGTGACCGCCGGAGCATACACGAGAGAGGAAATATAAGATATGGACGATAATAATAATCCGGAGCATATAAAATACATGAAGAAAGCTTACGCACAGGCGCTGCATGCCTATGAGAACGGAGATGTGCCAATAGGCTGTGTAATAGTCCATGAGGGCAGGATAATAGCCCGTGGCTATAATAAGAGAAATCTTAAGAAGACCACCCTTGCCCATGCGGAGATACTTGCCATTGAGCAGGCGTCAAGGAAGCTTGGGGACTGGAGACTTGAGGAATGTGTTATGTACGTTACTCTTGAACCCTGCCAGATGTGTGCCGGAGCCATCGTTCAGGCAAGGATACCGGAGGTGGTCATAGGATGTATGAATAAAAAAGCAGGCTGTGCCGGATCCATAATCAATCTCCTGGACATGAAGCAGTTCAATCATCAGGTTAAAACTGTCTACAATGTCATGGAGGACGAGTGCAGTGCACTTATGAAGAGCTTCTTCGCAGACCTGAGAGCCGGACGCATAGGAAAGAAGCCGGACGATGAAAAAAGATTGGTATGTCAGCCGGTGAAAAAGATCGCTGTGTCAGATGGTGAAAAAGACTGATATGTCGGCGTAGGAAGAGGCAGATGTTTCTGCAGGAAAAAAAGGTTGACGGTTTTTGATCTGTCTTATATAATTCATAGGTAATTTAATTTAATATGTTTTCAAAGTTTCCATGCAACCGGGGAGGTAGCGGCGCCCTGTACCTGCAATCCGCTATAGCGGGGGTGATGGTCTTTTTGAGGGATGTCTATTGTAGAGCTGCCCTAAGTAAGTGATGTTGATGTCTGGGTCTTGCGCAACAGGACTCTTCGAACCGTGTCAGGACGGAGACGTAGCAGCACTAAGAGGAATCTCCTGTGTGCCGTGAGGGTGCCTGGGCTGAGTTAACTGCTGAGGTAACGTTTATGATAGCTTTTCGAGATAAGACCGCATGGATTTTTATATTTCAAAAAAATGCAGTAAATAATTCATAAAAAATGAAAAAAATTATAGTAAAAAAACACAAATGATGTTATGATAGGACATGATACTTTCTGTTAGTGTTTAGTAAATTTTAACAACAGAGAAAAGGTCATGGAAGATTTGACATGATTGAGGAGTAACACCAATATAGGTTCAAGGGGCGACTTTAAAGATGAATTATGCGGAAGTAATAGAGTTTGTTAGAAAACAGACCGCCGAGAATGGCAGACCACCAAACTATCCGTTCAGAAGCAGGTTTGAGCATACTATGAGGGTTTATCGTTGGGCTATTAAACTTCAGTCAAAACTTGGGGGCGACCTGGATATAATAGTTCTTGCCGCATTACTCCACGATATTGGCTGGGACGAAGTCAGACCGCATGGCGAGGTCGGAGCAGAGATTGCTGTTGATTATCTCGACAGCCTGGGCGTAGATCCGGAGAAGATTGCCAAGATCGGAGAAATCATAATGATGCATTCCGATAAGGATACAGAGGCAGAGTTGTCTCTGGAGTGCAGGATCGTGATGGATGCTGACTTGTTAGACGAGGTTGGGGCTGTAGGCATTTTATGGGATGCCATGGCAACAGCTCAGGAAGACGAAGCGAGTTACAAGAGAGCATATTACAGGATTAAGAATTTTTACAGGATCAATAAGCCTAAGATAAAGCGTTGTAAGACTGACGCAGGCCGGGTTGAGTATAACAAGCGCATGCAGCTCATAGAAGAATTTATATTCCAACTGGAAAAGGAATTGTTCTAAATAAAATAGTTAAGAGAATATAGGTGGGTGAAATTATGAACAAGATAATTAAGGTTATTATCGCTATTATTATTGCAGGTGCAATCCTGGCAGGTGTGTATTTTGTTCTTCCTGAAACTTCTCAGATGTATATTAAGGGAATGATACAGTACCACTTTGATGATGATGCCAAGACACATGTGGATAAGATAAAGGCTATCAAGATGCCGGATACAGATGTTACTTTTGGCGATGGTCTTGAGAAGGCTTGCAAGAGTACAGCGTGGTACTATGAGGAGGGAGCCACAGATACATGGGTTGTTACATTCTATGGTTCCAAGATTAATATCAATCTTACAGGAGATGGATATGATAATGTATATACAGAGAAACCTATAAAGATTACATTTTCCGTAAGAAAAGATAAGAATGTTGACATTACCATTAATATTGGTGGTGAAGTGATTACAGACAAAGATAAATGCAAGGCTATATATGGAAGGATTGCCAGAGCTTCTTAGTTGATTTGACTGAAGTCGGTTGTATATGGTTCTGGAAGATTTCGTATGAAAATCGGCAGAATTTGTTTAAAACAGGTTGGTTAAGTTCAAATAATGAGAAATGCATATTGACAAAGTGAAAGTAAAAGGATACCATTTTCTCAAGCTGGTAT
>OKUV01000841.1_pt1 | contig 10377 bp, 7 predicted proteins | sample 1606661 | NCBI WGS metagenome assembly OKUV01 (sample SAMEA3882521, study PRJEB24775) | human gut metagenome | biome: human-associated habitat; feature: intestine environment; material: feces | place: Netherlands | collected 2009/2010
GCGGGAATCGATCTCGTTGGCGAAGCCTCTTTTGCTCCGTTTGTAACGAACCCGCTGATAAACTTTACGACGATGGGACTGATTCTTTTGAGCGGTCTTGGTTTTCCCGTCTGGTGGGAAGTTATGGAGCGGGTGCAGGAGCTTGTGAAGGGAAAACGGCCCCGTAAAAATTTTGTGCGAGGATTCACGCTTCATACGAAACTGGTTTTAACGACAACCATGATTCTGGTGTTCGGTGGAGCACTGCTGATTCTTGCACTGGACTGGAATCACGCGCCATCACTTGGCAGCCTGAAACCGGCGCAGAAGGTCATGGCGGCTTTTTTTCAGTCCGTGACGACAAGAACGGCAGGCTTTGAGACGATCCCGCAGGCTGATTTCTCAGACAGCTCTGCAATGGTAAGTATGGTTCTCATGTTCATCGGTGGCTCCCCGATGGGAACGGCAGGTGGTGTTAAGACGACAACGGTTGCCATTCTGGTTGTGCTGGTTGCCTCCTATATTCGCGGAGACTCAGATACGGTGGCCTGGGGGCGGAAAGTGATGGAAGAAAATATCCGTACCGCTGTCGTCATTTTCTTTTTTGTACTGACGACAGTCTTTACTGCCACCGTGCTGCTGATTTCCGTAACCGGAAGCCCGCTGCTGGATTGTACGTATGAAATTATTTCTGCGGTTGCAACGGTGGGCCTCACCCGTTCCCTGACGCCGACGCTTCCTTTTATGGGAAAGGTGATTGTTATTCTGGTTATGTTTATGGGAAGAATCGGGCCGGTGACGCTGGCTGTCGCACTGCGCCGCAGAACAGGAAGAAAAGATGTCGATATTCAGAGACCGGAGCAGCGGATTCTGATTGGATAGTTGGGAAAATAAAAAACAGGACAGATTTCAGAAAACGAGGAAAAGAAATGAGTAAACAGTATGCAGTCATTGGACTTGGAAAGTTTGGTTTTTCTGTAGCAACGACACTTGCGCAGGCAGGAAAAGAAGTGCTTGCCGTTGATAAAGACGCTGAGCCGGTACAGGAAATTGCCGATCTTGTTACCTATGCGGCGCGTGCAGACATCACGGACAGTCGTGTGTTCGCATCTCTTGGCATCAGCAATATGGATGTGGTGATCGTTGGCATTTCCGAAAATATGGAGTCGAGCATCCTCGCCACCCTGCAGGCAAAAGAGGCGGGCGTGCCGCTCGTCATCGCAAAGTGCATGAGCCAGATGCATGCCAATATTTTGAAAAAAGTCGGCGCGGACCGCGTCGTGATGGCGGAGAGTGAGACGGGCATCCGCCTCGGAAAAAGCCTGATTTCCGGCGGCTTCCAGGACTTCTTCATGCTGTCGGATTCGTTCTCCATGGTAGAGCTTCCCGTGCCGGAAGCGTGGACGGGGCATAACCTCGAGGAGCTGGATCTGCGGAAGAAATACAGTATCAACGTAATCGCCGTCAAGGACGGGGAAGACATCCGTGTCACGGTCAATCCGAAGACGCTGCTCCGCGCAGAGGAAGTGCTGATTCTGATCGGCGAAAACAAAGAACTTGCCAAATTGATGAAAAACAGGAAATGAGGGGACCATTCATGATTACAAGCAGCAGCAATGCACAGGTAAAAAACATTATTGCGCTGAACAAAAAAGCAAAAGAACGCCGGGAGCAGGACGTTTTCGTGGCGGAGGGCTGGAAAATGTTCCAGGAAGCGCCGCGGGAATGGCTGAAAAAAGTATATGTGTCTGAGAGCGGCAGCAAAATGCATGAAATACCGTCCGACGGGACAGAATACGAAGTAGTGGACGACCGCGTGTTCCAGTCCATGTGCGACACGAAGACGCCGCAGGGTGTTTTAAGTGTGATCCGTATGCCGCACTACACCGAAGAGGAGGTGATGGACAACGGAAAGACACCGCTTCTGATGGTACTTGAGGATCTGCAGGACCCTGGAAATGTCGGAACAATCATCCGCACCGCAGAGGGCGCAGGAGTCACCGGCATCATCATGAGCCGCGGTACCGCGGATATCTTCAATCCGAAAACGATCCGCTCGACGATGGGCTCGATCTACCGTATGCCGTTTCTGATCGTCGACGATGCGGTCGGATTTGTAAAAGGCTTAAAAGCGCGGAAGATCTGTACGTACGCGGCACATCTGCACGGCGTGCATTCCTACCGCGAGGAGGATTACACAAAAGGAACGGCATTCCTGATCGGAAATGAGGGAAACGGCCTGACTGATGCAATGGCAGAGGCCGCCGAGTGCCTGATCCGTATTCCGATGGAAGGAAAAGTGGAATCGTTAAACGCAGCGATTGCATCCGCCGTTCTCATGTATGAGGCACACGGCCAGCGCGCATAAAAGAAAGAGCGTTACCGGTTTTCTTACATTTCTCTTAACCTGCCGGAAACCTACTCGACAGAACCGGTATTTTGAGCTAAAATAGAAAGAGCAGAGTCCGGGCTGAATTTCTGTCAGTCCGGTAAAACTGTAATATTTGCCAGAAAAGCAAAAGCTGTTTTGGGAGGAAGGAAAAATGAGTGAGAAAAAAAACATCAGTAAAAAGGAGCTCCGAAGAAGAAAGCGGAAGCGTGCGCTGATGATCAAAACAGGAATTCTATGTGTTCTGCTTGTCATCTTCGGCATTGGAATCTGGGCTTTGGCCGGAGGAACAGAAAAAATCCAGCAGAAAGCACAGGAAAAAGAGGATCAGAAAACAGCAGAGGTGGACGGTTCCGTATCGTCGGACAGCACGGGAAGTGCTGAAGCGCCGACAACGAAAGCACAGATTATGGCGGAAGCCGATGCACTTGCGCAGACATACGATTACGATGGAGCCATTGAAAAGCTCCAGAGCGTAGAGGGCGCAGCGACCGACGCGGATATCATCACAAAAGTAGCAGAGTACACCAGCACGAGAGATGCCTGTGTGCGCGTCAACGTCAACGAAGTAACCCACATTTTCTATCATTCTCTTGTAGTCGATCCGCAGAAAGCTTTCTATCAGGACAACGCACAGACCGCAGGCTTCTGCCAGTGGATGACCACCGTGGATGAGTTCAACGCGATCACCCAGCAGATGTACGACAGAGGATATGTCATGGTTTCGATCAACGATCTCGTGAAAAAGACCGTAGATGATGACGGAACCGTTCATTACGAGGAAGGGGACATTTACCTGCCGGAGGGCAAGAAAGCATTCGTTCTTTCTCTGGATGACCTTTCCTATTACCACTCTTACGACGGACGCGGCATTGCCAGCAAGATGGTAGTCGGCGACGACGGAAAACCGACCTGCGAATACATTCAGGATGACGGAACTGTTGTGACCGGTGCTTACGACTGCATCCCGCTGATGGATCAGTTTATCGAAGCGCATCCGGATGCCGTATACCATAATGCGCGCGGAACCGTAGCACTGACCGGCTACGACGGAATCCTCGGATACCGCACCGACGGTGATTACAAGACAAGAGAAGATCTGACGGATGATCAGGTAGCATGGCTTGATGCACACCCGGATTTCGACTGGGATAAAGAGTGCGAGGAGGCGAAAAAAGTAGCCGATGCGATCAAAGCAGACGGCTGGACATTCGCAAGCCATACCTGGGGCCATATCCGTGTCGGCGACAAACCGATCGAGACGATCCAGGCGGATACCGAGAAATGGCTGACGTATGTTGCACCGCTCATCGGCGGAAGCGATATCATCATCTTTGCACATGGACAGGATCTTTCCGACTGGCACGATTACACGATGGACAATGAGAAGTTTGCTTACTTAAAGAGTCAGGGCTTCAACATCTACTGCAACGTAGATTCCTCCCAGTATTTCGTTCAGGTAAGAGACAATTACCTGCGTATGGGACGAAGAAACCTGGATGGATACCGTCTGTACCAGAACCTCTACGGAGGCGGCGAGGATAGAACAAGCGATCTGTTTGATTCTGCCTCTGTTATTGATCCGCAGCGGCCGACAGATCCATCTCTTTACAATTTAGGTTAAAGAATTTTGAAAATGAAAAAGATCTCACAGAACTTTCTATTATTTATAGAAGAAAGTCTGTGGGATCTTTTTTTCAGCAGGTCGAACCGTTTACAGATATTTTTCTACGAGCGGAAACGGCAGAGGCCCGAGACGGAGCAGTTTTTCATGGAAACCGATCAATGAGAATGAGTCACCTTCCTGTTTCTGCACTTCCGAGAGGAGCTGCGAAAACGAGAGCGATCCGACACAGTATTTCAGATAGTTCGCCGGTGTCTCGAGAATATACTGATATAAAGAGGCAGCGGCCGACGCATCCGTGATGCCGAACTGCGCCAGAAAGGCTGACGCATCCGCGAGGAGCCATCCCTGGCTGTGGATTCCGAGATCCAGCAGCGAGCAGAGGATAAGATGCACCGAGCGGTTCAGATACCAGAGACGGCAGAGCGCCTGCGTGTTTGCATCGAGATTACGTGCGGCGTAGCGGCAGGCATATGATTCAACGTAGGTTGCCCATCCTTCCACATAACCCGACGGCGCGTAGAGATGGCGGATCAGAAGCGGGTCGGAGCGCGAGAACGAGACGGTCTGGTACAGATGGCCGGGAAAGCCCTCGTGGGCAAGTGTGGAATACAGCTCGATGCCGGTCATTTCATCCGCGGGATTCAGGTAAATGGAGTTGGGTGAATTGACATCGGCGGGCGGTGTGAGATAAAAGGCGGGGCTTAAAAAATCCTTGAGGGAGTCATCCACGGTCTTTACTTCGTATGCGATACCCGAAAGAACGGGAAAATCTTCAGAAACGGCATTCTGCAGATCGGCAAGCATTTCCTCCGGCGTGGAGAACGGCAGCACGAGCGCCTGCTCGGAGAGGGAGAGCGACGGATTCTGATCGAGAATGATCTGCATTTCGGCACACTGGTCCGCAAGCTGCTGTGTTAAAAGGCGGGTCAGCTCCTCTGGTGAAGCGTCAACACCGACGCGGCTGCGGAGAAGATACGCATAGTAGGAAAGTCCGCCTTCCTGCCGGGAAAGACCGCCGGCGTTCTGTGTTCCTTTGCCGCGGAGTGAAGAAAGAGCATCGGAAAGAGAGCGGTAGGCGGGAAAAACACAGGAGATAAGGAGTTTTTCATGCGTCTGCAGACAGAGATTCCTTTCCGCCTCAGAAAACAGTGAAGACGCCTGCAGTTTATTCTGAAAAACGGTGTGGAGCAGATGGCTTTCCGGTGTATCCGCGTCGGCGAGAAAAGCACTGCACTGGCGGATAATGCCATCGACCGCAAGGTCATTCTGAAACACGCCCTGCCGGGATTTTTCCTGCTCGAGTGCGATGAGATCGGAGAAATAGCGCGGGAGATCCTGCAGAAGATGGAGGTAGTCGGCGATATCCTGCTGTGTGCGGAACGGGTACTCCGCGAGCAGAATGGGAAGCTGTGCCTGAATCCCGAGCGACGGACCGAGCGGTTCCGCAAGAAGGCTGGTGCTGCCCGGCATTTTCTCGCAGTTCAGCTCGTAGAGCAGAAGATCGAGCGTGATCTGATTTTCCGCGGAGAGGCGGATGTGAGCGTTGTTTCCACACTCTGCAGCAGGGCATCATACGAGGTGCGGTCAGGGATGGAAACCGTGCCGAACGAGGCAGTGCCGGGGGCAATTCCGCGGGAAGCCGGATCGGCGAGGGTATAGTGGAGCGTGATGGCAGAAGAGGTTACCTCGGAGTGGAACCGTTCCTCCACATACGCGGAAAACCGGCGGTTCTCACCAGGGGAAAAGAACGGGGAAAAATACCAGAACAGCAGGGCGAAAAGAAGTCCGCCGCACAGAAGCAGAGGGAACAGGATGCGGCGGTGCAGAGAAGCTGGTTTCATAGAATAGGCTCCGGTGCGGACAGTTATCATAAAGTATGTAAAAAATGCTGATTTTATGCGCTTTTTCCGTGGCCTTTCATTTGACTTTCCAAAACGGCTTTGCTATAATCAGTAACGAATGAAATAAGGGACTTTTCAGTGCGGAACGGATTTGAAAAAGAATCCGCGAAGGTAAAAGGGAATCAGGTGGAAATCCTGAGCGATCCGGTCACTGTAAGCAGGGAGTGTTAGCTGCAGAAATGCCATTGTGCGAAACGCATGAGAAGGCGCGGCTGCCGTGAAGATCTGCGAGTCAGGAAACCTGCTGGAAAGGTTAGTGAATCGCTTCCGATAAAAGCATATATATTCATGGAAAGATGTACGAAGTAAAATCGGACATCTGCTTTTTTGTCGCCATGCGTCCGAAAAAGAGCTCCGGTGGAGAAACTCTTTTGCAGAAAAAGCAGATGTCTGTTTGTCTTTTCGCAGAAAAAATGTGTCCTCAAAAACAAGATTACTTGCAGGGAGACATCATTGACGGGGACAGGCACCGCCCAGCTGCCTGAAAAAGTCAGACGGAATCCGGAGCAGATGCGCGAAGGAGATCCGAAGAAAAGGAGAAGTTATGAAAGGAAATTCAAGCAAATTTCTGGCACTGCTGCTGTCGGCGTCCATGATCATGAGCCCGACTGCCAGCGTATTAGCAGATACGCAGGAAAAAGCAGCACAGACAGAAAGCAGCGCAGCCGCAGAGGAAGCGCCGCAGAGCGAAGAAACAGCAGAGACGGCAGAACCGGAAACAACACCGGCAGAAACCGAGAGCAGTGAAAGCAATGCAGAGACTCCGGCAGAAGAGCCGACGGAAACACCGGCCGCGCCTGCAGAGGATCAGACACCGGCAGGATCTGACGAGACCGAGACACCATCCGCAGATGAGGATGCTTCGGAAGATACTGCAGAGGACACTGCAAAAGACGGTGAAGAGACTGCCGATACCACAGAAAAAGAGCCGGAAGCAGCAGATGAGACTTCCCAAGATGCTGGAAAAGAAACACCGGCAAAAGAAGAAACCAAAGATGCTGTAAAAGAGAATACCAGTCCGGCGGCAGAACAGCCGAAAACGGAAGTAAAAGAAACAACCCAAAATGAGGCATCCAATACAGCCGAGAAGAAAGAAACAAAAGCAGCGGAAGCAGCAAAACCGGCAGATGGTGAGTATGAGACTTCTGCAGAAGCAACCGGAAGCATGTTCCGTGTGATTTCTTCCAGACTCATCGTAAAAGATGGAAAACTGAAAGCATCCATTCTGCTGAGTGGAACCGGCTATGATTACCTGTATACGGGAACAGCAGCAGAAGCTGCCGCAGCAGATGAAAAGAGCTGGATTGCTCCGACAGGAAGCGAAACCTATACGGATACGAAGACCGGTGCAGAAAAGACCGGATATCGTTTTGAAATTCCGGTGGAAGAGCTTGACAAACAGATGGATGTTGCCGTTCGCTCAGCCAAGAAAAAAACATGGGCTGATAAAACCGTTACGATCCACAGCACCGATGCAATCCCGACGGTAACACCGGAACCAACCGAGACTCCAAGCGAAAATCCAGGTGAGGATTCCTCGAATAAGCCAGCCAGTGTAGAAGCACCGGTTACCAAAGAGGACGGCAGCGTATTCAAAATGTTCGTCATCTCCGAGGCAACAATGATCAACAAGGGTGATAAACTCGTTCTTACACTGAAAACAAACAACGTATCATTTGATAAACTGTATCTTGGAAAGAACGATGACCTTGCAAAAACACCGGCTATCCAGGGAATGCAGGAAGCAAACGGCGGTTATTCCTTTACATTTGAAGTAGATGCGGACAAAGCCGGCACAACCGTTCCGATCGTTCTTGGAAAGAAAGACGGAACCTGGTACACCAAACAGCAGCTTTATCTTGCAGTTCCGGGAAGTAAAACACCGGAAGTAACTCCGATACCGGAGCCGACCGAGACTCCGGTCCCGACTGCAACCCCGACTCCGAGTGAGACTCCGGTTCCAACCGCAACTCCAACTCCGGAACCGGCGAAAGTAGAAAACGGTATCTACAGCGGAACCGCGGAGACCGGCGCAGCTATGTTCAAAGTAGTCGGCGTAGAGCTGACCGTAAAAGACGGCGACATGAAAGCACGCATCACGTTAAGTGGTGTTGCCTACGATTATCTGTACATGGGAACACCGGAAGAGGCAGCTGCCGCAGACAAGAGTGCATGGATTGCAGGCGTCGGCACCGTTGATTACACAACAGCAGACGGCGAGACGAAAACAGGAATGCAGTATGATATTCCGGTAGCAGCACTCGATCAGGCACTTGTTGTTTCTTCCCATTCTGCAAAACGGGATAAATGGTATGCAAGAACCATTACTATTGCATCTTCCAGTCTGAAAAAGACCGCAGATCTTCCGGCAGATGAGACCAATAAAGTAGCAGATGGTATTTACAGTGCAGAGGCAACAACTAATGCAGCAATGTTCAAGGTAGTCGGCGTAAAACTGACCGCGAAAAACGGAAAAATGACAGCAGTTATCACCTTAAGCGGAAGCGGCTATGATTATCTGTATATGGGAACCGGAAAAGATGCGGCAGCAGAGAGCGGCGCATGGATCGCTTCCACCGGAAAAGTGGACTACACCTTAGACGGTGAAACCAAAACCGGAATGCAGTTTGAAATCCCGGTAGAAGCACTGGATCAGGAACTTGCTGTAGCAGCTCATGCAGTAAAGAGCGGCAAATGGTACGACAGAGCCATCACGATTGCATCTTCCAGCCTGAAAAAGACCGGAGACCTTCCGTCGGATGACAACAAGGGCGATACTCCGAAACCAACCCTCGTTCCGACCAATACCCCAACCGTATCTCCATCTGAGACACCGGTTGTAAAACCGACCAGCACCCCGACTCCGGCACCGACCCAGAAACCGGCCGATACCAAACCGGAGCAGGAATCCAAATATGAGTCTGACTTAAGCGGCGGCACATCCAAAGTAGACAGTGCAACCACACTGGCAGACGGCGTTTACACACCAGACGGATTCTCCTTCTCCGGCGGATCCGGAAAGGTAACCATCTCCTGCAGCAAGATTACTGTAACGAACGGACAGGCTTATGCAACGATCGCATTCAGCAGTCCGTACTACGGATATGTAAAAGCAAACGGAAATAAATACATGGCAAATGTCAGCGGCGGAAGCAGCATCTTCACCATTCCGGTTGAGCTGAACAAGAACAATACCATCATCGGTATGACCACCAGAATGTCCGTTGCCCATGAGATTTCCTACAACATCTTCATCTCCCTGGCAGCAGCAAAGAAGGGCGGCAGCACTTCTTCCAGCACAGGATTTGTAAAAGCAGACGGAACAATCTCCACGATCAGCACCGATAATTCCAAGCTGGATACCACCGCTCCAGAGATCATGGGACTGGAATACAAAGCAGAGACAAAACTTGCTTACGCAGAGTACTTCAAGATGTATCATTACGACGAAGGCATCACCCTGCTGGAGATCGATATGACAAAAGATACCGAGCGTGATCCGGAGAAACAGACCGAGGACGACAAGAAAGCAGAAGATACCGATACCGCAGCAGCAGAGGATACCGCAGCAGCAACCGACGAGGAAGAAGCGGCAGCAGCATCCGATTCCAAAAAGACCAGCACTGAGAAAGCGAAAGATCTGACCGAAAAGACAAAAGAGCTGTACGAAGGCAATGTTGTCAAATATCTGATCGTTCCGAAAGATGTTGAGATTCCGGCAGGACTGGACAAAGATATGATCGTGATCCAGCTTCCGGTTGAGAAAGCATACGTAGCATCTGAGGATGCCCTGAAACTTCTCGACGAGCAGTTAGACGCAGCAGAGAGCATCAAAGCAGTCGGCATGGAGCAGAAAGACTGCCAGATCGAAAACATTGCAAAAGCAATGGAAGACAAAAAAATCTCCTTCGACGGAGCATTCGATGATCTGGACTACAAAGCTCTGGTAAAAGACGAAATCGACTTTGCAATTCTTCCGTCTGAGTTCCTTCCGGGAAATGCAAAAGATGAGGAAGATACTGACGCAGCCGACGAGACCGCAGATACCAAAGCTGAGGATCAGAAGGACGATAAAGACGATAAGACAACGGATGAGAAAACAGACGAAGACAAGACTCCGGAAGAACTTCTGAAAGAGGAAAATGAGCGTCTGTCCGACACCGCAGAGCGTCTGGCAACCCTGACCATTCCGATGCTGGTTGACCGTTCCGCAGACGAGAAGACCGATCTTGCGAAAGCAGAGTGGCTGAAAGTCTACGGCGTGATCTTCGGATGCGAGGATCAGGCAAACGAGCTATTCCAGCAGATGGTAAAGGCAGAAGAGAATAAATAAGTACAATAATTTGCAGCAAAAAATGAGAAAGGGCTGCTGCCGTATGGCAGCGGCTTTTTCTTTAAGAAAGGAATATCAAATGACAGGAAAAAACGAAAGAAAGCTGAAAAAATGGGCCGCACTTTTTCTTGCAGCAGCGATGTCACTG
>OKUV01000848.1_pt1 | contig 10315 bp, 10 predicted proteins | sample 1606661 | NCBI WGS metagenome assembly OKUV01 (sample SAMEA3882521, study PRJEB24775) | human gut metagenome | biome: human-associated habitat; feature: intestine environment; material: feces | place: Netherlands | collected 2009/2010
TTTTGCCTACTTTTGTCACTGTTGACAAAAGTAGGTCGCGCTCGGAAGCGCGAAACTCTTTTTACAGAAAAAGAAAAACAGGACACGGAAATTTCCGTGTCCTGTTTATTTGGAAAAATCAAATTACCGCTGGCCCTTGTCGTAGGGGATACCCTCCGCCTTGGGGGCGCGGGACTTTTTGGAGGTGAAGGCCAGCACCACCAGCGAAATGATGTAGGGCATCATGTTGTAGATGGGGCCGGGGATATTCATGGCCATCAGGAAATCAAAGCCGAAATAGACATTGGACAGAGCGCGGAAGCCGCCGAACAGCAGCGCCGCCAGCGCAATGCGGGTGGGCTTCCACTGACCAAAGATCATGACCGCCAGCGCAAGGAAGCCGAAGCCGGACACGCCGGTTTCAAAACGCCACTCGCTGACGCCGGCCAGAATGTAGCAGATGCCGCCCAGACCGCCCAGCATACCGGAGATCAGCACGCCGGCCCAGCGCATCTTATACACGTTGATGCCCACGGAGTCCGCTGCCTGAGGATGCTCACCGCAGGCCATCAGCCGCAGGCCGAAGCGGGTCTTGTACAGCAACACATAGGCCGCCACAAGAATCACCACGGCAATGACCATGAACCAGTTAAACTCAAAATCACCCCAGCGGGCAATAAAGGCTTTTTTCTGCTCCACATACTGGATGGCGGAGGACACGTCGTCAGGGTTGGCGGCGGTGTTGATGGCCTTAACAATAACGGTAGCGCCTGCCGTACCCAGCAGGTTCAGGGCCGTGCCGACAATGGTCTGATCCGCCTTAAAGTTGATGCAGGCTACCGCCAGCAGACTGGAGTAGACGACACCGGCGGCAATGGCGCACAAGAGTACCACGACCACCATCAGGAACGGGGGCAGACTGGACATGTACCGCATAGCCAGCGCACCGCCTAGGGCGCCGATGACCATGATGCCCTCAAGGCCCAGATTGATGACGCCGGAATGCTCGGAGAAGCAGCCGCCCAGTGCTACTAGCATCAGCACGGAAGCGAAGATCAGCGTATATTGCAGCAGCAGTACCATTACTGATCGCCTCCTTCCTGTTTGGCAGAGACTTCCTCTGCTGCCCTGGCCGCCAGAGCGGCCTTTTCTTCACGCTTGGCAATGGCGGTGTTCATGGCGTATTTCATGAACAGCACGAAGCCGCACAGGTAGATGATAATGGCGGAGATCAGATCAGAGATCTGAGAGCAGTAAATGGTCTTGTCCACATACGCGCCGCCGGAGGTGATATGCTGGATGAAGAAAGAGGCGAAGATGGTGCCGATGGGGTTCAGACCGCCCAGGAACGTGGCGGCGATGCCGTTGAAGCCCATAGCGGGCACAGAGGAAGCCGTTACCTGCCACTGCTCATAGCCGCTCTGGTACAGCAGAGAGGCGCCCAGGCCGGACAGTGCGCCGGCGATCACCAGCGTCAGGATGATGTTGCGCTTTTCCGCCATGCCGCAGTACTTGGCGGCAAACTTGTTGTTGCCGGTGGCCCGCAGCTCGTAGCCGAAGCGGGTCTTGTTCAGTACCACGTCCACCACAATGGCCAGAATAATGGCCAGAGGGATGGCCAACGTCACGTAAGTATTGTCGTTGAACAGCTTGTCCAAGCCCAGTGTGGGCAGCACAGCGGCGGAGCCGAAGCTGCGCATCTGGATCGTGTAGGGACTGGTAGGTTCCTTGACGTTAGCCAGGATCATATTGGCGGTATACAGCATGATCCAGTTCAGCATGATGCCGCTGATGACCTCGTTGACGTTGCAGTAGGCCTTCAGCAGACCCACAATGGCGCCCATGGCGCAGCCGGCGGCGATGGCCAGCAGCATACAGGGCAGCCAGCTCCAGTGCCATTGCAGCGCTGCGTACAGAGCGGCGCAGGCACCGGCGGTGTACTGACCGGAGGCGCCAATGTTGAACAGGCCCACCTTGTAGGCAAACAGAATGGACAGGGCGCACATCAGCAGCGGTGCGGTCTTGACCAGCGTGTTGCCCAGATATTTCAATTGGGTATCGGCACGGTTATAGTTGAGGAAGTTTTTCATGACAGTGACGATGGCTTCGCCCGCACCGGTGGGGTTGATGAACAGTAGCACGATATAGCCGATCAGCATACCCAGCACGATGCACAACAGCGACGCGATCAGCGACTGCACGCCGTTATTTTTCAGGAGACTCTTTTTCATGCCTTCACCTCATCTCTCTTGGCGCCTGCCATGTAAAGGCCCAGCTCCTCCTGAGTGGTCTTTTTCGGGTCAAGCTCGCCCACGATCTCACCCTCGTACATGACGAGGATGCGGTCGGGCACGTCCATGACCTCATCCAGCTCCAGAGATACCAGCAGCACAGCCTTGCCCGCGTCACGCTGGGCCACCAGCTGCTTGTGGATGTACTCGATAGCGCCTACGTCCAGACCGCGGGTGGGCTGGACGGCCACCAGCAGTTCGGGATCCTTGTCGATCTCACGGGCCACGATGGCCTTCTGCTGGTTGCCGCCGGACATGCTGCGGGCCACGGTGATGGGGCCCTGACCGCTGCGAACGTCGTACTGCTCGATGAGCTTTTCCGCGTACTTGCGGATGTTGTCCCGGCGCAGGAAGCCCGCCTTGCTGGTGAATTCCGGCTCGAAATACCGCTGGAGCACCAGATTGTCCTCCAACGTGTAGTCCAGTACCAGACCGTGCTTATGGCGATCCTCCGGAATGTGGGACATGCCCATGGTGTTGCGGTGACGGATGCTGGCATGGGTAATATCCTTGCCGCACAGGCTGATCTTGCCGCTTACCAGCGGCTCCAGACCGGTCAGACCGTAGACGAACTCCGTCTGGCCGTTGCCGTCGATACCGGCGAGACAGACGATCTCGCCCCGGCGCACCTTCAGGGACACGTCCTTGACGGCGTTGTTCTTGTGGATCTTGCTGGCCACGGTCATGTGCTCTACGTCCAGCACCACGTCGCCGGGCTGGCAGGGCTTTTTGTCCACGTGGAAGCTGACATTGCGGCCCACCATCATGGCGGACAGTTCCTCGGCGGTGGTGTTTTTCGTCTCCACAGTGCCGATGTACTTGCCCTTGCGCAAGACGGTGCAGCGGTCAGCCACGGCCATGATCTCGTTGAGCTTATGAGAGATGAAGAGAATGGACTTGCCCTCGGCTGCCAGATTCCGCATGATCTCCATCAGCTCGTCGATCTCCTGCGGGGTCAGCACGGCGGTGGGTTCGTCGAAGATCAGGATCTCGTTGTCCCGGTAGAGCATCTTCAGGATCTCGGTGCGCTGCTGCATACCCACGGTGATATCCTCGATCAGTGCGTCGGGATCCACGTGCAGACCATACTTCTCGCTGAGGGCCAGCACCTTTTCGCGGGCGTCCTTCTTCTGCAGAAAGCCGCATTTCGTAGGCTCGGCGCCCATGATGATGTTGTCCAGCACCGAGAAGCATTCCACCAGCTTGAAGTGCTGGTGCACCATGCCGATGCCCAGGGCGTTGGCGTCGTTGGGATCCTTGATGGACACCACCTGACCGTCCTTTTTGATGACGCCCTCCTCCGGCTGGTACAGGCCGAACAGAACACTCATCAGCGTGGATTTGCCCGCGCCGTTTTCGCCCAGCAGGGCGTGGATCTCGCCCTTTTTCAATTGCAGGGTGATGTTGTCGTTGGCGATAATACCGGGGAACCGTTTGGTGATGTTCAGCATTTCAATGGCATACGGTGATTCCAAGTGTTTCGCCCTCCTTCCGTTTTTATGGCCCGCCGCGTTTCGCTGTGTGCGGGGACGGAAACCACAGATTAACATATATAGTATACTATAACGGACGGCGTAAAGCAAAGTATTTTTGGGAAACATGCAAAAAAAGTACGCAGCTTTGGGCTGCGTACTTTTTATTGCTTAATTGCCTGTATCGCGTCTGTACGACGGGGAACTCTGTTAGTTCAGGGTGCCCAAGTCGGTCAGAGTGATGTCGGTGGCGAAGTCAGCGGGCTTCTTGGTGATGTCGTTGCTGACGGTGATGGTGCCATCGAACATAGCGGCCACCAGAGCGGCGTAATCGTCGGTGGTGAAGGTGTCGCACCAAGCGGTGCCGTCACCGGTGGGGATACCGACATAGTTGGCGTCCATATCAGTGCCGGAGACCAGACCCAGATTGTCGATCTTGCCAGCCAGCTCGTCCCACTTGCCATCCTCGATGATGCCCTTCAGAGCAGCCTTGGTGGAGGAGGCCAGACCCTTCATAGCGGAGGTGATGGTGGTATCCTCGTTGGCCAGAGCGTCAATGATGGGAGCCTGATCCACGTCAACGCCGACGATCTTGGCATTGGCCTTCTTGGCAGCCTCGGCAATGGAGACATAGATGCCGCCGCCGCAGGCGAACACGACCTGAGTGCCGTCAGCGTACCAGGTATCCATAGCAGCGGTGATGCTGGCATCGGGGGAGAAGGTGTTGGTGTAGATGTACTTCATCTCAACAGTAGCGCCCAGCTCCTTGGCGGCAGCGTTAGCACCCTGGACGAAGCCGTAACCGTAGCGGATAACGGCGGGAACAGCCATACCACCGGCATAGCCCAGCTTGGTGTAGCCCATCTTCACGGTGGCGTAACCGGCCATGTAGCCGCACAGCTCTTCCTGATAGATCATGGTGTAGACGTTGCTCAGGTCAGCGTACTGGGCCAGATCCCAGTTGTCGGGGTTGTAGTCATAGGTCTCGCCGGCAGCGCCGACACCAGCTTCCAGATAGTCATCCTTGGAGACGTCCAGAGCCACGAACTTGACATCCTTGTACTTGGGAGCAGCCTCGACGATAGCGCCGCCGAAGGCGTAGCCGGGCATCACGATGATGTTGAAGCCCTCGTCAATGGCGCTCTCGATCATGGCGACACGGTCAGCGGTGGAGTCGCCCACGGGCTTGAAGTACTTGAAGTCCAGAGAGCCGGCCTCGCAGTACTCCTTGCAGGCCTCGTAGGTGGTCTGGTTGAAGGACTGGTCGGTGATATCGCCGTAGTCGGTGATCATAGCGACCTTGTAGGTGGTGGCATCGGGGTTGTCGTTGCCATCGGTGTTCTGGTTGTCATCAGTGGTGTTGCCACCGCCGCAAGCGACCAGGGACAGCGCCATGACCAGAGCCAGAATCAGAGCAAGAAACTTTTTCATGTGCTTAATCTACCTTTCTTCATAGTTCTCCCGCCTGTTGGGCAGGAGTGATTTCGTATGGCTTGACCGCTATACACCGTTATTCTAACAGGTGCTTACGGTAAAAGCAAGCCTTATTTTAGCACATTCCGCAAGAAGCGTGCTTTTGTACGCAAACTGCGCACAAAAGCCCGCTTGTCACAGAAAATTCACTGTTTGTCCATTTTAGCAGCGATCTCCAGCGCGATCTTCATCATGTTGGTGAAGGTGGTCTGTCGCTCGTCGGCGGACAATTCTTCGCCGGTGATAAGATTGTCGGAGATGGAGCAGATGGCCAGCGCCCGCTTGCCGGTGTAGGCGGCGGTGCAGTACAGGGCGGCGGCCTCCATCTCCACCGCCATGACGCCCATCTTGGCATAGCGCATGTTGCGGCCGGCGGCGTCATAGAAGGTATCGGAGGAGTACAGGTTGCCCACGGGCATCTTCACGCCCAGCTCACGGGCAGCGTCCACGGCCGCCATCAGCAGATCGAAGTCGCAGATGGGTGCGAAGCTGCCGCCCAGCTCGTACTGGTCGGCGAAGCTGGAGTTGGTGCAGGCGCCCTGTCCGGCCACCACGCTGCCCAGCTCCAAATCGGCACGCATGGCGCCGGCGCTGCCCACGCGGATGATGTTCTCCACGTCGTACTGGGTGTACAGCTCATAGGAATAGATGCCGATGGACGGGATACCCATGCCGCTGGCCATCACGGACACCGGCACGCCCTTGTAGGTGCCGGTGTAGCCCTGCACGCCGCGGACGTTGTTCACCAGCTTGGGATCGGTCAGGAAGGTCTCGGCGATGAATTTGGCCCGCAGGGGGTCGCCGGGCATGAGAACGGTTTTGGCAAAATCGCCCTTGACGGCGTTATTATGGGGGGTAGGCATAGTGGTTCCTCCTTATTTCTGTTCCATGGCCTTCACGGCCTTGACGATACGGCTGGTGCCCAGACGGTCGGCGCCCAGCTTCACGAAGTCCTCGGCGTCCTGCAAATTGGCGATACCGCCGGCTGCCTTGATCTTCACGTGAGGGGCCACGTGGGCCTTGAACAGTGCCACGTCCTCACGGGTGGCTCCGCCGCCGCCGAAGCCGGTGGAGGTCTTGATGTAGTCCGCGCCGGACTCGCTGACCACGCGGCACATCTCGATCTTCTCGGCATCGGTCAGCATGCAGGTCTCGATGATGACCTTCAGCAGCTTGCCGTTACAGGCGGCCTTCACCTGTTTGATCTCGTCCAGCACCTGATCGTACAGGCCGTCCTTCACCCAGCCGATGTTGATGACCATATCGATCTCAGATGCGCCGTTCTTCACGGCGTCGGCGGCCTCGAAGCACTTGGCGGCGGTGGTGTCGTAGCCGTTGGGGAAGCCGATGACGGTGCACACGGCGATCTTGCCGTCCACGTACTCCGCCGCCTGCTTCACGTAGCTGGCGGGAATACAGACGCTGGCGCAGCCGTACTTCACGCCGTCGTCGCAGATGGCCTTGATCTCCGCCCAGGTGGCGCTCTGGCTCAGCAGGGTGTGATCCACACGGCTGAGGATGTCTTTCAGTTCCATATTACAGTAGCTCCTTTCGGAAATGTTGTGATTTTGCCAGAATATTGTACCACAGGGGAGGAAAAAAGGCAAGGCGGTGAGGAGAAAGAGTCCACTGCCTTGCCTAATTTTCTTCATCGGGGAGATATGCCATAACATCACTTACGTCGCATGCCAATATGCGGCAGAACATTTCAATAGTATGGGTGCTGACGCTTTCGTTGCGCTTCATCCGGGTCAGTTGTCCAGGGCTGACACCATACTTTTTGATAAGGGTGTATTGTGAGACACCCTTTTTCTTCATGGTTTCCCAGAGGTTGTCGTAGGAGATCATAACATGCAAGCCCCACTTTCTACTTGCATGTTAACCGAAAATGATGTATATTAGTATTGACCAATATCGGTTAATGAAAAGGGAGCGACGACAAAAGCATCCTCTGAGAGAAGACTTGGGTTGTTGAAAGCCTGTCATTGCGAGCCAGTCCGCAGACTGGCGTGGCAATCCGTTCTTGCCCCCTCTGAGAGGGGGCTGTCACCGAAGGTGACTGGGGGAGAGAATAAAAGGCTTAAATTCTCACCCTCCGTCATGACCTGCGGTCATGCCACCTCCCTCGCAGAGGGAGGCTTTTGAGGGGCGGCAAAAAAAGAAAAGACCGCCGATGGCGGTCTTTTTAGGAAAACGCAATATCAGTCCTCCGGCTTTTCCACGGCGGCGTCCGGGGCGTTGCGGCGCACGGAGTCAATGCCGTTGAGACAGGAGGCCTTGGCCTTGTAGCACTCGCTGACGGCGATGATCTCGCCGTTGCGGGCCTTCAGGCGGAAGCGGAACTCACCGGCCTTGTCGGTGTACAGCTCGAACTTGGGATTGGTGACGGCGGCCACCTCGGCCACGGTCTGATCCTCCAGCTTGGCGTCCGCCGCGTTCTTGCGGACGGATTCCACGCCCTTCATGCAGGTGGCTTCGGTGGTGTAGATTTCGCTGGTGGCGATGACCTCGCCATTGCCGGCTTTCAGGTTGAACACAAAACCGGTCTTGGTAGCCTTGACGACAAATTTACCCATGGTAGTGCTTCCTTTCCTATTTATGGCCCCGCAGGGCGGTTTTTCAGTCGATGCTGCGGGTAAAGTGGATGCCGGATTTCTGCATATGTACGTCCAGACGCACCCGGTCGCCCCGGATGAAGCTGCGGGTGTACTCGTACACCCGACCATCCTCGGTGCGGGTGCGGCGCTGGTGATAGAAGGCGCAGCTGCCCGGCTCCACGCCCAGCAGCTTGGCGTTGTCGGAGCTCAGCGTCACCGCCTCGTAGCTCTCTTCGGCGGCAAAGGGGGTGATGCCCACGTGGTACAGCAGGGAATAGAAGCTGTGGGTCTGCACCATGTCGCGGGTGAGGTTGGGATAGATGTACTGGGGGTAGTAGCTGGTTTCCAGGATCAGCGGCTCACCGTCCACGTTGCGGATACGGGTGAAGCAGTAGACCGGCGTGCCCTCCCGCAGCTCCATCTTGTCGCAGATGATGGCCGAAGGTGTGGTGATCTGAAAATCCACCAGCGTGCTGCTGGGCTCTTTGCCCATGGAGGATACCTCGGTGGTGAAGGAGTAGCGCACGCCCCGGCGGTTGGTGGCGGGGTCGGCCACGAAGGTGCCCCGGCCGCGCTTGCGAACCACAAGGCCCTCCTCCTCCAGCTCGCCGATGGCCTGACGGACGGTGTTGCGGCTGATGCTCAGCGTGCGGCACAGCTCGGCCTCGCTGGGCAGCAGATCGCCCACGGCCAGCACTCCGGTGGAGATGTTGCGCTTGATGATGCCCACCAGCTGGGCATAGAGAGAAATGTCGCTGTCCAGCGACAGCGTTGCGTTGAGAAGTGCGTTGCTTTCCATGGCGGATGTTTCCTTTCCTGCGCGCCCACGGCGCTTGTACCTATTGTACCATACATTCCGTGAAAAAGAAAGAGGGATTTTCCGGGAAATTGACGTTTTTTCTGTGAAGCTTCTTACATGTACCTAGGAAAAAAGCCGCCATAAAGGCGGCGTTTTTCCTGGAACAAAAAAGAAGGAAAACTCAAAAGTTTGGAAAAGGACTTGATAATTTGACTTATGCCTTGTGATCCACGGCGTACATGCGCTCGATCAGGCACAGCAGCTTGTCGGAGTAGCCGATCTCGTTATCGTACCAGCTGACCACCTTCACAAAGGTGTCGGTCAGGGCGATGCCGGCCTTGGCGTCGAAGATGGAGGTGTGGGTGTCACCCAGGAAATCGGAGGACACGACGGCCTCGTCGGTGTAGCTGAGGATGCCCTTCAGCTCGCCCTCGCTGGCCTTCTTCATGGCGGCGCAGATCTCCTCGTAGGAGGCGGGCTTCACCAGATTCACAGTCAGGTCGACCACGGACACATCCAGCGTGGGAACACGCATGGACATACCGGTCAGCTTGCCGTTCAGGCTGGGGATGACCTTGCCCACGGCCTTGGCGGCGCCGGTGGAGCTGGGGATGATATTGCCGGAGGCGGCACGGCCGCCGCGCCAGTCCTTCAGAGACACGCCGTCAACGGTCTTCTGAGTGGCGGTGGTGGAGTGAACGGTGGTCATCAGACCGTCGGCAATGCCGAAGTTGTCGTTCAGCACCTTGGCGATGGGAGCCAGGCAGTTGGTGGTGCAGCTGGCGTTGGACACGAACTGCATGTCACTGGTATAGGTGTCATCGTTGACGCCGCAGACGAACATGGGGGTGTCGTCCTTAGAGGGGGCGGACATGACCACGTGCTTGGCACCAGCGGCGATGTGACCGGCGGACTTCTCCTTGGTCAGGAACAGGCCGGTGGACTCGATAACGTACTCGGCGCCTACCTTGGCCCAGGGCAGATTGGCGGGATCGCGCTCGGCGGAAACGGGGATGGCCTTGCCGTTGACCACGATGTTGTTGCCCTCGGCATAGATGTCGCCGTTGAACTTGCCGTGCATGGTGTCATACTTCACAATATAAGCCAGATAGTCGGCGGGGCACAGGTCGTTGATGCCCACGATCTCGATCTCGGGGTGATTCAGGGAACAACGCAGAACCATGCGGCCAATACGGCCAAAACCATTGATGCCAACTTTAATGCTCATAAATTAAAACTTCCTTCCTGATGGAATATATCAAACATATGGTACGTTTAGAATTATATGCAATTCTCTCGGAAAATGCAAGCCCCTTTTTAAAAATTTTTCGACAAGATTCGACAAAATTCGACAAACGCCTTGTTTTTCCTTTGTGCGCTTGGTATGATATAGTTGCTTATCCGCTATTTACCATGGATAGCGTCCCCTTAACGGGGCAGAATGACAGAGAAAAGAGGTGGGAACGATGGCGGCTTTCAGCGACGAGGAGAAGCGGATACTGGCAAACATACTGCCCGGCGTGGCGGCGGCCCTGCGTTCTCCGCTGAACAATCTGCACATGGCCGCCCAGCGCTTGACACAGGGGCAGAAGGGTGACAGCGCCGAGAGCGCCATCATGCGGCAGAGCTACTACCGGATGCTGCGTCTGGTGAGCAATCTGGCCATGGGGCCGGAGCTGTTGTCGGACATGCCGTTTCAGACGC
>OKUV01000849.1_pt1 | contig 10311 bp, 8 predicted proteins | sample 1606661 | NCBI WGS metagenome assembly OKUV01 (sample SAMEA3882521, study PRJEB24775) | human gut metagenome | biome: human-associated habitat; feature: intestine environment; material: feces | place: Netherlands | collected 2009/2010
ATGTTTTGAACTTGAAATCGGGTGAAAAGAGATACTGCATCTCCTTACTTGCGTAGCGCTCTGAAAGCGGGCTTACATAACGATCATTACTCATAATTCTTTTCTCCTTGTTTCATATCTTTATCGTAACTGTTCATCTATTATAACACATAAACTGAGTCTTCAAAATCAATTTTGTTCAAATGCCTGACTGATATCCTCTTTCGGAACTTCCATCGGATACTTTCCTGTAAAGCAGGCATCGCAATACTTAAGATCTCCAACCATGTCTTTCAGTTTCTCAATCTCCATGTATCCAAGAGAGTCTGCTCCAATCAGCTGACGGATCTCCTCCTGTGTGTGAGTATGTGCGATCAGCTGCTCATTTGACGGAACATCCGTTCCAAAGAAGCATGGATGTAAGAACGGTGGAGAACTGATACGTACATGTACCTCTTTTGCTCCAGCTTTTTTCAGCATCTTAATGATATTTGCACAAGTTGTTCCACGCACGATGGAATCGTCTATGAGCAGAAGGCTCTTATCCTTTATAAGATCCTCAACTGCCAGAAGCTTCATCTTGGCTATGAGATTACGCTGGCTCTGTATGGTCGGCATAAATGAACGTGGCCATGTCGGTGTGTACTTGATAAATGGTCTTGAAAATGGTATTCCGGACTCATTTGAATATCCTACCGCATGGGCTGTACCTGAATCCGGCACTCCGGCTACGATATCCGGTCTTACATTATCCCGCTTTGCAAGATTTTTACCGCAGTTATATCTCATCTGCTCAACACTGACACCCTCGTAGGAGCTTGAAGGATAGCCGTAGTATACCCACAGGAATGTACAGATCTTCATCTTGTCCCCGGGTGCCACCAGGGTCTTGCAGCTATTTTCATCTACAACAACGATCTCTCCGGGACCCAGCTCCTTGTAATTCTCATATCCCAAATTCTGATATGCAAATGACTCAAATGACAGACAGAAAGCTCCGTCCTTCTTTCCTATTACCAAAGGCGTACGTCCGTATTTGTCCCTGGCGCCATATATTCCCTTTGGAGTAAGAACCATCAGCGTAAGGGAGCCGTCTATAAGCTCCAGTGCGTAGTTTATACCGTCAATAAGGTTCTGCTTCTGGTTGATTATTGCCGCCACAAGCTCTGTGGGATTGATATCTCCACCGCTCATCTCAAGGAAGTGAGAATTATTATTTGTAAATATTTTCTCAACAATCTCATCTGTATTATTGATCTTACTTACAGTAGTAATAGCAAATGTACCATGATGGGAACGCACTATAAGTGGCTGTGGCTCATAGTCTGAAATACAGCCTATACCATAATTTCCCTTCATTTTCTGCATGTCCTTATCAAATTTAGTCCTGAATGGTGCATTCTCAATGTTGTGAATAGCCCTGTCAAAGCCCTTTTCGCCATAAACTGCCATTCCACCACGTCTTGTACCTAAATGTGAGTGATAATCTGTTCCAAAGAATAAATCAAATAAACAATCTTCCTTAGAAGCTACGCCAAAAAATCCGCCCATTTCATCCTCCAATGTAATAAGTAAAATTATTAAGTTTCATAATTACGGTTAAATTTTTCTTAATAAAATTAAGTCAGAACAACCTTTCCTATTGTAACAAGGCGAAAAAATTTACGCAATAAAAAATTTAACTTTCGTATACTGTACCAATTTTGAAGACGTAATATGACTATTTTTATACTTATTTCCAATAGTCGGGAGTAACATCCCTGCCCATATCCTGAAGCATTTTCCTGTCACTTCTTATTGTGGCGCATGCAACTGTTGTGAGCATGTTACCTGTTATGGTTGCCGAGGCTCCGGACTCAAATGCGGTCTCGCCGTCATTTGTAAGGAGGGCACGGCCTGCCGCAAGTCTGATATTTGCGTCCGGATTGATATATCTGAAGAACGCAATGGTCCTTAAAATATCGTCCTCAGTAAGCTGCTCCTGATTCTCAAGCGGGGTTCCCTTTATAGGCATAAGGGCATTGATAGGGATTGAATCTATGCCAAGCTCTGCAAGACTTATTGCCATGTCAAGCCTGTCCTCCCATGTCTCGCCCATTCCGATGATACCGCCGGAGCATGCACACATTCCCTCTTCCTTGACCATTTTCAGTGTCTCGATCTTCATATCATAGGTATGTGTGGTGCAAATATTCGGGAAATTTCTTCTTGATGTTTCTATATTATGATGGTAGCTTGTAACACCTGCCTCGTGAAGTCTGTGAAGCTGCTCTTTTGTAAGGAAGCCCATGGACGCACAAAGGTCTATTTTGCACTCTTTCTTCATGGTCTCGTATGCGTGGATCGCCTTCTCGAATTCTTCTCCTGAAAGTGCTCTTCCGGCAGTTACTATTGCAAATCTGTTGACACCCTCGCTTTCATTCATCTTACATGCTTCAAGAATCTTCTCCTCAGGAAGGAAGTCGTAGATCTCACATGCTGTATGATTATGAGCTGACTGGGCACAGTATTTGCAGTCTTCCGGGCAGCGTCCGCTTCTTCCGTTTATGATTGAACAAAGGTCAACTTTTTCTCCCACAAATGCTTCCCTGATCTTATCTGCACCCTGGCACAGCTCCTTGAGATCACATGTAAGAAACATGTTCAGGTCATCTTCTCTTGTTATTCTTCTTCCTCCGATTATTTCATCTGCAAGCTTTAACATATCCATGTCTTTTTGTCCTCCGTGTTGCTTTTTATTTTGGCAAATGTGTTTTGGTTTTTGTTTGTTTTAATCTGTAATTGATAATTTATCGCACTTTCTTATTAAGATAAAACATGAGGGGATAAATGTCAACCTAGCATTGTTGAGCCGAGTTTACATTTCTATAATTGTAACCTTAAATTTCATGTAAACATACAAATTGGGAGGCGTTGAAAAAAGTATATCAATTTATGTTGTAATAAAGGCTTTAATGTGTGACACAAATACGTCACAGCACATGGATACAGTTTTTGTGATACGCTGCAATTTCTGCTCCTCACACGCACTTTTCCGCTCCAACTCCTGCCCAAACTCGCCTGTAAACAGGCTCAGACATGGGCCCGTTGTCGCTGTTAGCGTGTTCGTCCCTACGAAATGTTCGCTACCATCACTGCAAATCTGTATCCATGACTTGTGACTGATTATGGAAACAGGACTTTAAAAATAAATTTTCAGACAAAATAAAATGTGTCTTTTTTTTACCCTTGTAACGAGGGAAATGAAAATTTACTGAATTTAATATTGGAATTTTCAGACTTATGATAAGGAAAATATTAGGTTTTGATTTTTGAAGATCAATAAACTATAATTTAGAGATGATCAAGTATGATGATGAATGCTTTGATCAAATGAGTTTTTACAACGAAACAAAAAGCAACATAAAGAAAATATGAAAGAAGGCTTGACCAGAAATTATGAAAAATGAAAATAAAACGTCCAACACTTTATTGAAATATCTCCTGATAACTCTCCTTATATGCTGTATTATCTCCGGCATAACCGGGATAATCATTGGCTGTATAAGGAATTCGAGAAAAAAGTCATCCGGAGATAGCAAGGGTAATGGAAACGGCTATAATGAAGCGGCTGCTTCTACAGAGGATCCTCAGGCTACTACCGAACTTACCACCGAGGCCACAACAGAAGTAACCACAGAGGAAGAGGTTGATCCTGTGATAGTTGTTCTTGATCCGGGGCACGACTCGGAATATTGTACCAGAAATCATCCCCAGCTTGGCATGAATGAACAGGATCTTAACCTGACTATTGCCCTGGCATGCCGCGACAGACTTGAGCAGTACAAGGGAATAAAGGTATACATGACCCGTGAGGACGGCTCCTGCCCGGATCCCGAGGACAAGGGTGACAAATGCATAGAGGTAAGAACCGGAATTGCTACTGATCTTAATGCTGACCTTTTCGTTGCCATCCATTGTAATGGCTCAACAGGTGTGCTGGGAGACTCTCCGGAGGGCTGCGAGGTATATGTGCCCAATTATTCTGCATACACAGAGGATATGACAAAACTTGGCAATATCATAGGTAATAATCTCTCTTCTATGGATATTAAGTTTAATGGTGTCAAGGTTCGAACAAAAGCAGAAAAGGGTGTATATGACGATGGCTCAACCCAGGACTGGTACTACCTGATAAGCTATAGCGTAGAAGGTGGTCATCCGGGAATTATAATAGAGCACGCTTATATGGACAACACCCATGATAACGAAATCCTGAAGGACGAGAACAATCTGAAAAAAATGGGTGAGCTTGATGCAGACGCAATCGCAGAGTACTACGGTCTTGAGCTAAAACAATAAAACATAATAAATTAAGCACCGCATATACAAACATATAAACAAGCAAATATATACAACCCATATACATACAATCTAAAAAGAGACTGGTTTCATGTTACTAACACAAAACAGTCTCTTTTTTCAATCTATAACTCATCAAAATTCGAAACCTGTCTATTTTATTCAATCTCTGAATCACCCAAACTCAAAGAACTTAATTATAGTAGATATTGCTTCCTCCATATGCCTTGGATCCCTGAAACGGTGCTCCGCTCCCTCCACCGGAAGGAACTCGATCACATTGTCCTCAGCGAATTTCTTTACAACATCAAAGGACACGATCTCATCGGCTGTGCCCTGGATAATGTAAATATCATCGGCATAATCAAAGAACTCGTACTTTGTAATATCATTTTCCCTAAGAGAGTCAAGGAATTTCATGCCGATCTTGATCTTCCGGTCAAAGCCCACAAGGACTTCCTTTCCCTTTTGAAGCTTCTCATAATCCCCGGCGTTCATTATCCTGTCGGTCATGGACCGGTAGATGCTTATTGCCGGGCTTCTAAGGGCAATCTTCTTGAATGGATTTCCATGCTCGATAATATATTTTAAGAAAAGATAACCGCCAAAGCTTGTGGCATATACGAAGAGCTCCGGCGAGTCGTATTTCTCCTGAATATACTCCATCACCAAGCTTATATAGGTATCGCAGTCTTCAAGGGTCAAGGTCTTCCTTACGTCATTTCCATGACATGGAAGATTGAAGGTAACTATCGCCTTTCCTTTGTATTTTGATATTACTCTCTCGGCAAATTTCTCCGCAGCCTTATTGTCCATATGGCCGCCAAAGCCGTGTCCGAAGAGAACCACCTGCTTTACATTTTTCAGATCACCATAATATATCTTTGCTCTTATATTATATCCATCTTTATTCACTTCAAAATATCTGTTGTTCATATCCGTTCCTCTAAGCCGCTGTCCATAAAACTTCATTTAGTCTTTATTCTATATTAATTCAGCTTTATCCTGTCTATATTCCACCGCAAATAATATTTTACAGCTTTATTCTATCCATATCCCACTGCAAATAATATTTTACCGCCCTATTATATGCCAACATCCGGATACTATCAACCGGATTTTCTCCAATACTTTTCCTGAGGATCAGTCGAACATGGTACTTAAAAGTCCTCTTCCGTCAGCTTCCTCAACATAATAATTTCCGCCATCGGACACTATGGATGAATCAAGCATTTGTTCACTCTTAAGTTCATTTGCCCTGGTAATGGTTATTAAAGAAATAATCTTTCTCCTGTTGATCTCTGACTGAGGTATTGAATACTCCACATTAAACAGTGTATGTCTGCCCTTCCTGCGACAGGTGATCCTCATCCACGGCGTATCATCAATATTCTTACCCGACTGTCTTTGATGTTTTGACTGTCCCTGCTGTTTTGAATGTTCGTCTTGCTCTGAGAGTTTTTTTCTTCTGTACTGCCTGCTGCTTCTGTCCATAAGCTCATCTATGACCTTTTTAAGGACTGAGGTGTATCTGTCTATAGCTTCAATATTTTCCTTTGACTGCTCTATGATATGTTCAAGGATGATCCCCCGGTCGTCTGCCTCACGGAATATAAGCGAGATAAACATATCGAATTTTGCGTCCCCTGAAAATGACAGTTCTGCATACTCGCTGTGCTTTGCTAACAGATCCAGCATACCACTTCTGGCCTCGGTGTTCTGACCATTTTCAGCTAACAGCTTTATAACCTGAAGCTCCTTATTCAGGTCATGCTTTATCTTACTGAGCTCTTTGTTCTTCTCTACAGCCTCCCTGTAATTCCTGTCTAAAAGCTCCAGAGTTCTTCGCTTCTCCTCCTGCTTCCTTACAGCATATATACGTTTCTTAAGGCTGCTGCTAAAGGCGATCATCCCAAGTACAATCAGAAGATCTGTCACCGTTACGATTATTATACTCCAGGTGCTATTCTTCACTTCTATACTTCTGTAGACATATACCGGGATCAGGGTACAACAATATAAAATATAGATTATCCTCCATATCCTGTCACCGCCCCTGTAATTTCTCGGAAAAATCTTTCTGTATACCATAGCACACAGCCAGGCTGACAGTACAAACAATACTCCTCCCAGCACATAGTCAGATGGATCACTGAACATCCTGTCCGGATCCGGCACTGAAAAGGCATATAATGCCCCCCGGAACGGGCTTGCAATAATATATATGACTAATGTGTTGATACGAGATAAAATCACATATAAAATTATACTAAAAAAAGTGGGTCCATCAGTACATAAAAGAGCGATAACATACATCATCACCAACTGTATGATAGTTGAGATCACAAGCAGGGAATTGTTATCAGTTACCAGCGCATATGAATTAATTCCCTGTTCCACGCCACATACCACAAACGTAAATATGTAACACCAGACATTCCTTTTAAATTGTGTACCCTTTGACCATATAATTGTCGCCTGTATTCCAAGAATTATACCGAATACCACGCCAAAGGCTGCTGCTCTTGACATATTTTCCTCCATATCTGACATGACAGAATAATCCCTGCCATAATTTCATCAGTTATTCGTATTAAACATAATGGTAAGAAGTCCTCTTCCGTCCGTTTCTTCAAGGTAATAATTACCGCCATCTGCCACTATAGACGAATTTATAAGTCCCTCACTCTTAAGGGACGCCGCCCTGGAGATGGTTATCCATGAAATGATCCGGGCTTTTCTTATCTGTGACTGATCAACTGAATATTCCACATTAAACAGAATATGCTTACCCTTCTTACGGCAGGTAATCCTCATCCACGGTTTATCATCGGCAATAATTTTTTTCTTCCTGTAGGTTCTGCTGCTCCTGTCCATGATCTCATCTATGACCTTTTTAAGGACTAAGGTGTATCTGTCTATAACTTCAATATTCTCCTTTGACTGCTCTATGATATGCTCAAGGACAATGCCCTTCTCATCTGCCTCACGGAATATAAGGGAGATAAACATATCGAACTTCGCGTCCCCTGAAAATGACAGTTCAGCATACTCACTGTGCTTTGCTAACAGATCCAGCATACCGCTTCTGGCCTCAGTGTTCTGACCATTTTCAGCTAACAGTTTTATAACCTGAAGCTCCTTGTTCAAGTCATGCTTTATCTTCCTCAGCTCTTTGTTCTTTTCTACCGCTTCCTTGTAGTTCCTGTCAAGAAGTTCCAGAGTTTTCCTTTTCTCCTCCTGTTCTCTCTTGACGCGGACACGTTCAGTAACTGTTATGGCAAATACAATACTTGCAAACGCCATAAGTGCTGACATCAAAACCAGTCCTATAACCCAACTGTTATCTGCCCTTAGCACATCTACTTTGATCAAATATGCATACATGGCATATACAGACCATATTGCACATATGATCATAAATACTCGTTCATTATGCTCTCTCTTCCGTCTGAACAGCCTGGCATATAGGGCAAGGCATATCCATGTTACTACCAAAAAAATTCCTATTCCAAACAGGCACTCCGGCAGATGATCCACTACGTTCTCCGCCTTGTAGGTGGTCATTACATAAAAGATCTCCGGCATAGGCCTGATCACAATATAGAGTACTAACGTGCTTACCTGTTGTAACAGAATAACCATCGCAAGATTGAAATAGCTTGGTTTCTCGGCAAAGGCCCTGTCGATTATAAAATATGATACCCAGTTTGCTAAGGCTCCGATCATCATCAGTGTCAAGCTTCCGGAGCTGTTTACCGAATACATATTAAGAAAACATCCCGCTTCAAGCAATATAAATGATATGATCCACGCTGACGCCTTCCTTTTAAATGGATCCGCCTTGGCAAACGTCATCACACCTGTCATTGCCGACGCCGTTCCAAATAATAATGAATGTAATACTGCCGGTGACATATCTGCCCCTCCCTTCTATCCTGTCGCTTATGCTAAACCTGCTATACATAACTTAAGCGCACACAAGACGTATGCGCTTTTATTCGTATGGCACGACTATATCCACCTTAAATCTCTCACCGAGATCAGTGAAATTAACCGTACCCTTATATCTCTCCACCAGCTCCTTTATTATCTGAGTGCCGAAGCCGTGCTCACTCTTGTCCTCTTTACTGGTAGCCAACTTCCGATCCAACGGCTTCTCAGATCTAAGCTTGGAATTGGTGGCTGTAATGTGAAGCACCCTGCTGTCCTTGCATTTTACATTCTCAAGGACAAATGAAATAAACGCGCCACCAAGCTTCTCCGCCGCCTCAACTGCATTATCCAGAATATTCTGGGCAAGTCTTACAAGATCCATATCCTCCATGGGAAATCCCGGCTCGAGTCTTGCAATATTAAGGTCAAGTCTTATGGACTTCTCCTGACACAGGCTTTCCTTAACAGTCAACACAGCGTCCAAGTACATATTTCCCGAATAGGTATTTATCCTGTCATGGGCGTATCCGTCTCTGTCATCTCCTAAAGCTGCATCTGCTTCCGTCCCCTGTTTAAAATAACTGTCCCTTAAGCCCTCAAGAATCTCATTTGCCCGCATAAGCTCCTGATACTGGATCGCCTCAGCCGAAGCAAGCTCCAGATCCGAGTCAGTGCCAAGCAGCTTTTTCTTCTGTATGTAATTGACCAGACTGGCGATCATAAGTATTACAAATATGACAATCGACCAGACACACAGTATGATTAACAGTTTCATATATCTCCCCTACATACGCTCCGCCCAATATTTCATATAGGCTTCCCTGAACTTCTCGAAATAGGTCTTGCCCATAGGAAGCTTGATGGAATCCACAAGCTCCAGCTCTTCCTTACTTATTGCTACCACCTTCTCAAGATTGACCACATAACTTCCATAACATCTCTGGAACTGATCCGGCAACTGTCTGTTGACCTCTGAAAGGGACAGATAGCAATTATATTTTCTCTTATCTGTGACAACCACTGTCTTTCTGCCCAGTCTCTCAACATAGATAATATCCTTCAGGTAAATAAATGCAGTGGTTCCGTCGGTGGTAAGCTGCAGGACCTTTTTCTCCCTGTCGGCCTCATACATCTTTCTCACCTTATTTATGGCTCTTGGAAGCATAACAGCCTTGTTCTTCTTTAGAACGAAATAACAATGTTCAATATCGTACACCTCAGGTGCATATTCCAGAAAATTGGTCAGGAAAATGATATAACATTCTGGTGCATATTTGTTTATAAGGGCACCCAGTTTTATTCCGTCGTAATCTCTTCCCACAAAGTCTATATCCAGAATAAGTACGTCACGATCAAATATATCCTGCTTAACAGCCTTTCTTATATCCTCGGGAAAGAACAAAGTAACCTCGTCCTCTTCTTTCAAATTACAGTTGTTATACAAACAATTTTTCGTCTCTTCCTGTTCGTCTTTTACGTCATCGCAAATACCAATTCTCATATATTTCACTCCCCATTTTTTACATTATCTATTCAAAATCCACTTTTAAGACGTAGATCCTCAAAGATATGCAATCACCTATTTCTATGCATATTCCGGGCATACGGGTGCACACCCCGGCAGATATTCCGCATATAACTTCTGATTACTGTGTGACAACCAGGTATAAAAATCAGAAGGATCTAATTATAATATGCTACATTATATAATAACCTTCTATGTAGCATCGCACATAACACTATACAATGGGTGTTTATATAATAAAAGATGTAATTTGGATTTTTTTGTCGAAAAATTGAATTTTTCGACGCAAGTGACGACAATTATGACGTCATAATCTGTTTTTGAATATATTTCCGGAATTTTCACAGTATAATTCACAAAAAACACAACAGGATATCAATATAACTCCCTGTTGTGTTTATATGATATCCTGTTTTATTTTAGTTTTATTTTAGTTTTATTTTAGTTATATTTTTGTTGCACTTTCTGTTCTACGTCATTTACGTCTTCTAAACAGATAATTATTCTGCTGTGTTTTTTATTATATTTTA
>OKUV01000853.1_pt1 | contig 10259 bp, 5 predicted proteins | sample 1606661 | NCBI WGS metagenome assembly OKUV01 (sample SAMEA3882521, study PRJEB24775) | human gut metagenome | biome: human-associated habitat; feature: intestine environment; material: feces | place: Netherlands | collected 2009/2010
CTGCCTATTCCCGCTCCGACAACGTAGTTTCACCGAATTACGACAAGGACTACTATGACGGTTGCCGGGAGAGCTATTCGCTTAAGAGCGGAGATTCGGGGAATGTCACCTTTACAACCTCCACCACGGACGAGGAGCTGGTATCGCTCGTGAGCAACGCATATTCTCAGGTTATGTCTGCGGCGCGCCGTGAGTATGAAACAACGGTCGCTATGGAGAGCCGCAGCATCAAAAATATAAAGAACCTTAAATACTATATATATAATCCGTCTACCGGCGAAATAATCACAAATCTTGAGACGGAAACGAGCGAGGAGAAAGCGAACGAAATTAAAAAATCGGGAGATTATTCGGCGTTTACAAGCGGAAGCAGATGGTATATGGTCTATACTGCCGACGGAGGACTTGTCGCGGCAAGTCCGCAAATAACCCGCGATACGCTCTATACCGTACAGAGCGGCGATAAATACTATTTTAGCCTTAAGTCGGATTACTACTATAAACGCACGCTGTCAAACGTCCTCGGCTCATGCTTTTCAAACAACGGCTATGATATAATTCTGATGCTTCCCGAAACGCTGTCGGAAGGCGACGATTATTACAATATGCAGTCGGAGATGGTAAAAAGCAGTGCCGATACATACAACTATATATTTTTAAGCCTTGCATCTATGCTTGTTCTTGCCATGGTGTCGGTTTACCTTATATATGCGGCAGGCGAGACGGCAGGCCCCGAAAAAATCAAACTTTCGTTTCTCGACAAGCTTCCGACGGACTTGCATTTTGTTTTGGCTGCCGCTGTTGCGGGGGCGGGAGTTTACGGAATTTTAACCTTGGCAGCCGATTACAAACATGCTTTCGATTACTATGCTGACGGCAAAGCGCTTATGATGTTTGTGGTTATGTCGCTTATTGCCGTTGCGGTGTGGGCTGTACTGCTTGAGTGGCTCTGTTCTGTTTCTAAATATTACAAGGCGAAAAAGAACTGGCTTCGATCAACGCTTGTTTGGTATATTATAAGGCTTATCGGGAAATTATTTTCGCCGCTTAAAAGGCTTCGTGAAAAGCCGGTGCGCTTAAGGCGCCGTGTGCTGCTTGTGCTTATAGGCTATATAATCGGCAACACCGTGCTGACGGGCGTTACGGCTATGTGCAGAGGATTTTGGTTCGTTCTTCTTACAGCGGTGCTGCTGCTGTATAATATTCTGACTGTTTCGCTTATGTGGAAATATGTGCTGTCGCTTGACCGCATAATAGCGGCGTCGGAGAACGCAAAAACCGGAGAGCCTCCCGAAAACATCTATTCGGAAAATATGCCTGAGCCCTTAAAAACGCTGGCGCTCAATCTCAGCCTTACGCAGGAGGAGATGCAAAAGGCGATAAACGAGGCGGTAAAGGGCGAAAGAATGAAAACCGAGCTTATAACAAATGTGTCGCACGACCTTAAAACGCCGCTCACTTCGATAATCTCATATGTCGATTTGCTCAAAAAGTGCGACATAGACGATATTTCGGCACAAAAATATATAAACGTGCTCGATGAAAAATCCATAAGACTCAAAAGACTTATCGAGGACCTTGTCGAGGCGTCAAAGGCGTCATCGGGAGCCGTGACGTTTAACAAGATGAATGTTAATCTCCATGAGCTTGCGGTTCAGGCGGTCGGTGAAATGTCCGACGCTTTTGAGGAGAGAAATCTCGACGCGGTGCTCAACGAGCCGACGGAGCCGATCGTTATATACGCCGACAGCCAAAAGACGTGGCGAATCATAGACAATCTTTTGAGCAACGTCAAAAAGTATGCTCTCCCCGGTACGAGAGTATATATAGACGTCGGAAAGGACAGCTCATACGGTACAATAACGATAAAAAACACTTCACGCGAAAAGCTGAATATAGACCCCGATGAGCTGACTCAGCGCTTTGTACGCGGAGACGAGTCACGTACCATGGAGGGCAGCGGCCTCGGGCTTTCGATAGCAAAGGATTTGTGCGTGCTTCAGGGCGGAAAGCTTGAGCTCTCAATAGACGGCGACCTGTTTAAGGCGACGGTGAAAATGCCGCTTGTGTATTCTTGTGACGGCGAGCAGGGAAGCGCGCAATAAGAAAATAAATAAGCCGAGCCTGCGTAAAACGTAAGCTCGGCTCTTGTTTTATATTCGCGGTAAAATCGGACTATACAAAAAAGCAAAAAAATGTTACAATCAACGGGAAGACTGAAGATGGGAAGGTGCGCTTTGGAAAAATTCGAAATAGCCGGTCTGACGGTTGAATTTGAGACGGGAGACGGACTGCTCCTTGAGCGCAGCAGACCGTATCTCACAAGTGACGATAAAAAAACCGACATAAAAATAGAACTCGACGATGACTTCTTTATGCGTAGGCGGCAAAGCTATCCCATGCTGACGCTCGATGAGTGCCGATATGTGTGGACGGGCGAGGCGTTTTATTTAAAGCTGCTTGAATTTAACGGCTTTATGCTTCACTCGTCGTGCGTGTGCCGCGGCGGCAACGCCTATCTTTTTTCCGCGCGCAGCGGAACCGGCAAATCCACGCACACGCATCTTTGGCTCTCGGAATTTCCCGACGCATATATATTAAACGACGATAAGCCGGCTATTATCATAAACGAAAGCGGCGCAGTTGCCTACGGCACACCGTTCAGCGGCAAAAACGACGAGAGCAGAAACGCCGCGGCTCCGATAAGGGCTGTCGTGTTTATAGAGAGAAGCCGAGAGAACAGTATTGAAAAAATAAGTCCGGCGAGTGCCGTGCCGCTGTTTATGTCACAGACCGTGCGCCCGAAAACACCGCGATATATGGGTATCCTTTTGGGGCTGCTCGACGCTCTTTTAAAGGAGGTGCCGGTCTTTTTGCTCAAATGCAATATGGACCCGTCGGCGGCGCACGTGTCGTATGACGGAATAGAGAAATATTACAGACAAAATCCGATAGCTTAAGAAAAAGAAAGGCAGTGCTGGTATATGAAAATTAAAGACGGCTTTATGCTAAGTGGGGTTGCCGGAAGCTATGTGGTTGTGCCGGTCGGAGCCGTTCAGGCGGACTTCACGGGCATGATAACCCTGAATCCCGTCGGCGCATTTTTGTGGGGCAAGCTCGAAAAGGAAACTACGCGCGACGAGCTTTTGAAAAGTGTACTCTCACGGTACGATACAGACGAAAAGACCGCGGCGCAGGATATTGACCGCTATCTTGAAAAGCTCCGCAAAAACGGACTTTTAGAGGAATGATATTTTGGACGGCAAAAAAAGAGTTAAATTAGAGGAGCTGCTCCCGATAATCGAGGAGAAGCTCTCGGCCGGCGGAACGGTCGTTTTACCGATTACGGGAACGAGTATGCTGCCGCTGCTTGTGGCGGGCAGAGATAAGGTTACGCTTAAAAGTGCCGTTTTGAAAAAGATGCTATTCCGTTTTACCGCCGAAACGACGGCACATTTGTGCTGCACAGAAAAGTCGGAGAGGACGAAAACGGATACGTTATGTGCGGCGACAATCAATGGGTCAGGGAGCACGGCATAACCGATAAGAACATAATAGGCGAGGTTGCGTTTATAACGCGCAAGGGAAAAACCTTTTCCGTGGGCAGCCGCAGATATCGCCTCTATGTTAAGCTTTGGAAACTTCTGTTTCCCATAAGGAAATATATAGTAAAAATAAGGGGGAAGCTCGGTAAGTGAAAAAAAGCTCTGCCGAAAAATGGATAGCCTCTCACTCAAAAAAAGAGAGCCCTCGCATGGTGCTGCTGATAATCGGCAACGCCCTGTTTTCCGTGTGCGGAGTTATGACGGCACTGTATGCGAAGTATATAATAGACGCGGCGCAAAATGCCGATAAAAACGCTCTGATTAAAAACGGCGTCGCTTTGGGCGCACTCATACTTTTACAGACATTTCTCAAGGTTGTTTGCAAAGCACTTGAGGCGAGAGTACAGGGCAAAATCGAGATAAGCATTAAAACAGAGCTGTTTTCATCAATACTCAAAAAGGACTACGAAAAAATCACCTCGATTCACACGGGCGAGCTTATGACAAGGCTCACAAGTGACGTCTCGGTGGTTTCCGACGGCGTCGTAACGATATTGCCGTCCGCCGTTGCTATGGTGACGAGGCTCGTTTGCGCCTTTGCGGCTCTTTTTTCGCTTGACAGGATGTTTTCACTCATATTGCTGTCAGGCGGAGCTTTACTGTTTGTATTCACCCGATTCTTTCGCGGCAAAATGAAGTCTCTTCACAAGGCGGTGCAAAAAACCGACGGCGGAGTCCGCTCCTTTATGCAGGAGGTAATAGAAAATCTGCTCGTCGTTAAGATATTTGACGTTGCCGATATGATGAAAGACCGCTCGAAGGTGTATCAGGACGAAAATTACTATGCTAAAATAAAACGCAACAGGTGGTCGATTTTCGCAAATATAGGCTTTTCGGCGGCATTTTCGGTGGGCTGGCTTTTCGCGATGCTTTGGAGTGCCGCAAGGCTGAGCCGCGGAGCGATAACCTTCGGAACTCTCACGGCGATAGTTCAGCTTGTGAGTCAGGTGCAAACGCCCGTTACGAGTCTGTCGGGTTACCTGCCGAAATACTATACCATGCTCGCCTCCGCCGACAGGATACTTGAAACCGAGTCGCTCCCCGAGAGCGTCGCATATAATATGCCGGGGCTTGACGTCGGCAAAATATATGATGAGATGTCATATATGGAAATGGAGAGCGTGACCTTCGGCTACGGCAGAGAAAATGTAATAGAGAACGGCTCTGTGCGGATAAACAAGGGCGATTTCACAGTGATTTCGGGAATATCGGGCATCGGGAAAAGCACATTCTTCAAGCTGCTTACAGGGGTGCTTACACCGCAAAAGGGAAGCATAAGCGTTGTGTCCGGAGGCAAAAAATATCATATTGACAAATATATGCGTCCGCTGTTTGCATATGTTCCGCAGGGGAATATGCTGATGAGCGGCACCATACGCGATAACATAAAGCTCACAAACAGCACCGCGACGGACGAGGAGGTGCTCGAGGCGGCAAAAATAAGCTGCGCCTATGATTTTATAAACGAGCTGCCGAGCGGCCTTGATACCGTCCTTATGGAAAACGGCAGGGGACTGTCGGAGGGGCAGATTCAGCGCCTCGCAGTTGCAAGGGCTGTGCTGTCGGGCGCGCCTGTTATGCTGCTTGACGAAGCGACGTCCGCGCTTGACGCCGAAACGGAGAAAAAGCTCCTTTTGGGCTTGAGGTCGTTAAAAGGCAGAACGTGCGTTATTATCTCTCACAAAACCGCGGCTTTTGAAGTTGCCGACAGCGTTATAGAGATAAAAGACGGACATTTGCATTCAAAAAAAATATAAATTTATTTTTTCTATTGTAGTATCGGGACGAATTTGATATAATACAAATAATTGTTTTGCGTTAATTAAGCTTAAAAGGAGTTAAAAAGATGGCATATTCATCTTCGGGGAAAACTCATGCTGAGGAGAGCGTCAATCTCGACAGCGTCGTTATATATCTCAAAAAAATATTGCAGCATTGGAAAATAGTTGTTATCTCGGCAGTGGTGCTGGCTGTACTCGGCTTTGCCGTTGCAAAGCTCACCTACACGCCGTCGTATTCGTCTAAGATAACGTTTATAGCAAACAATAAATCCTCGGCACTCGCCGTTTCGGGTCAGACTCAGTCGGACCTTAACGCGTCCGCAACGCTTGCCGAGAGCTTCAAATATGTTTTTACAACGACAGAGCTTTCAAAGAGCGTTGCCGACAACAGCGGGTTTAAAGATATTTCCGTTTCAGACATAAAGAAATGGGTTTCGATTGAGGCCGTTGAAGACACGGCTATAATAAATCTTACCGTGACTACGCCGAATGCCGACGTTTCATACGGAATAGCGAATGCCTATGTAAATAACTATGAGAGCGCCATAAACGCGGCTTTCCCGAGTACCACTTTGACGGTTATCGATCCGCCGCTTCTTGCGAGTGCTCCGGACCGCGATGCGAGCGCAAAGATCTATACTATAGTAGGCTTTGCCGCAGGTCTCGTCATATCGATATTTGCGATTGTTCTCGCGGTAATTGCCAAGGATACGGTTAAAACCGCCGATGATGTTAAGGACAAGCTCGGCGTTGACGTTATCGGTATGGTCGCTCACGTTAACCGTAAAAAGAAGAAAAAGGGTGAGGATTATAAGCCCCTGCTTATTTCCGACAGACGCAGCGGCTTCCCGTTCATCGAAACCTTCAAGATTATAAGAACAAAGATCGAGCACACCGCTCAGCGTGAGAAGTACAAAACTTTTGTGGTAACGAGTACAGCCGAAAACGAGGGCAAGACGACAAGCGCGGTAAACATCGCACTTGCACTCGCACAAAACGGCAAGTCGGTGCTTTTGGTGGATGGCGACTTGCGTAAGCCCGCAGTTGCAAAGCTTCTCGGAATCAATGCCTCCGAGGACGGCGGCGTATACGGTGTCATAAACGGCGAAAAGACTCTCGCCGAGGCGATAAAGTATTCGGAAAAATACAATCTCTTCCTGCTTGTCAGCGGAAAGCCCGTATTTGACCCGTCGGAGATTCTCTCTACGGACGCTATGTCCGATATAATCAAATCTGCGGAAAAGGAGTTTGATTATATTATAATTGATACGGCTCCCTGCGGAGTTGTGGCGGATTCGTCGATACTTTCAAGCTATGCCGACGGAATAATTCTTGTTGTCAGAAACGATATGGTTGCTTCAAGACGTATTAAGCGCGCCGTTGAAAACCTCGAAAATTCCGGCACCAAGCTCGTCGGATGTATCTACAATGATACGGAGAGCGGTATGCCGAAACGCTTTATGTCGTCCTACAACAAAAAGTACGGATACTGTTACGGATATGGTTACGGCTACGGCAGCAATCAAAAATAAATAAGCTCGTTTTACGGAGGTTCGCTGCGGCGAATCTCCGCTTTTTTAGTTTTGCCGAAAGCTCGGCTAAGACTCACCGTTAGTCTTTTTCGGCATAAAGCGATGCGGAACTGCGTATACGCTCAAAAAAACGCTGTTTTAGCAATGTTTTTACTAAAAAGGCTATTGCCCATTAAGATTTTCTATGTTAAAATTATATAATAATTATGCGGTTACAGCTTGTAACGGCTTTTCGGAGGTGAGAAAATGCTTTATCACAACGTAATGTGGAAGTTCTGTGATGCAGAGGGCAAAACGCTTGACGAAAACATCGAAATCGTGAGAGCCGGTCTTACTGCGTTACCGGAAAAAATTCCCCAAATCAAAAGTCTCACCTTTATTAAAAACGAAGTGGTGTGCGACCGTAATTTTGACGCAATGCTTACAGTTGTCACCGAAAACGAGGACGACCTCAACGCCTATAAAGTTCATCCGGAGCATCAAAAGGTGGCTTCGTATGTTAAAAAAGTCACTTCGGGCAGAGCGGCTGTCGATTATTATAAATAATCCGTAAATTATTATAAAAACAACGGAATATTTATATTATTATACCCATTGCGGGTGTAAAATGATTTTGGTTTCAAAAATGCAAGTGCCGCGGCTTTTCAAGCGCAGTGCTGTATAAAAACGGAGGAAAAATATGAAGCATAAGGAAATTGTGGAAAAAATGAGCCTCGAGCAAAAGGCAGCTTTTGTTTCGGGCTATGACTATTGGCATCTCGAGGAAGCTCCGGAGCTCGGCCTTCCGAAGATAATGATTACCGACGGCCCTCACGGCCTTCGCAAGGCTAATCCGGACAAAAAGAGCTCAACGGGCGGCATAGGCCTCGGAAACTCTGTTCCGGCAACCTGCTTCCCCCCTGCGGCTACGTCGTCCTGCTCTTGGGACCCGGAGCTTTTGGAGCAAGAGGGCGAGGCAATGGGCGAAGAGTGCCTTAAGGAAAAGGTATCTACCATTTTAGGCCCCGGCACAAACATCAAGCGCGCTCCCGTAGGCGGCAGAAACTTTGAGTATTTTTCGGAGGATCCGCTTCTTGCCGGCGAATGTGCGGCAGCCGTTATAAACGGCGTTCAGTCAAAGGGCGTAGGTACTTCTCTCAAGCACTTCGCGGCTAACTCGCAGGAGGCTTTCCGTATGGTAGTCAACGAGGTAGTTGACGAGAGAACTCTTCGCGAGACTTATCTCACCGCATTTGAAATAGCCGTTAAAAAGGCTCAGCCCTGGACGGTTATGAATTCTTATAACAGAATCAACGGCGTTTATGCTTCGGAAAATGAATGGCTTCAGCAAAAGGTGCTCAGAAAAGAGTGGGGCTTTGAGGGCCTTATCGTAACCGACTGGGGTGCTTCCGTTGACAGAATCCCCGGACTTAAGGCAGGCACCGACCTTGAAATGCCTTGCTCGGGCGACCTTAACACAAACAGAATCATCGCTGCCGTAAAAGACGGTACGCTTGATGAAAAAATACTCGATGAGAGAGTTGATACGGTAGTTGACCTTATAGTCAAATCAAAGCCGGCTCTTGAAAAGACACATACATATGATGTTGACGCTCATCACGCAATAGCTCAGAAGATAGCCGAGGGCTCAATGCAGCTTCTCAAAAACGACGACGGCATACTTCCTCTCAAGGACGGCCAAAAGGTTGCCGTTATAGGCGAAATGGCAAAGGCACCGCGCTTCCAGGGCGCAGGCTCTTCCGTTATCAACCCCACCAAGCTTTCAAACGCTTTTGACGAGCTTCAGAAGCTCGGCGTAGACATTTCTTACGCTCAGGGCTATTATAAGAGTGCTCCCTCCAAGAAGGACAAGGCACCCAGAAAGACAAGTGCAGAGCTTATAGCAGAGGCTAAAGAGGCCGCTTCTAAGGCTGATGTAGCCGTTGTATTTGTAGGTCTTACCGAAGAATTCGAGGGTGAGGGCTACGACAGAGAGGGAATTGAAATTCCGGCAGAGCACAATGAGCTTGTTGCTGCGGTTGCCGAGGCAAACCCCAACACCGTTGTTGTAATCGCAGGCGGCTCGGTAATTCTTATGCCGTGGCTTAAAAATGTTAAGGGACTTCTCAATTCCGGTCTCGGCGGTCAGGCAGGCGGCATCGCCGTTGCAAACATCCTTACCGGCAAGGTCAATCCCTCCGGTAAGACGAGCGAGACTTATCCGCGCGCATTTGAGGATAACCCGACCTACGGCAACTTCCCCGGCGGACCCGTTACCTCGGAGCACAGAGAATCGGTTTACATCGGTTACAGATATTATGACGCAGCCGATATTGATGTTGAATTCCCGTTTGGTTTTGGCCTTTCATACACCACCTTTGAGTACAGCGATATTAAGCTCTCAAAGGACAAAATGAAGGATACCGATACGGTTACGGTTTCGTTCAAGATAAAGAATACAGGCAGTGTAGACGGCGCGGAAATCGCCGAGGTTTACGTTGCCGATAAGGAATCCACCATTTTCCGTCCGAAGAAAGAGCTTCGCGGATTTAAGAAGGTATTCCTTAAAGCAGGCGAAGAGAAAGAGGTATCCGTCGAGCTTTCCAAGAGAGCGTTCGCTTTCTACAACGTAGAGCTCGGCGACTGGATGGTTGAAACCGGTGAATTTGATATACTCGTAGGTTCTTCGAGCCGCGATATCAAGCTTACGGCTTCCATGACCGTTGAATCCACCGTTACCGCAAGCATTCCGGATTACAGAAAGACAGCTCCGAATTACTACAACAATGTTGCAAATATCACTCGTGATGATTTCGCTGCTGTTTACGGTGAGCTTCCGAATCCCGAAATAGATAAGAACAAGAAGATTGACCTTTACTGCTGCCTTAACGACGCACGCCACACCAAGTGGGGCGGCAAGCTTTGCAGACTTATCGAAAAGATAATGTCCGGTATGGGCTCCGACGCTAACGGCGACGGCAAAATGCTCGCGGCTATGGCAACGCAGATACCCGTTCGTAACTTCATTTCGATGAGTATGGGCGCGTTCTCGCCGAAGCAGGCAGAGGGACTTCTCAAAATGCTCAATGACGACGAGTCGAGCTTTGTAGGCTTCAATACGATTTTCTGGAGACTCGGCGGAACTCTCGCGAGACTTCCGAAGCTTCTCAAATCCATCTGATGCGATAATCAAACAAAATAAAAACGGAGCTGTAAGCCCTTCGGCTTGCGGCTCCTTTTTTGTTGCCCCGAGAAATATTATAAGGCTTTAGCTCTCTGCAAAGAAAAAAGCGAGCCTTTATTTTGCGTTACGGCTACATTAGATTTGATTATGTATTCCAATAACCCACAAAAAATTTATT
>OKUV01000858.1_pt1 | contig 10160 bp, 9 predicted proteins | sample 1606661 | NCBI WGS metagenome assembly OKUV01 (sample SAMEA3882521, study PRJEB24775) | human gut metagenome | biome: human-associated habitat; feature: intestine environment; material: feces | place: Netherlands | collected 2009/2010
CATGGACAAGGATTTTCTCTACAAACTCGTTGAGCATGGTATTTGTCAGCGTGTCAAAATTCTCGTACTTATCAATCAGGGCTATAAATTTCTCTGCTGATTTCTGGCTCTGCTCATAGCCGGTAACAGCCTTTTCCAACTCCGCAATTTCAATCTCAAGTGCGTCCTGCTCTTTGGCATACTGTGCATCAAGCGCCTTATATCGTGTATCCGGCAGCTTGCCGAGGGCGTTATCCTCATAGATTTTGCAAATCAGTTTTTCCAGTTCTCCGGCTCTCTTTTGGGCAGTAGCCAGATGCCTGCGCTTTTTCGATATATCGGCACTCTGTTGAGCAACCTGCGTCTCCTGAACAGTGTGAATAAATTCCGTCCGGTCATTTCTCGAATATTCAGCGATAGCCCGGAGTGTGTCGGAAACCAATGTCAGAACAGCACTCTCATTGATACGGTGTTGTGTAAGGCATAGTGTCCCACACGGAACTTTGGTATAATTGGAACAGGTATATTGAGAAATCCGCTTGCCATTGTTGGTGCGGTGGACATACATCTTGCCGCCACAATCGGCACAATAGAGTAAGCCTGTGAGGGGAGCTGCTTCGCCCCAGCCGTTTGGATAACGCCGTACATTGCTGCGGATTTTCTGCACCAGATCAAAGGTCTGCTGGTCGATAATGGCTTCATGGGTATTCTCAAAGATCGTCCACTCGTCCTCAGAAACATAGTGGCTTTTCTTGTCCTTAAAGTGCTTGCGGGTCTTGAAATTGATGGTGTGCCCCAAATACTCTCGTTTTTTCAAAATGTTCACGATGGTAGATGATCCCCATCCATAGGGGTCTTTGACCGGCTTTGAACGGTTCACACCCTCGTTGAAGCGGGCAAGGTGTACGACGGGAATTTCAATCCGATCTGCGGATAATTTGCAGGCAATCTGATAAGGCCCATATCCCTCCAGCGTGAGGGAGAAGATACGGCGTACCACTTCGGCGGCTTCCTCATCTACCAGCCAATGCTCCCGTTTTTCGTCCCATAAGTAGCCGTAAATCACAGTGCCGGTCAGGTGCTTGCCGCTCATACCTTTTGCCTTAAACACAGAACGGATTTTCCTGCTGGTATCACGGGCGTAAAATTCATTGAACATACGTCGTTCGGGAAGGTGAAGCGCAAACAGCAAAAACGCAGTATTCATGCGGGTTTGCGGCGAGATGGCTCTCGATCAGATACCTCTCTTTCAGACGGTCAAGGGGCTGAAATCACAATCGCATAGTTGTTTTCATGGGAGAATGGCAGTAACTTCAGTCATTCTCCCTTTTTTCGTTCCTGCCGCTTTCAACGAGGAGGAACACGAACATGGAAGAACCGAAAAGCAAAGCGAAGCGCGGGGCAAAGATCGCTGCGGCTGCACAAGAGGATAAAATCACGCTGCTCCCGCTGTCGGAGCTGCACGACTTCCCAAATCACCCGTTCAAGGTGCGGGACGACGAGGCCATGCAGGAAACGACGGAGAGCATCCGGCAGTACGGCGTTCTCGTCCCGGCTATCGTCCGTCCCCGCGAGGACGGCGGCTATGAGATCATCGCCGGACACCGGCGCAGGCACGGCAGCGAGCTGGCGGGGCTTTCCGCCATGCCCTGCATCGTCCGTGAGATGGACGACGACACCGCCACCATCCTCATGGTGGACAGCAATATCCAGCGTGAGAACATCCTTCCCTCCGAACGGGCGCAGGCGTATAAAATGAAGCTGGAGGCTATCCGCCGCAAGGCTGGCAGACCGGCAAAAGCGGAAGAAATTGACACCTCAGAAAATGGTGGACAAAATGGCCACGATTTGCGCGGTATCAAAAGCCGCGAACTGTTGGCAGAAAACTCGGACGACAGTGCGCGCACCATTCAGCGCTACATCCGCCTGACCGAACTCACCCCGGAGCTTCAGCAGATGGTGGACGAGAAGAAGATCGGCATGACACCCGCCGTGGAAATCTCCTACCTCAAGCCGGAAGAACAGCAGATGCTCCTGACCGCCATCGACAGCGAGCAGGCTACGCCCTCGCTTTCTCAGGCGCAGCGCATGAAAAAGCTCTCCCGCGACGGCAAGCTCAACGACGACACCATGCTGGACATCATGATGGAGCAGAAAAAGCCGGAGGGCTATAACGTCGTCCTCTCAGCGGACAAGCTGCGCAAATACTTCCCGCGCTCCTATACGCCGCAGAAGATGGAGGAAACCATCCTGAAGCTGCTGGACGCATGGCTGCGCAAGCGCCAGCGTGACCAGTCCAGATAACCGAATACAATCGCAGACAACCACGACACCGACCGGGCAGAGAGATTTCTTTGCCCGGTTTTGTCATATCCAGAGAGGAGCAAAGCCATGTATATCAACACGTTCAAGTATAAGCCGGAGGATGTTTCCTGCGTCCTCTGTACGGAATATGTCAAAAAGCTGGGCTGTACCGCTCTGTCCTGTCCCTGCCTTGCCGAGCGTATGGAAGCCGGTACGGTGGGCTACGCGGAGGCTGTCGCGGAGCTGTTTCCGTACCGTCCGCGCCTGACCGCAAGAATCATGCGGCTGGCGGAGAGCTTTCCCGGAACCATGTGGCAGGACGACGCCCACAGGAAGCGTATGGAAACCCTGCGGCTGCTGCTGGGCTGCCGCAAGGAGCGCGACACGCCGGAGTTCTTCGCCGCGCTGTATCTGCTGACCTCCAACAAGGAGCTTGCGGACAGGACCTTCAACTGCTTCTTCCGCGGCGGCATCGACTTCCGCTACGCCCGCAGGCGCGGCATCTCATCCCATGACTACACGCTGCTCATGGCGGCAAAGAGCCTTTACTGCCACACGGCGGAGGTCACGCAGGGCGACCTTGCTGAGCCGCAGATCATCCCCGACGAGGCGTTCCGGCTACTCATCAACGCCCTGCTCATCGCCCGTTTCGGGCTGGACGCCCTGAAGATTACCGCAAGACGCGGACAGCGGGAATATACCCTCCGCCGCCTCATCCGCCGCGAAGCAGGGGGGAACGCTCCGTCTGCGGGGCTGCTTTTTCCCTCTGATGGGAGGTGAACACCGTGGCAGTATTTCGCGTGGAGAAGAACCACAATTACACGGTCATGTCCAATTACCACCTGCGGGACACCCGCCTGACGCTGAAATCCATCGGTCTGCTGTCCAAAATGCTCTCTTTGACCGACGAGTGGGACTACACCACCCGTGGGCTTGCCGCCATCTGCAAGGAGGGCGTGGACGCCATCGGCGCGGCGCTCAAGGAGCTGGAATCGCACGGCTACCTTGTACGCCGCCAGCTCAGGGACAGCCGCGGGCGCATCACCGACACCGAGTACACCATCTACGAATCTCCGCATCCGCCCTTGCCGGATACGGCTTCACCAGATACGGAAAACCCGTATCTGGATACCCCGTATACGGACGAGCCATATACGGAAAAGCCCGCGCAATTAAATAAAGATAGAAGAAATAAAGAAAAAGAAATTCCTGATGAATCTATTACGGACACATCAAATCCTGATCCAATCTATCCCCCAACCCCCTTGCAGGGCGCGGGATATGACGGGATGGGATACGAGGCAGCGCGGGAGATCGTCAGAGAAAATATCGAGTACGACATTCTGGTGCAGGACCCGCGGCAGGACAGAGAGCAGCTTGACGAGGTGGTGGACCTCATTGCGGAAACCCTCTGCTCCCGTAAGAAAACCATCGTGATTGCCGGAGACGAGTACCCGGCTGAGATGGTGAAGGAGAAGCTGCTGCGCATCACGTCCTCCCACATCGAGTACGTCTTTGACTGCCTGAAGCAGAACACCACCTACGTCCGCAACATCAAGAAATACCTGCTGGCGTCGCTGTTCAACGCGCCCAGCACCATCGGGAGCTACTATTCCGCCCTCGTCAACCACGATATGTACGGCGACGGGCTGCGCGGCAGATGAGCGCCGGCTTCCACCGGCATTTATCCAATCACGAACAAAGGAGGGATGACCCTTGCAGGAGGAAGTGGAAAACAGAGCGGTCACGCTGGTCATCAGCGCGACAAAGCTCACCGGGCGGCTGCTGAAAGCCGCCATTCTGAAATATCTGGCAAGCCGAAAGGAAAAGCGGCTGCAAAAAGCCCGCGCCGCGCCGGAAAAGCCCACCGGCAAGCAGACGGTGAAGCAGCTCATCGGGCAGAATCAGGGCGTATCCAACATCGAGATCACCGACAGCAACATCAAATCTTTTGAGCGCGTGGCACGGAAGTACGGCGTGGATTTCGCCGTGAAGAAGGACCGCAGCGTGTCCCCGCCGAAATACCTCGTCTTTTTCAAGGGGCGGGACGCAGACGCACTAACGGCGGCGTTCCGGGAATACACTGCAAAAGAGGTCAGACGTGCCTCACAGGACAAACCCTCGGTGCTGGAGCAGCTCCGTGCGCTCAAGGTGAAGGTGCTGTCCCTTATGCCGGACAAAGCCCGGAACAAGGACAAGGGGCTGGAGCTATGAAACAGATCAACGTAAAAAAGCTCCTGCTTCCCAATCTTCCCTATGTCTTTATCGCCCTCTACGCCACCAAGTTAGGGCAGGCGGCGCGGCTGGCTCCCGGCGCGGACTTTTCACAAAAGGCGCTGCACATCATGGAGGGCTTCGCCACCGCATTCCAGTCCGCGCTCCCCAGCTTTCACCCCATCGACCTGTGCGTGGGCGTTGCCGCCGCCCTGCTCATCCGGCTTGCCGTCTACGTCAAGGGGAAGAACGCGCGGAAGTTTCGGAAGAATATCGAGTATGGCAGCGCAAGATGGGGCAACGCGGAGGACATCAAGCCCTATGTAGACCCCACCTTTGCCAACAACGTCATTCTCACCCAGACGGAGCGGCTGACCATGAACAGCCGACCCAAGGACCCGAAAACCGCGCGAAACAAAAACGTGCTGGTGGTAGGCGGCTCCGGCAGCGGCAAGACGCGGTTTTTCATCAAGCCCAACCTCATGCAGCTTCATAGCTCGTATGTTGTCACCGATCCCAAAGGCAGCATCGTGGTCGAATGTGGAAAATTACTCCAGCGGAATCAGTATAAGATCAAGATACTGAACACGATTAACTTCAAAAAGTCCCACCACTACAACCCCTTCGCGTATCTCCACGGCGAAAAGGACATTCTGAAGCTGGTCACGACCCTCATTGCCAACACGCAGGGGGACGGGAAATCCGGCGATGACTTCTGGCGCAAGGCGGAGACGCTGCTCTACACGGCACTCATCGGGTACATCTACTACGAAGCGCCGGCGGAGGAGCAGAACTTCGCCACCCTCATTGAGATGATCAACACCATGGAGGTGCGGGAGGACGACGAGGACTTCAAAAATCCCGTCGATCTGATGTTTGAGGAACTGGCAAAACGGGAGCCGCATCACTTCGCCGTGCGCCAATATGCCAAATATCGCTTAGCAGCGGGCAAAACAGCGAAAAGTATTTTAATTAGCTGCGGCGCGCGCCTCGCTCCCTTTGACATTCAGGAGCTGCGGGAGATCACGGCGTATGACGAGCTGGAGCTGGACACGCTGGGCGACCGGAAAACAGCGCTGTTTATCATCATTTCTGACACGGACGACACCTTCAACTTCCTTGCCAGCATGGTCTACACCCAACTTTTCAATCTCCTGTGCGACAAGGCCGACGACGTGTACGGCGGCAGGCTGCCCGTCCATGTGCGCTGCCTTATCGACGAGTGCGCCAACATTGGGCAGATTCCCAAGCTGGAGAAGCTGATGGCCACCATCCGCAGCCGCGAGATCTCCGCCTGCCTCGTCTTGCAGGCACAATCCCAGCTCAAAGCCCTCTATAAAGACAACTGCGACACCATCATCGGCAACTGCGACAGCTCCATTTTCTTAGGCGGCAAGGAGCCGACCACCTTGAAGGAGCTGTCCGCCGCGCTTGGCAAGGAGACCATTGACACCTTCAACACGGGAGAATCCCGCGGCAGAGAGGTTTCCCACAGCCTGAACTATCAGAAGCTCGGCAAGGAGCTGATGAGTCAGGATGAGCTTGCCGTTCTTAATGGCGGCAAGTGTATCTTGCAGCTGCGCGGCGTAAGGCCGTTCCTATCCGACAAATACGACATCACAAAACACCCCAACTACAAGTATCTTTCGGACGCGAATCCCAAGAACGCCTTTGACATTGAGAAATTCCTCTCCACAAAGCTCAAGCTGAAGCCGGAGGAGGAATTTGAGGTTTTTGACGCGGGCGCGGCCGCAGGTTCAGAATCCGCCTGATTTGGCGGATTTTTATATATAGATCAGACACCCATTCCGTAAAGGAGGACGCCGACAATGCAGCAGACACACGCGAAACGCAAAGTCGGAGGAAAGCACAACCGAAAATTTGAAAGGAGAAGCCGGAATCGACAGCCGCACACGGCGGCCAGCTCATTCCGGCTTTGCGGTTTCCATCGTAAAAACCATAAAAAAACGATTCCGGCACATAAAATATGGATTTCTTCAATAGCGCAGTCGATGTTTTGCAAACTTTGGTCATCGCCCTTGGCGCAGGTCTCGGAATCTGGGGCGTCATTAACCTGCTGGAAGGATACGGAAACGACAATCCGGGGGCTAATGCTCATGGTTAATAAAGAAGCACAACAAAACAGGACAAGGACAGTCAGCCCCGCCGCTATTCCGAGCAAGGCAAATTATAGGGTAAAGTCTAAAAAGCATTTGTAACATTTCTATAAACTCTATTGACTTGAACACCTCCGGGAGTTATAATATGTTTTGCTATTTAGGAACACTAAATAGCAAAACTAAAGTGAGGTAGAGAGTATGGATAACAGGTATGTGCAGCAATTCAAAAAAGGCTCTCTTGAAATGATACTTTTGTGCTTGATCGGACGCAAAGAAACCTACGGCTATGAAATCATTACAGAGCTAAATAACAGCGCGTCCGTTTTGGGCTATGCAAAAGAGGGAACGATTTACCCTATTCTGTATCGTTTGCAGGAAGCCGAGTTAATCCAATGCCGATTAGCCCCGGCAGCGGCAAATGGCGGATCAAAAAAATACTACTCCCTTACCCATAAGGGCAGAGAGGTATTAGACGAGCTGATTTTATTTTGGGCGAGCTATGAAAGTTGTGTAAATGGCTTTATTGCCACCTATCAAACAGCGGAGGTATCAGAATGAAAGAGCAATACATTAAGCAAGTGGAAAAGGAATTGAGTTTAACACGCAAAGCAAAAAAAGAGGTCGTGCGTGATCTGAATGAAGTCTTTGCTTCTGCGTTGGAGCATGGCGAAACGGAACAACAGGTAATCGAACGGTTAGGCACTCCCAAAGAGTTTGCAGAGAATACCGCCGAGCAGTTAGGCATTGACAGCGCAGCACCGCAGAAACGGAAAGGGATTATTTCGAGCGTTGCAGCCCTTGTCGTTGCCGTTGCAGCGTTTGTGATTTACGCCACTACCCAATCCGGGAAAGTGCCGGACGGGGCAATCGGACAAGCAGACGCAATGACAAACATTCAAGTTGAGGGAGCTTTTGGATTTGACGCTTCACAAATCATTTTGGCAGTCGGTGTAATCGCGGTTACAATCGCAATCATTCAGATTATCCGAACCGTCCGCAAAAACAGGAGGTAGCTATGAAAAAATTTGTTTCAATAATCGCTATTTTACTTATGCTTTCTTTGGCTGCCTGTTCCAATCAAGATACGCCGTCCGCTGCGGATAATCCAAGCAATACACAAACAGAAAGCAATACCATGCTTGACGCGGGTGTATGGCCTGTGAATGAATACACCGAGGAGCTTCCCGTCCCGTCCGGTACGGTCGGTTGGGCTATGCTTGATACGGAACATGAGAATTGCAGTATCAGTATTGTGGATATAAGCGAAACCGACTATAACGACTATTTAGAGCTTTTGAAGCAAGAGGGGTTTTCTATAATAGAGGAAGTGTCGGAAGAAATTGAGGGACAGGACTATGTTTCTATCGGTACGCTTTTGTCAAATGGCGAAAAGGGATTGAGTATCAGCTACATTCCCGATAACTTCACAATTTACATTTCTTTCCTTAAATAATGAAAATTAAAATGATTAAATCGCCTGATAGGTGGGTGCTTTGCCCTATTTGTGGAAATAAAACACGAACAAAGATACGCCCCGATACAATACTTGAAAATTTCCCTCTGTTCTGTCCGAAATGCAAACAAGAAGCACTAATCAGCGCAAAAGATTTGAATGTAGCTGTAATCCCACAACAAATAGCGGAATCAGCCGGAGCAGTCAACGGTCAAGATGAACGGCGCATAAATGCGCCGCCGTTGACAGCCCTGCCTGTTTCCGCTGATGGGTAATCAAGGGAGCGACAGACTAAAGTGCTGTCGCTCCCCTCACATTATGGAAATGAAAATTGAATATCGACCAAGCTGCAACGCCACAGATTTTTTGAAAGTCCGTGGCGTTTTTTTTGCGCCCATTTTTGGCAGACCGCACATTCCTGTTGTTGTAGAAAGTGACGGGGAAATTTGCCCAAAACGGTCTTGCGTACCGTAGTAGTGATGAAAAGAATACCGCAGCCATTTGGAAGAAAGGTATGGGGCTACCGTAGTAGTGATGAAAAAAATCAAAAGAAGCGTTTGGCATTTTTCGGTTTCTTTCGTGGAGGGGGACAAACAGCGGGCAGAACACGCCGCCACTATCGCTATATTGATGAAACCAGCCATACCGTCCCCCTTGCGAATTGCAGTAAGGGCATAGAAAAAATCCGTTGGATTTTCCGCCTATTTGCCCCGCTGCGGTTTTGTAGGTATTAAGAGCAGCCTCACAGAGGAAAGCGGCAGTTTTTCAGAGCAAGATTCTACCACAGTACCAAAATTCGCTTTTCGCTCATTTTGCCCCTGCGGGAATCTTGTTGGGGAGTGCCTTCCCCAAACCCTGCTTATGCGGCTTGCGCCGCTGAAAAACCCCTCAAAATATTTTTCGGATTTTTCAAAAACAGTTCCGCTTCACACCCTGTTTTTCTCCTATTAGTGAGAGGACACCACGCACAGAAAGGAGGTCAACCACCTATGAAACGATATAACACGCCCCACCGCAGCAGGGTAGTCAAGACCCGGCTGACCGATGAAGAATACGCCGACTTTACCGCCCGGCTTGCCCCTTATGGTATGAGCCAGTCCGAATTTATCCGGCAAGCCATTACACGGGCAACCATACGCCCCATTGTTACCGTTTCCCCGGTCAATGATGAATTGCTTGCCGCTGTCGGGAAGCTGACCGCCGAATACGGCAGGATCGGCGGCAACCTCAATCAGATTGCCCGGTATCTGAACGAATACGGCGTACCGTATAACGCCCTGTCCGGCGAAGTCCGAGCCGCCATTTCCGACCTTGCAGCCTTGAAGTTTGAAGTCTTGCAGAAAGTGGGTGAAGCTGTTGGCAACATTCAAACATATCAGCTCTAAAAATGCCGACTACGGAGCAGCGGAAGCCTACCTCACTTTTGAGCATGACGAGTTTACCATGAAACCCACCCTTGATGAAAACGGGCGGCTTGTTCCCCGTGAGGGCTACCGCCTTGCCACGCTGAACTGCGGCGAAGAAGATTTTGCTGTTGCCTGTCTGCGCTCCAATCTCCGCTATGGCAAGAACCAAAAACGGGAAGATGTGAAATCCCACCACTATATCATCAGCTTTGACCCACGGGACGGAACGGACAACGGTCTGACCGTTGATAAGGCGCAGTCGCTGGGCGAGGAATTTTGCAACGAGCATTTCCCCGGACACCAAGCCATTGTCTGCACCCACCCGGACGGGCACAATCACTCTGGCAACATTCATGTGCATATCGTCATAAACAGCTTGCGGATTGAAGCCGTCCCGCTTCTGCCCTACATGGACAGACCAGCGGACACGAAGGACGGCTGCAAGCACCGCTGCACAGACGCAGCTATGGAATATTTCAAGTCCGAAGTCATGGAGATGTGCCACCGGGAAAATCTGTATCAGATTGACCTTTTGCATGGCAGCAAGAACCGAGTGACCGAGCGTGAATACTGGGCGCAGAAGAAAGGGCAGCTTGCCCTTGATAAAGAGAACGCCGCCAGAGAAGCCACCGGACAGCCGACCAAGCCCACCAAGTTTGAAACGGACAAGGCGAAGCTGCGCCG